>SCPN01000902.1_pt1 | contig 14899 bp, 14 predicted proteins | sample 6106831 | NCBI WGS metagenome assembly SCPN01 (sample SAMN10720447, study PRJNA508395) | human gut metagenome | isolation source: Participant 1, 0 month
CCTATCTTACGCAATAGGAAAACTATGATCGCTATTACCGTAATTTGTCCTATAGTTCCAGTTAAATATAATCTAATCGCATTTTTTCTAGCCACAGAATTATCAACATCCTTCCTTCTTTAGTCAAAATCTGTAAAACTCTTTCCCATTACTCCGCCCACAAATAGAGCCAAACTAGAGCCATTTGATAAAATGCAAAACCCATAAATACAGGCTTTCGGCATTTTAGTCCGTTATTCAAACTCAATCGTTCCAGGTGGCTTACTCGTCAGATCATAGAATACTCGGTTGACTCCTCTCACCTCGTTTATAATCCTGCTCATGACTGTCTGCAGCACTTCAAATGGAATTTCTGCGGCCTCCGCTGTCATGAAGTCTACGGTATTGACTGCACGCAGTGCAACGGCGTAGTCGTAGGTTCTCTCATCGCCCATAACACCTACGGAACGCATATTGGTCAGGGCTGCGAAGTACTGTCCGATGCTTCTGTCTAGTCCTGCGTTTGCGATTTCTTCACGGTAGATTGCATCTGCTTCCTGTACGATACGTACCTTCTCAGCAGTTACTTCACCAATGATACGGATGCCAAGTCCCGGTCCTGGGAAAGGTTGGCGGAATACAAGTTTCTCAGGAATACCAAGTTCCAGACCTGCCTTACGTACCTCATCCTTGAAGAGATTACGCAGTGGCTCGATGATTTCCTTGAAATCTACGTAGTCAGGAAGTCCGCCTACATTGTGGTGGGACTTGATAACTGCGGATTCTCCACCCAGTCCGCTTTCTACAACATCGGGATAGATAGTTCCCTGTGCCAGAAAGTCTACAGCACCAATCTTCTTTGCTTCTTCTTCAAATACACGAATGAACTCTTCACCAATAATCTTACGCTTGCGCTCCGGTTCTGTAACTCCTGCAAGCTTGTTATAATATCTCTCCTGCGCATTGACACGGATAAAGTTCAGGTCGAACTGACCCTTGTCGCCAAATACAGCCTCTACCTCATCACCTTCATCTTTACGCAGTAAGCCATGATCTACGAATACACAGGTAAGCTGCTTGCCGATTGCTCTGGAGAGCAGACCTGCTGCCACTGAGGAATCTACACCGCCGGATAAAGCCAGCAATACTTTGCCATCGCCCACTTTTTCACGGATATCACGGATTGTATTCTCTACAAAGGAATCCATTCTCCATGTTCCGGCACAGCCACAGACACCCCTTACGAAATTATGGAGCATCTTCGTACCTTCCTGTGTATGGAGTACTTCAGGATGGAACTGGATTGCAAAGAGCTTCTTGTCACAGTTCTCTGCTGCCGCTACGGGACAATCTGCTGTATGTGCAGAGATTCTAAAGCCCGGTGCTGTCTTGGAAATATAATCAAAATGGCTCATCCAGCAGATTGTCGTGGATGCAACATCTCCAAATAAAAGGGAGAAGTATTATCTACCATAACTTCTGTCTTACCATATTCTCTGACAGGTGCTTTCTCTACCTTTCCTCCCAGTACATGCATCATAAGCTGTGCGCCGTAGCACAAGCCAAGTACAGGGATTCCCAGTTCGAACAGCTCTCTGGTATAGGTCGGAGAGTCTGCTTCGTAACAACTGTTTGGTCTCCGGTAAGGATGATTCCCGGGATTCATTGCCTTAATCTGCTCAATGCCAGTCCGGTAGGAGTATATTTCACAGTAAACATTGCATTCTCTGACACGCCTTGCAACGAGCTGGTTGTACTGGCCGCCAAAATCAATGACGATTACCTTTTCCTGATCCATTCTTTCTCCCTTTCATTTCTGCATACTATTATTTACCCTGCGGAATCACACCGCAGCACAGGCATAAAACCGCATATCTATTCCAAAGTATATTATACCTTCTACCCAATTACAAAGCAAATATTTTTACAAGTGTCAGAACAGCAGACTTTGCTGTCCGATCACTTCTATCTGGGAAGTTACCATGACCTCCTCTTCAATACCTCTTGTATGTTCTCCGCGCAGATACTGCATGCCTCCTCTTAATCCCGCTGTCACAAGATTCAACACATAGATATTGTCGAATCGGCTATAGATAGAATCTCCTCCAAGTCCGGAAAGACATATCAGCTGTGTGTCTGTTTTCTTTGCCATATCCATGAGCGGTTTCAGCAGATGGGCTGCATTAGTCTGTGCAAATGGGTTATCCATGACCAGAACCTTACCTTCTTTCTTATCTGCGAAAATATCTGTGTCGTCCCTACGCATATAATGCAGCAGACTGGATAGAATGACAAAAGCCGACAGGAATCCTTCACCGCCTGAATTCTTGGCAACTTCTGCCCATGTGATCGGATATTCCCTTTGCTCCTCAATCTTGTAAAGCTTAATCTGGATATTACTAATTCCGACAGTCGCGTCATAAATATTCTTTGTAGTGATGCGTGTTCCTATATATTCTGCCGAATTCTCATTCTTTTCATAGATTTCCACACCCTTTTGAGTCAGCTCACTGATAAGATCATCCAGTCTCTGATGATATAATCCTTCATTTTCTTCCCATTCAGGCATTTGCAGACGAAGCATTTTTATAGGACGTTCCCTGATCGTTATCGTGGAATTATTATCTATCTTACCCATGTTGCTGTGTACATCTTTTACATAATCCTCCAACAGACCTACAATCCTTTTCTTCTCCTCGCCTATGATTGATATATCTACTTCCAGTTTTGCCAGCTGGCTTTCATAGGATTGGAGTGTAGTCGTAAGCTGTGCAAGCAGCAAATGGGCTGATTGTGACACAGACATCATGGCATCCAGTGGTTTCCTGTAGAAATCATCCTGATACTTTTCCTTACATAATAATATCTTCAGGATTTTTTCTGCTTTATCCCGTCTGTTCTTACCTTCCTCACAGCTATGCCTGTAATCGCGCCGGATCATACCCGCATACTCTCTCAGACATTTGGAATCCATCTGCGCAATATCTTCCTCCCATTGGATTTCTTCCTTCTGTATGAAATCATCATATTCTGTAAAGGATGCTATATTCTCCTGTACACTTGTCAGTTTCTTTTCCGTAAGCTTCAGGGCACGTTCTGTTTCCTTTATCTGATAGAGAAGCTGGTTTCTTCTTCCATCAAAGTCAATTGTACGTATTTCTTCTTTGGGTAATATCTCTTCTTTACCACATTGCTCCTGCATCAGCTTATTCTTATCATCTATTTTTACTGCTGAGTGATACCAATCCTGCTTATCCTGTTCATTCCACTGGGCTTCTTTGAATTTATACTGCTTCTTCCGTTCTGCAAGCACACTTTCCTGGTGCATTTCTTCTTTTTCATCATAATACAGTTCTTTCCAGTCATCTTCTTTGAGAAGAAATTTGGCGCATAATCTGGCCAGTTCCTCTTTCCTGCCCTGTTCAAACTGCCGTTCGTTTTCTGCAGTTGATGCTCCAGATCCTGTAATTGAAAGAGACATCTTCGTTGTAATGGCTTCGTATCTGGCTTCCATCCTCAGACACTCGGCCTATTCTGTCCTTCCAGGGCAAGATTGCTCATACTCCTGATACAGGAATATACTTCTTCTGTATATTTTCAGTCTGTGCTTTTAATTCCCGCTGTCTGCTTTCCAGTGTCCTCTGCTGTTACGGTACTTTTCCAGTAAATCCTGCGCCTGCTTTTATTATCTTCATATTTTGTCTTTTCTTTTCGATTCTTTTCAAGAGTGTCGTGCTTCTCCAGATATGAGTCCATATTCCCGGCAGAAATAGTCAAAATCTGATGCCCTTCTCTGGTTCCACTCCATTGCATTGTTTCTCTTTCAGAATAATCTGTACAAAGCTCACTCCTCTTTTGTTCCAAAGCCTGTCCATTTCGCTTCTTTATCGTGGATGATAATCTGATTGTCGATTTCTGATATTTCTGCTCCGTATCCGTAATCTGCTGACGATTCTTCTCTACTTTCTCTTTGTGATACTTTTGCCGTTCCAGCATCACTGCTTTCTGTCGAGTGCATCCTTATACTCAGTCTTTTATTGCCTCCAGCTGCTTCTGCTTTTTGGTCATCTCTGATTCTTTGTTCTTGATCAAAACACGTAAAGCATCTTCATCCAGCAATTTCTCATTGAACCATAAATAGAAGCTTATCCCGATAATTGGATCCATACTTGTTGGCTCTTGTGCCAATTAAAAGCTCCAGTTCTTCTCTTGGAATGATAGGAATGGGAAAGGATGCAGATATCCTGTCCATGTAACTCAAGCTGCTTCATTTCCTGCCTTGGAGAATCGAAAAATGCATATGGTATAAAGGCTGCCTTCTGACAAGCTCTGTATTCTCTTCTACAGAATATCATTCTTCTCCAGCCAATTTCATTCCATACACCGGATGCAGCTCCAGGCAGCCGGGTAAGTAATTCCTGAAAATCCTTAGGTAACTCCAGTATTTCACCTGATGTCAGTTTTCCATTCTCTTTCCCAGATTGTGCTCTTTCTCCAGCTCTGCAGTACTCTGTCACATTCTGTGATCTTACGGTCTGCTGCTTCCATTATTTTCCATCATTCCATAAATACGTATCATCCAGCTCAAGATGCATTATAACCTAAAGTCTTTCCTGATCTGTCTGCTTTATATTCTTCCCCTTGTTCCGTAAGAGTCCGCAGTTCATTATTCTTCCTGCATCTTCTGGTTATTTCTGTCCTGCAGGTTTCTTTGCATTGATTTTACTTTTTCTTCTGTTTCTTCCTGCTGACGTTTATGCTGCATATTGCTTCTATGCAGCTGCTCCTGCTCCTGCACATACTGTTCTTTTTTGATCTGAAGCATTCCCGGTTCGTATGTACCAATGATATTTCTTACAAAATGCTCCTGATAATCTCTGTTGAATACCTCTTCCTGCCGGTCAAAGGATGACAGTCTTTCCTGGTCTTTGGCTATTTCAGCGATTAACTCCTCTATTCTGGTCTGATATTCGCATTCCTTTTCCATCATCTCCTGCTGTCTGCCAAGGTTGCTGTCATATTCCCTTTGGATCTGTTCAGCATTTTGCCCTGCTTTGCGGAACTTGTCCCCATAATGAGTATGCAGATATCCACCCAGTTTTTTTCTTTCAGGCTCATACTCCTTCTCGTTTTCACGATAAACTGCAATCTTTTCCACAAGCAGTTCGTTATCTCTGGTATATTCATCCACAATTTTCTGCTGTTTTGCACAGGCATAACTGTGGATAAGCTTCTCAACATACTCTGTCTCCAGTTCCAATTCATTCATTTCCATGGAAATCATATCTCTGTTACCGGTATGATACTTCTTCTGCTCCATCAGTTCATATATTTCCATGGACAATTTTTCATACATGATGTGCGCCAGTTGTTCTTCCATCCCTGCCCTTTGCTGCTCCTGCTCTGACTGCCGTGCCACCGTGTCCTTTTCAATCTGCGCAAGCACGCTTCGAAAGGCTGCTATACGGTTCTCCATAGCATGGATTTGCTTTTCTGCAATCTGATACGCTTCTCCATACTGCTGTAGTTCTTTCATGTCGTTCTGGAATTCCAGAATAGTATCTCTCCGCTCTATTTTTGATTTATTATCTTTATAACTGATAATATATTTCTCCACGATTGACTGGAATTCCTTCATGCGGTCTTTTTCACGGTTCAGCTTGCTCTCTATCGAATCCAGAAACCATTTTTCAATCAGTTCTTTCTCATTCTTACAATCAGAAAAAAGCTCAGACAGACCTGATTCTTTCAGATTTACCTTACGGATGATCGTTTCCCATTCCTTATAATAGATCTGATACTCTGCCAGCTTATCAAAATATTGTCTGGATTGAGCATAATTATTCATATCGTAATAATAGAATTTCTTACTGCGGTCCTTCTTATAGTCTTCAAATAACTGTCTGCAAAATCCATAATTTTTAAGAACAATTTCCTTTTTTCCCTTTTCTACAACCGGTAAATGATAAATATCCTCTTCACATCTTGTTGTATATTCACTGATAAAATTTACAATTTCCAAAGGTTCTGAAGACTGTTCTTCCATAATCTGGCTTTTTCTTACCATCATTCCGGTCAACACATAACCTGCTCCACCGTCCAGCTTCCATTCAACCATAATGAAAGTAGGCTTGGATGACGTAAAATAGCTTTCAAAAGGTCTGTCTTTTGTCTTTCTATACTGCTTATGCACAAACGGGGCTGTCATCATCTGTACCAATACAGATTTGCCACCCCCATTCCGAAGGGACAGGAGTGTACTTCTTCCTCCCATTTGAAAGGTCTCATCACTGATCCTGATTGCATTATTATTATAATTAAGATTGATAAAACGGACTGCGTTGACTTTACTCATGCTCCAATACCTTTCTGACTCTCTGATAATTATTCTGGTTCAAAAGATTCCAATCCATCAGGTTATCCAGCTTCTTACTTGTTTTTACCATCTCATCCTCTTCCACATACTCGATCAGCCCCTGCTTCTCAAGAAAAGTCAATATAGAATAGAGAAAGCCTTCTTTGGTGGTCTTAGCCCTTGAGCCTTTATCATCTGACCGGAGTGCTTCATATGCTTCCAACATATTTCTGAAAGCAATTCCCTTCTGCTCCTCTTCCTCCTCCGAGGTATTCTCTACCCCCTCCTTAAGCCTGGCAGAGATACAGTTCTGCAATTCCCCTACCCGGATATACTCTCTTGACCTGCTGCTGCTTCCCTGTCCATCATAAAATTCCACAAGCAATGTCAGGATCACGAACTGTGATAAGTAGAAATCCTTGTCTGTAGCTGCTGATTTACACAATGTCTCCTTTAGCTTCGCTTTGGAAAATCCCAGAAAAACATTTTCTTCCTTCGGGATCAGATAAATCACATCCCCATATCTTTCCACTGTGCTTTCTGCTTCCGTTGCCTGGGATTTTACAAGATTCTGTACCGCCTCTTCCTCTGTATAAGCCCGGTATAGTCTTTCTTCCTCTTCTTCACGCAGTTCAAAATGCTCTAACAGATAATAGAAAATCTGCTGGCTTAACCTGATTTCTTCAATTTCGTATGCCATCTTTGCCCACCTATTCTCCAATTTCCAATGCTACATTGGAACAACGTACTGTTTTTCCATCACCGGTCTCATTCCTGATATTTCTAAACTCCACTACACCACCATCTTCAAGCCTGTATATATCTATCTGATGGATGTGCTTCCTTCTTTCATCCTTATCCACTAACTCCAATATCATCTCATTTAGCTGGAAATCCAATGTTTCCTCTGCAATATACTCGCTCTTTTCCTTACGCAGCGCATCTATATCAATATGACGGCTTTTTATCAGCTCTACCATGATTTCTTTAAATATATCTATATCGGGAATTAACGTGTTCTGTTCTTCCCTGCCAAGGGACGATGCCATCTCCTGCAGCGTAATTTTGCCTTTTTCCATCATTTTATCCAGTACAAACCCAAGACTGTTCTCATACTGCATAAGGCGTTTGCGCTTTCTTGCTGCATATTCTTCCTGCCATTGTTCTTCATCAAAGTCCAGTACTTCTTCCTCTTCTTCCTGCTGCTTCTTCCTGATTGGACGCTGAAGCTGTGTCGCTTTCTGCAGGTTATAAATTTTATCCGGAGCCTGATGAAATAACGGTCTTAAAAATATATCTATATTATCCAATCCGGAAGCATCCTGTAATACCTTATCATAGAGATCTGTCCTTAATGAAAATCTCTGGATCAATGACATTTGCGACAACAGTTCCAGTTCTTTTTCATAAAGGATTTTCAGGTCAAAATGCGAATTCAGGATTTTCTGGTGCTCATCGATACCACGGTTAAGATAGCTTTCAATGATTCTGAGATTCTCCAGATTCTCCTCCTCCTGTGCAGATAACTTTCTTACATTGATATTCTGTTCTTCCAGTTCTTTGGCCCTTTTCCTTACAGTCTCCCTATAGCTTTGGAACTTCTGCTTTGTCATATCAATAGATTCCATATTTTCACCAAGAAGCTGCTCATAGTCCGAAACAGAATAGCTTAATGCATTTCTACGCACACGCAGCATGGCATCCTGGATCTTCTGGAGCTGTATCCTCAAGAGGTTAAATACATTTTTAATCTCATCGACTGCCTTGTCGTAGCTTTGCTTCTCCAGATGCATTTTGAATATCATCTCATGAATTGTCAGCTTCATATTGTTCTCGATTTCCAGCGTGGAAAGCAGCAGATTATAGCCATCCTCCGTCAAACGGTAGGATGTCCTTTTCACATCCGAATCCAGATATACGATTTCATTTGACACATAACTGATATTCATGATTTTATATGCTCTCTGCTCAAAATCATATCCGTCAAAATACATTGCCTTTCCTTCATTTGACAGAATTACATTAATAATGAAATCTCCCAGCTTTCTGCAATCGTCAAAAGACATTCCCGTATTAAAATATGTCATATTAAGGTAATCCAGATATGCCCCCATATCATCCATGGTACATTTTTCCTCTTTTAAGGACTGCTCCATGATATACAGCATGAGGGCAAATATAATATTGATCTGTTCATCTGTTTTCAGGAATCCGTATTGTTTCCATGTCTGCTTCTGGCTGCTGTTCTGCAGCACTAACGCATACATTCCCACATGCTTCATTCGTTTGGGGAACTGTTTCAGAAATTCATATTGCATTATTAAAATCCTCACCATTTAAGATTTCCTGCGGAATATATCTGTTCTTTGCCAAAATACCATTTATATACTGTCTATCCTGCATGGAAAAGTATTCCAGGAATTTCATCCCGATATTGTGATTCTGCTTCTCCTTCATATGAGGTAAACGCTCCTGCCCCCTCAGTGCTGCCTTATGCAGCATTGCATGATATCCCGGTACAAAAGGTTCTATGATACAAAAGTCCAGAAAATTATCAGCCAGTTTCTCATAGATCATGATACCTTCATAATCTAAGTCCCCAAAGTACAGCAATCTGTTCGCTTCGTTTTTCATATAAGGTTCACAGCACAATGTAAAATCCTGGAAAGAGCGCAGAATACCCTTACCGGCACCATATATAACTGTTCCGATAGTGATTCCAAGTATTTTGTTTTTTCCTGCAAGCAGATTCCTTCTTATACTGTAAAAGGTATCTTTATTTTCTACAAGCAGAATATTCTGCGGAATTTCCTTTGTATCCGTATAATAAGCCAAAGGTTCGATGTCTCATAAGTTAGGCATTTCAGGGAAATACACCCGCAGTATTTTTTTCTTCCCTGTTCTTCTTTCAGGAATTTCTCTCTATGCCAGATATCATAGCTTCTCTCGTTCAAAGACATGGGGAGCTCCAGCAGGCATTTATGTTCCCTTAGATATTGATCCAATAGCATAAGCCATTCCCGGTCTTCACGATACTGCTGTAGATGTTTCATGTAATATCCTGTGGCAATAGCAGGCACATATTGATAGGAAAGCTCCTCTACCAATTCTTCTTCGTCTCCCCTTGCCTGTTCTATCAGCCAGTACTCCCTGTATAATACAGGTTTTTTACCGTTTTTACCAGATGCTTTAACCGGTTTTATCTCTCCCTGCTCAATTCTATGCAAAACAGCCTCATACAGTTGTTGATAATCCTGAGGGTGCAATGCATGTTCCAAATCATCCAGACTTATTCTCTTCATCCCATTCTCCGTTTTCATATCTGTTATACACCTTATTCTAGCATGAACTTCTCAAAACACAATTTATTTTATTGCATGTGTATTGTTGTCACTTTTTACCATACTATGTTATAATATTAACAGAAATCTCGTAAAATGTACTATTACAATTTGCTGTTTTTATATGTATTTCACAGCTCCAAAATTTAACAAATACGAGGAGGTTTTCCATTATGAGCAGCTTACATAAAGGCTTCGTATATACCAATGAAAATTGCATTGGTTGTAACAAATGCATCTCTGTCTGTCCTGTCATTACAGCAAACCGCGCAGTAGAAAAAGACGGCAGCACTGTTATTGAGGTCGATGGGGATAAATGCATCGGTTGTGGTGCCTGCTTTGATGCCTGCGAACACAATGCCAGAAGCTATTACGACGATACAGAGGAATTCTTTGCTGATCTGGCAAAAGGTCAGAAAATATCTCTTCTGATTGCCCCGGCTTTTGCCGCCAACTATCCAAATGAATACAAGAGTATCCTTGGCGGGCTTAAAAAAATGGGTGTAAATCGCATTATCAGTGTCAGCTTCGGTGCAGATATTACTACCTGGGCGTACATCCGCTACATTACAGAACACAATTTTACCGGCGGTATCTCCCAGCCATGTCCGGCTGTTGTAAACTATATAGAACATTATATTCCTGAACTGCTTCCCAAGCTGATGCCCGTGCAGTCACCTCTGATGTGCGCAGCAATCTATCTTCGTAAATATATGAATGTTCAGGACAAGCTGGCTTTTATCAGTCCCTGTATTGCCAAAAAATCCGAGATCGATGATCCCAATAATAACGGCTACGTGAACTACAACGTAACCTTTGACCATCTTATGAACTATGCACGAACCCATCACATCAAGGGTGATCCTGTCGGTACAGAAATCGAATATGGTCTTGGTTCCATCTACCCAATGCCTGGTGGATTAAAGGAAAATGTCTATTGGTTCTGCGGAGAAGACCTGTTCATCCGTCAGATTGAGGGTGAGAAACATGTATATCATTTTCTGGACGATTATGCCAAGCGTGTATCCTCCAACAAGGAACTGCCTTTTATGGTAGATGCGCTCAACTGTGCGCAGGGTTGTCTCTACGGTACAGGAATCGAGCCACAGAAGGCTGATAATGACGATATTCTCTATGAGATTCAGCGTATCAAGGCTTCTTCCAAGAAGAAAAAGGCAGGAAGTCCCTGGAAAGAGAGCAGCTCCCACAAGCAGCGTCTGGCAGCGCTGAACCGCCAGTTCAGACAGCTTAATCCCAACGATTTTGCCCGCAAATATACAGACCTGTCTGCCGGCAATGTGATTCAGCGTCCTAATGCAGGAACTGGAAGCTATCTTCCAGTCATTAAACAAGAATAGTGCCGAGCAGCGCAAGATTAACTGCAGCGCCTGCGGTTACTCTACCTGTCAGGATATGGCATGTGCAATCCACAACGACTGTAATGTTCCATCGAACTGTATTCATTATGTAAAAGACACTGTAGAACAGGAAAAGGCACAGTTGCAGATACTTTCTTCTGAAATGGAAGCTGCCAACAAAGAAATATCCGATAAAAATGCGGTCATCAGCGAAATGGTATCCGATGCTGAAAAGCAGTTTACTACACTAAACCAGTCCATCTCCGAAATGGTAAATGGCAATAACAGTAATGCAGAAGAAAGCAGCAATATCAGCAGTCATATGGCTGACGTTGTCAGCTTCTGCAACAATATGCAGGATTCCTTCCATATGATCAGTAACCTCTTACTGCAATTAGAGGACAATAACAACAGTATTACCCAGGTAGCTAACCGTACCAATCTGCTCTCCCTGAATGCTTCCATCGAGGCTGCCAGAGCTGGCGAAGCTGGTAAGGGCTTTGCTGTCGTAGCTGATGAAATCAAGCATTTAAGTGAGACCAGTAAAGATACTGCACTGGATAGCAATAAGAATAAAGATGCGATTGTTCAGGCCATTGAACACCTTACAACAGAGGCAGATCACTTAATGGAGATTGTGGATGATGTCAATGGCAGAATCAGCAATCTCGCTGCCAGCACAGAAGAGATTGCCGCTTCTGCAAGCATGATTGGTGAAGTGTCCGATGAACTGAAGAATAAATTTGAAAAATTAAATAACTTATAACCAGATGAGAAATGAGCAGGTCCGTATCACTGGCGAGGAAATAGCCATCCATATACAGACCGCCTCTGAGGAAGTAAAACACACCGAAATTGTTAAAGTTTCCGATGAAGCTCGTAATAAGCACCGGCGTAGTGGAAAAGATAACAAATGGAAGCGTAATTTTAACGAACTGTTTCCATTTGGCAGCTCCATCAATGCTGGCTGCTTCATACAGACCTGTGTTCATATTGGATAAAATACCTGTTGCCAGTAACATGGAAGTAGGAATACTGATCCAGGCATTGACAAACAGGCCGATCAGTTTGGCTTTGATTCCTGCATCAATATCCAGAAATCCTACTGCATTGCCCCCTGCCGATGCAATATAGTAATTGATTGGTCCTCCGTAAGAGAACATGAACTTAAATGCCCGCCAGAACTTTTTGCCTTTCACACACTCCTTGTTCAGCAGCAGTGCAAGCCCCAGTCCACCAAAATAATTCAGGAAAGTGGAAGCAACCGCCCATACAGGTATCCAAGTATTTTGAAAAGTGTTCTTGATATCAGAAAGTGCCAGTATCTTGGTGAAATTACCTATCCCGATCCAATCAACCAGTTTGGGAGGAACGATATCTCCTCCATAATTAGTGAATGCGATCAGAATCATGAATACTATGGGAATCACCTGAAAACCAGAACCCTGCAACAGGTAACGCCAGCGCTGCAATGTAGAATTTTCTGTCCACTCCAGTTCCAGTCTGGAATGACCTGAAACTGATCTCCGGCATGCAGATCCAGTGTAATGGCAAATTCATTTACCTGATTACCGGTTGAGTTTAATCTGAACTTTTCACGATCTGCTTCTGCCACATCATTTCCAGCCCAGTTATTCTCCTTTAGGATTCCCGTCTGGGAAATGACTTTGCTGTTGTTCTGGAACCTTATGAGAATGAAGCTTACCTGGAATACATTACACAGAATATTCCCGCCGAAGACATTATTCTCACTTCGTCTTTTGATGAAACAGTATCAAAAATAAAGGGCAGGAAAGTCCTGATTATCGGAACTTGCCTTGCCCTTATGTTACGTTCTTATATATCCGATTCTGACATGACTGTCATTTCCTGTAGTGAATATGAGCCGCCCTTGCCAGAATCTGTCTATGTATATCAGAATGATATTACAAAAAAAGCCAATCTGACCATTAATATTCTGCTTAATGCTCTGATCGTAAATTTGAAGTAAAGCACGACCACAAAATCGCGCCTTTGTAATCCCATATATTCATACAGCCCCCCAGAATACTTCATACAATGTAAAGTATTCTGAGGGGTTACTTCTTGAAGGATTATATTGAGGAAAGAGCGATCACCATTGCTAACTATATCATCGACCATAATGCCACTGTACGCCAGACTGCCAAAGCTTTTGGCGTCAGCAAATCCACTGTACACAAAGATGTAACGGACAGACTGGTACAGATCAACCCGGCACTGGCAAGACAGGCTCGCTCTGTTCTGGATGTGAACAAGTCTGAGCGCCATATCCGTGGCGGACTTGCTACCAGAGAAAAATATCTTCATCTCGATCACCATTGATAAAAGGGAGCAAAGCCTCTGCCATGAGACTTATGCTCCCCTCTTCTTACTCTGCGGCAACTTCTGCCATGAAAGCTCCAATTATTCTGATCATACCTGTATCTGTTCCGCCAAGCTTTGGAGATCTGTTGAAGAAGTCAAATGCCACAACTGCTGCTGGTCTGCCTTCCCGAACAGCCATGAACTGTACGAATTTTCCATTTTCCTGGCTTACATACATCCTGCCTGCTTCTTTATAGGAATCTTTCAGACGGCTCATGGTGCTTTCCATGTATACGCCCTGTTCATCAAACAGCTCCTGATATTTCTTATCCATGGCCCATGTCAGATTCTGAATTGGATTTACGTATTTACCTACGGATATGCTCCGATGCATATCATCGCCTGTATACACAGCTGCACCATCAATATCAAAGCCCGCACACACAGCCTCCAGAGCAGATTTTAAAGCACCGGCACCTTCCTTGTGCAGTTTTAATGCCAGCTCCTGGACAATCTGTGCTTTACGGCTATCACTGACTATCGTAAAACGGATGCCGCTGTTTTGCTGTATTTCTCTGTCTGTAACTATATTTCCATGTTTACGTTCATCGTATATGATATAGCGGTTCTTGCCTTTTGCCTTTGCTATATAAAGTGCTTTATCAGCTATTTTAAAAAGCTCTTCCAGGCTGCTTCCATCCTCAGGATATTTTGCAATTCCCCAGGAAGTCGTAACAGATACCTCTTTATCAGCAAAAGCCCATTGGATATTCTTTGTGATGGTTTTCAGAATAAGTCGAAGCTCCTGTTCTGATTTTACATTTTCAAACAGTACCATGAACTCATCACCGCCGAATCTGCCGGCTACACCTCTTGCATTCAGATCACTGCGGATTATCTCAGATACCCTGGACAATACTTCATCACCGAACATATGCCCATAAGTATCATTTATAGTCTTGAAATCATCTACATCAATAATCGCCAGATACAGTCCTTCATGGGTATTCTGACAGTCCCGTATTCTTTCTATTGTATACTCATTGATTGCACGCTTATTGAACAGTCCTGTTCCCGGATCGTATGCACTTTCCGTCAGATAATAGCTTTTCCTTTCCTCTGTACCTTCCAGCGCAGTGATAATGCCCACTGATAAATATCTGACTCCATCCTTATACATCATCCGTCCCTTGAAACGGCGTCTGCGGTCTTCTTTACTGCCTTGCACTGTTCCGTCAAAATAAGAGGGCAGTGTTATTGTAACATCGAACTGATCTTTTCCATGCTTTAATACTTCGTAAAGTACCTCAAACTGCGTCTTCAAAGAATCCGGTTCATCACTGGCAAGCAGCTCATTTCTAGCCTTTTCCAATGGGCACTTGATAATCGGTATGCTGCGCACATTGATATAATGATAAATATTGATCTCATCTGTCTCCAAAGAATATTCAAAGTAACACTGTGACAGCAGACCGAGGAATTCCCTGTACTTTCTGATCAGATGCATATAAATGGCATACCTGTCCTTTAGCTCCATAAAC
>SCPN01001037.1_pt1 | contig 14839 bp, 17 predicted proteins | sample 6106831 | NCBI WGS metagenome assembly SCPN01 (sample SAMN10720447, study PRJNA508395) | human gut metagenome | isolation source: Participant 1, 0 month
TATAGTTTTAATATTATTTACAAATTTCGAGAGTGTTTTGTATAGTTTTACAGAAATCTCTTTTCTTTATGATTTTCTTCTTTTCCTACACTAGGCAAACAAAAGATTTCAGTGCTATCATAATATAAAGAAATGATTTCAATACTTTATGGAGGTTTTTATATTATGAAAAAAGCAGAACATTCTTTTCTTACACTGACCATCTGTGTGGTCGCAACCATGTTTATCGGACTGACCGTCCTTGCCTGTGGAAAAACAGCACAGATCTGTCCAGTCACTCAAAAACACTTACCATCAACAACACAACGATCTACGACCTGACAGATCTTCATTTCATCTGTAACAATGATTCTTCATCAAATGAAGAACTTTCACTTGTGAAGGCAGGTTCTTCCGAAACTGTAGAACTTCCTCGATCCAGTGTTTATTCTATCCATGTTTCCGGAAAAGCTGCAAATGGAACATCCTTTTCTAACACATTCTCCGGAACCATTGATAACAGTTCTTCTGTTACCATTTCTCTGGATGACTCTAAACCCTCATGATCGCAAAATATTGCAGATTAAGTTTTGCCGTAAACAATCCGCCTATGTAGTTTTAAGCAATGACAAATATGCAGGCAACTTCCATAACGCAAATTGCCTACATATGATCCATAAAGGGGCACTTTCCAAACTGAACTGGAAAGTGCCCCTTTATTTATCATGGCATATGATTTCGAATTGAGGATTTCTTATTTATCTCTTTCTACGGATACATTGGAGATTTTTTCGTAGTACTGTACGATTGCGCTGTGGTCTTCTTTTTCATGTCCGTCAGCTTTCAATGACTGCATGATCTCCATCAGCTCTGCTGTGATCGGAAGGGATGCATTGACTGCGTGTGCTGCGTTTAATGCATTGTTCAGATCCTTGATATGAAGTTCGATACGGAATCCCGGTTTGAAGTTATGATCCATCATCATTGGTGCTTTTGCATCAAGAACTGTAGATCCTGCAAGACCGCCACGGATTGCCTGGTATACCAGTTCCGGATCTGTTCCGGCCTTCTTAGCCAGTGTAAGTGCTTCTGATACGGCTGCAATATTGATTGCAACAATAACCTGGTTTGCAAGCTTTGCAACGTTTCCTGATCCAAGTTCTCCAACATAAACAACTGATCCAGCCATTGTCATCAGAAGATCATAGTATTTGTCAAATGTTTCTTTCTTTCCACCAACCATAACAGAAAGTGTTCCGTCGATTGCCTTTGGTTCTCCACCACTTACAGGCGCATCCATCAGTTCGATCCCTTTTTCAGCAAGCTCTGCACCAATCTTCTTGGATTCAACCGGGTCGATTGAGCTCATGTCGATGACAACAGTTCCAGGTTTTGCGGTATCTGAAATACCATTTTCTCCAAGGCATGCTGCACGTACATGTGGTGAATTCGGTACCATTGTAATAATGGTGTCACACTCTGCTGCTACTTCAGCCCCGCTTTTTGCTCCCTTTGCTCCAAGTGCTACCAGTTCGTCGACAGATGACTGTTTAAAATCATATACTACAAGATCATGACCTGCTTTCACCAGGTTCTTGCTCATCGGTTTTCCCATAATTCCAAGTCCAATAAATCCTACTTTCATGTCTAATACTTCCTTTCTTTTTTACTAAATCATTTGCTTCATTGCCTCATGAAGAAGCTTGTAGCTTTCTTCTGACTGTTCTACATATGGTGAATCGATCAGATATGCTTCCAGTGTGTCCAGATTTTTCTCTGTCGGTTCTACGCCAAGTTCCTTTAAGGAAAGCGGCATATCCATTCCTTTCATGAACAGTTTTAAGGCTTCTTTATCTTCACTCAGCCGGTTATAATAAAGCTGGGTAAATAACGCTACTGCTACGATTTCTCCGTGAAGTGCGCCCTTTGCTTCCTGTGTAAAGTGCGTCCTCACTCCATCGTACATCATATGTCCCAAAGCAGACTGTGAAAATTTTGTGATATTGGCGATCACACCTGTTACCGCAATGTTAATAAAGGTAATATCTGCTACTGCTTTCGTAACTTTCTGCTTTCTGATATCTTCGATCGCCTGCGGTCCAAATTCTTCCAATACTTCATATGTGTATTCTGCCATCTTGTAAGCACTGAACAGATCAATTTTATTTTCTGTCAGATACATTTTGGGTTTGCCATTCTGGATCTCAATTTTCTTTGCCATTGCATCCAGAATTCCTGCTGCCGCATAGCGGATCGGGCATTTTGCGATCACATCCAGATCAACAAGCACTGCATCAATTTCATGTTCAAATCTCCAGCAGTCCTTTTTTGCACCTTCCGGTGTATACATGACACTCATCGTTGTAAATGCTGCGCAGGTCGCAATGGATGTCGGGATATTTACCACGCCACATCCGGCATACTCGCCTACTGCTTTTGTAAAATCCATAATGACTCCGCCGCCGATACCAATGATTTCATCACATCTGGCCTGGATACATTTTTCTGCATATTCTTTTGCTGCTTCATAAGAACAGGTTCCTGAATAGATTTCAAGCACATATTCCAGCTTTTCCTCTTCCATTCCCGGTACCAGTCGTTCCCTGACTGCTTCCCATGCTCTTTTTCCGGCAATGATATACAGCTTCTTTCCAAAACGGGCAATTTCTTTTCCACATTCTTCCAGAAGATGTTCTTCCTGTCTGTATCTTCCTGCGCCAAACTTGATCGCAGGATCTAAAATAACTTTTTCCATTTTCTGCACTTCCTGTTTTACTGTCTGATCGGATGTCTCGGATCTTCTCCTGAAAGTACAAGATCTACATCCTTTGCAACATCCATTGCAATTCTTTCCATACATTCCTCTGTGTTTGATCCGATATGCGGTGTCAGGATCACATTTTCCAGTTTGAAAATGTCATCTGTTATTTCCGGCGGCTCTTTTGCAAATACATCCAGTGCTCCGCCGGCAATTTGTTTTTTCCGGACAGCTTCTGCAAATTCGGATTCATTTACCACACCGCCACGGGAAAGATTGAGAAGGAATGCAGATTCTTTCATCTGTTCCAGTTCTTTTTTCCCAATCAGATTCTGGTTCTTAGCGCCTCCCGGCACATGAAGGCTGATAAAATCGGATTCTTTTAAGAGCTGCTCTAAAGGTACTGCCTTTACATATTCCGGAATTTCTTTCCCTTCCAGTCTCGGGATGTAACTGATGACCTTCATATCAAGTCCGATCGCTGCTTTTTTTGCAACCATTTTCCCGATTTTTCCAAGACCGATAATTCCAAGTGTTTTTCCGGATACATCCATTCCTTTATGTGAAAACTTGTAAGAAAAATTGTCTTTCTTCAATTCTGTTTCCATTCGTTTCACTTTCTTCGCAAGCATCAGGAGAAGTGTGATCGTCGTCTCTGCCACGGAAAGTGCTGTGGTGTCCGGCGAATATGTGGTAATGATGCCTCTTTTTTTGCTGCCTTCACATCCAGATTGTCATATCCTGCACCATGTCTCGCAACAATCCGAAGCTTTTTCCCGTTTTCCAGAACTTCCTCATCCATTTTTGCAGTTCTGAGGATCATGGCATCACACTCTGCTATATCCCGGATCAGCGATTCTTTATCTGTCTGACCACTTCCGCGGAAGATTTCATATCCCTGAAATTCCAGATATTTCTCTCCCGCTTCGGCGATTGGCTCTGGTATGTAAATCTTCATTCTATCTCCCCCTCACCAGACATGGCTTCTTCGGATCGAATTTCCATCCCGGGATCAGATACTGCATTCCAACAGCGTCATCTCTTCCTCCAAGACAGTTATCCAGATAAACCTGATGAGCTTTTTTCACCTGCTCTAAATCTACTTCAATTCCAAGTCCCGGCTTCTTCGGAACTTCTACACATCCATCTACAATCTGAAGTGGTTCTTTGGTAAGTCTTTCCAGACCTTCCTGCCAGATCCAGTGTGTATCGAGTGCATTGTATTCTCCCGGAACTGCTGCTCCAACCTGTGTAAACATGGCAAGAGAAATATCAAAATGGTTGTTGGAGTGTGAACCCCATGTATACCCGAAATCATGGCACATCTGCGCAACTCGTACCGAACCGCTCATGGTCCAGAAATGAGGATCCGCAAGGATGATGTCTACAGCCTGTGATTCCAGTGAATGCCCTACCTGACGCCAGTCTGTTGCGATCATGTTGGTTGCAGTCGGGAAACCTGTACGTCTGCGGAATTCGCTCATGATCTCACGTCCTGAGTAAACACCTTCCGCTCCACATGGATCTTCACAATAAGTAAGAATTCCTTCCATACCTTTTACATATTCAACTGCTTCTTCTAAAAGCCAGCCGCCATTTGGATCCAGATCGATTCTTGCATCCGGAAGTGCCTTTTTCATGGCACGGATTACATCCATCTCTTCATTTCCCGGAAGAACTCCGCCTTTAATTTGAAATCCTTAAATCCGTATTTCTCTTTGGTGGCAAGTGCCATTTCAACGATTTTCTCAGCTGTGAGTGCTTCTTCATGACGAAGGCGATACCATGCACAGTCAGAATCCGGCTCCGAATCATATGGAAGATCTGTTTTGTTTCTGTCGCCTACAAAGAAGAGATAGCCAAGCATACGAACCTTATCTCTTTGCTGACCGTCACCTAAAAGTTCACATACCGGAACCTGAAGCTGTTTGCCAAGAAGGTCAAGACACGGTGCTTCAATCGCTGTAATCACATGAACCCCTATACGAAGATCGAATGTCTGATTTCCTCTGACATCTTCTTCACCTTTTGAATCCAGATACTTCTTCACCTTCAAAAGAGTACTCTTATATTCTTCAACTCTTGTCCCTTCAACAATGGAAATACATTCTTCCAATGCTTTTGTGATCTTTTCTCCGCCTGGTACTTCTCCTACACCGGTTTCTCCGTTTTCGTCATAGAGGACAACGATATTTCTTGTAAAATACGGTGCGTGTGCCCCGCTTAAATTTAATTCCATACAGTCTTTTCCTGCTACAGGATATACTTCCATTTTTTTGATTCGTGCCATTTTGATATTTCTCCTTTTTTTCCTTGTTTCTATCTATACCAGATTCATTTCAACAAGAACCTGATGGAGCTTTTCTTTCTCTTCCGGTTTCAATTCTGCGATTGGTGCCAGACATTTTCCTACCGGGATTCCTTCCTGCACAAGTCCTTCCTTGATAACTGCCGGGAAGGTTCCCATTCCACATGCGATACGAAGTGGTGCCAATGTAAACTGTGCTTCTAAAGCTCCTTCCAGATCACCTGCTACGTATTTATCATAAATATCTGCTGCAATTCTCGGTGCCACATTCGCACAGGATGCGATAGCTCCGGTTGCTCCATAGCAAAGCGCTGCGTAGATCAGTGTATCTCTTCCCATTAATACCGAGAATTCTTTGTCTCTGGTCAGACGGATATACTCTGCTGCATTTGTCATATCGCCGGTACTGTCTTTTACTGCCACAATGTTGTCAATATCTGCAAGGCGTGCAACTGTTGCCGGCTCGATGGTTACATTTGTCTTTGGTTTGTTGTTGTAAAGAATGATCGGCAGTGTTGTACTTGCTGCGATTGTTGCAAAGTAATCGTAAAGTTCATCCTGCGTCTGTGATACAAACATTGGTGTCAGCACAGAAACCGCATCTACTCCTACCTCTTCGCAGATTTTGATCAGTTCGATCACGCCGCGAGTTGTAATATGGTTTGCTCCTCCATAAACCGGAACTCTTCCTGCTGTCTCATCTTTTACGGTTTCTAAGATTTTTCTGTATGTGTCATTATCAAATGCATAGAATTCACCGGTTGTTCCAAGTGGGAAAAGACCATGTACTCCATTTTCAATCAGATGATTTACCATCTGTCTAAGTACGGGATAATTGACTTCTCCGTCCTCTGTAAGTGGTGTGATAATCGGTGGGATAATACCCTTTGGTACAAATTTCATGTTTTTCATCCTTTCTCTCTATTAATGAATAACTAACTGTAAAATACAAAGCTCTACAACTCCGACCGTTGCCATAATAAGTGAAACTGCTGTTTTACATTTCACCTGATCTTTCAGTTCGTGGAGTCCGAACATTCCATTGAATACCCAGAATCCGCTGTCATTAAAGTAAGAGAATGAAATCGCTCCTACACAGCAGGAAGCTGCAAGCAAGATTGGTGAAACACTGATGGATGCCATAAGTGGTGCTGTAAGCGATGCTGCTGTTGTGATGGCAACTGTTGCTGATCCAAGGGCAAGTCTCATAAGAGCTGCAATGATAAACGGAATCAGGATTGCCGGGATCGGAAGTCCTACAACTGCTTCTCCGAGTACATCTCCGATACCGCTGACTTTGATAACATTTCCAAGAGATCCGCCGGCTCCGGTGATCAGCATGATAAGTCCGGTATCTTTGATAGCTGTATCCATGATGTTGATAACTCTTTTGTTTTCTTCTTTTTTCACCAGTCCGTAAATTGCAATGACTGTTCCAAGCGCAAGTGCTACGATCGGTTCACCGAAAAGACAGATTACCGTATTTACCATTCCTTCACCGCTTCCAAGAAGGTTCCAGAAAGTTTTGATGAAAATCAGAGAATCGGAATGATGATTGGTGCAATGGTCTTCCAAAAGATGGAAGATTCTTTTCTCCCATAAGTTTTTCAACTTCATCCATGGATTTCAGATATTCTTCTTTAAATTCTTTTCTTTCATATTCTCCGTCTCCAGTCGGAATCTGATAGATCTTCTTTCCTACCCATTTGCAATATGGTACGATCACAAGAAGCATTGGAATCGAGATTACAATTCCGATCATGATCATCTGTCCGACATCTACCCGAGAAGTCCTTGCTGCTGTAAGCGGTCCCGGTGTCGGTGGTACCAGGCAGTGTGTAAGCTGAAGTCCGCACGCCAGGGAAAGTGCAAGTCCGACCACTGATTTTCCGGTTACGGAAGACATTGCTTTTACCAGTGGTGCAAAAATAACGATCGCAGAATCTGCAAATACCGGAATAGAAACTACCCAGCCTGTAATTGCAAGTGCCCATTCTTCTTTCTTTTTACCGATTGCTTTGATAAATGTAAATGCAAGCTGTTCCGCCGCTCCGGATACTTCCAGGATTCCTCCCATCATAACTCCAAGTCCGATGATGATACCCGTACTCTTTAACGTACTTCCGAATCCATCTTTTATCGCTGTAATAACGCCGGTTGTCGTCACACCAGCAGCATCTGTCAGGTCCACTACCGGCATTCCACCGATCAGTCCTGTAAGGAGTGCCGCCAGAAGCAGTGCGATAAATGTGTGGATCTTTGTTTTCATTACCAGGACGATCATCACAATAATTCCGATTGCCAGTCCCAGCATCATTCTAGTTGATTCGCTCATATTTGGTTACCTCTTTACTAATCTTTCCTCTACTCGTTCATTATGTCAGCGCGCTGTCATTTATCTGACAATGCTATTGTACGAAAAAAAAGACATAAATTCTATTGACGCTTTCATCAATACCTATGTACCTTTTTTATGTATTCTTTACAATTTTTCATATATAGTAATGAAGTTTTCAAAATCATTTCATTTTCATTTCAACATGATATTTTTCTGTCAATCTGTACTTTTTCAGCAATTGTTTTATTTCATATTTTGAAATCTTTCATTCATATATTGCATTTTTGTGAATTATATACATTTTCCAGTTCTTCTTTTATGCAATCTTCCCCTTGTACCTTTCCACCTTGTTCCTCTCTCCAAATAATGCTACAATTCTTAAATAAGTGGTAATGATACTGTTCTCTTTATCCTGTTAAATACCGGATAAGCATCTGCATCATTCCCGCAACTTCTTTTCCAAAATCGGAGGATGTTTAAAATGAAGTTAGACAAATCACTTGCCTTTCAGGTAGTAAACACGATCAAAGACACCTGCGGACAGGATATCAATTTTATCGATAAGCAGGGAATGATTTTTGCAAGTACCAACGCCGACCGGATTGGTACGTTTCATGCCATCGGTCACAAAGCCGCCCAGACAGAACAGACAATCGAAGTTTTTTCAGATGATGATTTTCCCGGAACACAAAAAGGGATCAATATGCCACTCTATTATCACGGCAGTTTTCTTGCAGTGATCGGAATTACCGGAGAACCGGACCAGGTCCGCCAGTATCGTCCATCTTGTAATGACCGACCGGATTACCCATCTGCTGATCCGTGAAAAAGAGCTGAACCGACTGAGCCGCTCTCTGGAAGATAAAAAACACTTTGTTATCGATGCCCTGATCCGGAATAAGATTGCTGATCCGGATTATCTGGACACCTGCCTTTCAGATCTTCAAGTAAATCCAGGGACAAAGAAACGGCTTCTGATCATCCAGTCATCACCGGATGGACACAACAACTCTTCTTCCCTTGAACAGAAGATCATCGGACTTTTCGGCACGCTTGGTATTACTCTTTATACCTTTTATTATCCAAATGAATATCTTGCCGTGCTGGAAAACTCCGGCAAAGCCGCTCTCTATCAGATACTGGCTGATTTTACCGCAGACTGTGGATCTTTGCTCTCCATTGCAGTCGGAAAGAAATGTCAGCTTTTCCAGCTTTCTCTTTCTTACCAGTCTGCACTCACTGCGCTGAAATACTGCCGGAATTCGGAAAACGGGATTGCTTTTTTCGATGATATGACACTGGAAATTCTGCTCTCTTCCATCTCGGAGCAGGAAAAAAATGCTTATCTGCAAAAAACGATCTCTGCACTTTCTGATGAAGAAAGAAATCTGCTTCAGACTTACTTTGAAGCAAATATGTCTCTTCTCGGAACCAGCCAGAAGCTGTTTCTTCACAAAAACACAGTGCAGTACAAGCTGAATCATATTTATCAGAAATGCGGGCTGAATCCGCGTGTTTTCAAGGATGCGGTGCTTTTATATCTTGCCTTGCAGTTGTGATATTTTTAAATCCCAGACACGGATTCCTGTGCACACATCTTCCATATCCGTGTACAGTTTTGCCTATATAAGAAAATATTCTTGACAGATAAGTTTACTTACAGATTTTCGTCAAAAAACAGGACAGCCTTTCCTTCACCCTCACAACGGGTATTAAAAAGTCTGTCCTATCTTTTTTATTCTTTATTTTTCATCAGCTATTCATCATACTTTGCTTCCACGCCATATTTCTTCATCCTCCGCCAGAGCGTCGTCGTACTGATCCCCAGCTCTTTTGCCGCAAGGTTCCGGTTTCCGTGGCACCTTTCCAGAATCTCTGATAGCTCAATACTCTCTGGCGACCGGTAAATAACCGTTCTGGATTCACCTTTGATCTCTTTCATTTCCGGATAAAGCTCTTCAAATAATTTCTGCAACACGATTTCATCTACGACACGTTTCTCCGTCGAAAGCACAAGCCGTTCGCAGAAAGCTTTCAGTTGGATCGTGTTGCCATTCCACGGAAGCCTGGCGAGCTTTTGATGGCCGCCGTCCGTAATCTTCAGGTGCCGGTTGTACATTTCCGAATATCTTCCGATCTCCCGGTCAAAATAATGTCGCAGATCTTCGACTCTCTGATTCAATGACGGCACTTTTAAGGTCAGTCCCTGCAGCTATAATACAAACTCGCTGGGTTCCCTGCTGCACCATCTGCTTCAATCCACCTTTGATGAGCCGATGATCCTCACATCCAGAGCATCAATCGGCTGTGCATCCGTCCGCATCTGCGCCCTGGAAAGCATGGTTCTCAGAATCTGGTGCTGCACCCGGAGTGTCAGGTGTTCCATTCCCTTGATAAAAAGTGTTCCGTGGTCTGCTTTGATCATGGCACCTTTTCCTGCCATATCCCGTTGCGATTCCACCGGTTCCCTGCGGAACAGCTCTTCCATCTGTGCTCCTTATCCATCCCGCGCATATTGATGCTCACATACGGTCCTGCTTTACGGTTGCTGTTATTGTGAACCGCTTCTGCGATCAGGTAATCCTCAATCCCCGCCTGTCCATAGATCAGGATCGGGCTCTCTGAAAGTGCAAATGTTTTCGCATCCTCCAATACTTTCTTCATCGAGACATTTTCAGTATAAATACTGCCAAAATCCGTTTTTGCCGAAAATCCATGCAGCAGCATTTTATTGCTTTCCCGCTTTGCGCCTTTTGCTCCGTCCGCAATCTGATGCAGCGTAATGATTGCTCCGTTGATCAATTCATCATATTCGATCGGTGCCATCAGAAGCATAAACGCTTTATTTCCAAGACTAATCGAGGTAGAAAGGTTCTCACTTTCTCCTTTCAGGATCCGTCCCACAAGATCCATATCAATCTGTGGAAATACTTCGGCAAGCGCACATCCGACCACATCTTCTTTTTCTTTGCCGATCAACTTTTCCACAAGCTTATTGACAACAATAATGTTACCGTCCATATTTACCTTGACGATTCCGTTAAAGGATGTGTCCAGAACCGTCTCAAACTGGGCGGTATTCTGTTTTTCGATCTCTGTCGCGAACGCCATGGCACGGGCAGATTCCAGTGCTTCTTTAATGGATTCCTCGGTTGCCCGGTAAAAGAGTGTCGGATACCCTCTCCGCTCTGCTTCATTGCAGGTAATCTCTCCTCCGATTACAAGATCCGGATGATACGCCCCCATCTTATCTAAAATCCCCGGTGTCTCTTCACTTCGCTTCATCACCGCAACTTTCAGTGTCACGCCAAAAAGCTCTTCCATGTAGACACATCGCAGAGCATATTGTCAAATGCGATCAGAGCGATCACCGGATGCTCTTTTTTCACCATCAGTTTTGCTTTCTGTAAGAGAAGCCCGATCTCCTGTGCATGCAGCTTCATCTCGATCAGCGGAATATTGGTATACTGTTTGATCATCTTCGCCTGATAACCGCGGGCGATCACAATCTTCGCCCCTGCCTCCACTGCAAGTCTTGCTTCATTTACCACATCAACCGAAGAAATCGCCTTTAAACAGGCGATTTCCACATTCATATCTTTTACTACTTTCTCTGCCATCGGAACCATGTCCGCTTCCGGCAGAAGCATTCCTATCTTAACCATACAAGATTCCTCCTGTTTTCGCCTGAGCTGTCTCCAGTGTATCACAATTTCCCCATTTCAGGCAAGAGAAGTCTTTTACGTAATCGGTGCCGGGTTGAAGATGCACAGATCATTATACAGTTTGTATTTTTCTGCAAATGACCGGTCTTTTCCGCTGGCAACCGCAATGATCTTGTTAAATAATTCGGTTCCTATCTCGGCGATCGTGGCTTCACCGGTCGCAACCGGTCCTGCATTGACATCGATCAGATCCTGCCACATTTCCTTCATCTCATTTCTGGAACAGACCTTGATAACCGGTGCTGCAGCAAGTCCGTAAGGGTTCCTCTTCCGGTCATAAATACTTGCAAGGTAATACCAGATGCAAGCTGACACGGACCACACACAATATCGCTTGCCGGTGTTGCTGCATAGATCAGTCCCTTTTTCGACGGACGTTCTGCCGGTGACAGCACTTCCACGATCGGAGATGTTCCGGATTTTGCAATGGATCCCATTGCTTTTTCTACAATATTGCAAAGACCGCCTTTTTTATTTCCAGGTGTCGTATTAGCACTCCGGTCAACTTCCCCGTTTTTCAGGTAATTGTCATACCATTTCATCTCTGCTGCAAGCTTGTCACAGGTCGCTTTATCCACACATCTCTCTGCGATATAATGCACGCCGTCACGCACCTCTGTTACCTCGGAAAACATGACCGTTGCACCTGCATTTACCAGCATATCTGCCGCATAGCCTGCAGACGGATTAGCACTTACTCCGGAAAATGCATCGCTTCCTCCGCACTGCATTCCGATACACAGATCAGAAAGCGGAAGCGTCTCTCTCTTTCTCTGGTTCAGGATCTGAAGCTTTTTCTCTCCCATATCCATGATTGCTTTTACCATGGCGTCAAAGCCTTTCTGCTCCTGCAGAACCACTACATTTTCCGGGGAAATATCTGCCTCATCCAAAAGCATTTCCACAGTCAGTTTTTCACAGCCGAGTGCTACCACCATCACCTGTCCACCAAAATTCGGGTGTTTGACAAGATTTCGCAGCGCACGGATCGGCACTTTTGCTTCGGGCGCATTGATCGCAACTCCGCATCCATACGCATGATTGATTGGCACGATATCGTCTACGTTTGGATATTTTGGAAGAAGCTCTTCCTTCATACGCTTCACTGCCACATTCAATACGCCCGTTACACACTGCACAGTTGTGCTGATTCCCAGAATATTTCTGGTTCCGGCATAACCTCCGTTCGGATTTCTGTATCCTTCAAATGTCGTTACCGGTGGTGTCGGAAGATCTTTCACGATCTTCATCCCATATTCCATATCATCAACCGACGGCGGTGTCGGAAGTTCCAGCATAAATTCGTTGATCCAGTCTCCTTTTTCAATGTCGTTCATCGCATATCCGAGAATCACGCCATAGCGGATGACCGGTTTTCCCTTCGGGATCTTTTCCAGTGCGATCTTATGTGCCTGCGGGATATCCTGATTTGCAACAAGGTCTTCTGCCACCTGTGTTCCCGCCTTGATTTCCTGCACCGCGATTGCTACGTTATCTGCTTCGTTTACTTTTACAAGTAATCTCTTTGGCATCCTTTCGTCCTCCTTTTTCTTTGTTGTCTTTATTTTAACGCAGTCGTTTTAATAAGTAAAATTCATTATTTTTCTAGTTCTCTTAATTTTTCTTATTTTTCTGTTGTATCTGGAAAATCAAAACGCTATAATAAAGTAATTGGAGAAATGCATAGCATTAAAGCTCTTCGATTCTGTCAATGAATTACAAAATTTACTTTTCAATACTCACATTACGAAAGAAGGCTCTCTTATGGATCTGAAACAAATTGAATACATCCTCAAAATCGCCGAAGAAAAAAATATCACCCACGCCGCCGAAAAGCTTTTTATCACCCAATCTGCGCTTAACCAGCAGCTTCTCAAACTGGAAAAGGAACTGGGCTGTCCTCTTTTTTACCGGTCACGGACCGACTGGCGTCCGACACCTGCCGGCGAAATCTACCTCGATGCAGCAAGACAGATTCTGATTCTGAAAAAGAACGCTTACGATCAGATCCACGACCTGACAGAGTACCAGAAAAATACGATCCGCATCGGTTTTACACCAGGGCGCGGGATCGATATGTTTTCCCATGTCTATCCGAAATTCCATGAACATTTTCCCCAGACACGGATTGAGCCGAACGAACTCAGTGTACGTCAGCAGCAGGATCTCCTTCTATCCGGTGATCTGGATCTTGGCTTTATGACACTTTTACCGAAACAGGAACGAACAGGACTTTCTTATCAGACCATCACGGAAGAAGAACTGCTTCTCGCCGTTCCCTCCCGTCTTGCAAGCATTCTGTCGCTTCCGGATTCTTCCTCTGGCAGCCTCCCTGTCTGCGACCTGACCATTTTTAAAGAGGAGCCATTTGTCCTGATCCAGAAGAAATCAACTGCCCGTGATCTGGTCGATTCCCTTTTTGAAACTGCCGGATTTGCCTAAATCCTTTTTGAGACGCAAACAATCAGACCATCCTATCCATGATCCGTGCGGAAATCTGCTGTGGAATCCTTCCTGCTTATTATGTAGACCATGCGCGCAGGGATGTAACCTATTACCGGCTTCCTTCCCACCCGGTCCCAATATATCGCATGCTGGAAGATGCTTACATAACAAAAGCAGCCAAAGAATTCATCTCACTGGCTGCCGATTATTTCAATTGTATTTAACAATATGCCTTTTTTGCCTCGTCCATTCTCTGGAAAAATTCACTGTAAAATTCTTCCGTCTGATACGGAGTAAGGTAAAATCTCTTCAGTACATCCATGCTGACCGCCTTCGCACTCTCCGGATGTGCTGCAATGTATTCCTGTAACTGAATCAGTAATCCATGCCATCTGGCAATATACGTTTCATACTTTTTCAGATCCGGTGTATCAAGCCATTTTTTGACCTTTACTTTCGCCCGGTTCTCTTTCTGACATTCATGTACCTGAAGAAAATAGCGGAAACCATTTTCCTCATAATATCTTCCAAGCGGGAAAAGCCTGCAGATTCCCGGACGAAATGGATGAATCCCACATCTTCCTTCCTCAGTCAGAAAACCACAGCCATCTTCCGCTCCTGCCATCTTCAGATTCGGCAAAATGATTCCGTCTACCACATTCAGTTCAATCTTTCCTGCAAGCAAAGTCTCAAAAGCCGCTCCTGTTCGCAAATCGGACAATATCAGCAGGATCCAGCACGATTGAGCTTCCCATCCCCGTACAACAGGCGTGGCATCCCTCACAATCGCCACAGTCTGCTTTTACCAGATCATTGCTGGTATATAATTTTCCATCTGAAATTTCTTCCATTGTCACCTGTCTTTTCATATCAATCTCCTTTCCTATACTCCTTCCAGTGTAAACGGTGGAATAAAGCTCTCCTTTGCCGTATCCCCTTCCTGTATAAACGCCTGCATCACACCAAGCGAGATCGCATAGTCCACCAGTTTCTCATACGCATACTCCGGCACTTTCCGGTTCAGCTCCGGATATTTTACCGCATCCAGACTCTCCAGTGGCGTATACTGGCTCATCAGGCTCATATAAATCCGGTTTCCATAAGTTTCATGCAAATATTTCACCACTCTTTTTCCATCCGCAAGACATCCCGGCAAAAGCAGATGACGCACGATCACGCCACGCTTCATCATTCCGCGCTCATCAAATACCGGCTCTCCTGTCTGTCTTACCATCTCAGCAAGAGCCGCCTTCGCAATCTCCGGATAATCCTCCGCCATCCAGATA
>SCPN01000800.1_pt1 | contig 14667 bp, 13 predicted proteins | sample 6106831 | NCBI WGS metagenome assembly SCPN01 (sample SAMN10720447, study PRJNA508395) | human gut metagenome | isolation source: Participant 1, 0 month
AAGCGGCTATCTTGATGACAGTTCACAGACTCCATGGGGCGGATTGAAAAAAGGACTTATAGATTTTGCTATTGCAATAATGGCAGCATTTACTTACCTTCATTACAATCCAAACACTTTTGATATTGCATTATTTTCAAAAACAGTAACACTTAATCCTGTTATATACGGACTTCTTATTGTTATCCTTGTATGGGTCAGCATCAATGTAACAAATTGTTCAGACGGAGTTGACGGACTGTGCGGAACTCTTTCTGCTGTAACTCTTACATCTGCTTACGTATTATTTAAAGTTTTTGAAATTGAACCTTATTTCAGACATACAATCCTTTTAATGACAGTATGTATCCTTGGTTATCTCTGGTTTAACGCCTCACCTAGCAAACTGCTGATGGGCGATGCCGGTTCAAGAGCAATCGGTTTATTTATAGCATTTACATTTTTAAAACTTCACCATCCGTTACTCTATATTCCAATGGCAATTATGCTTATACTTGATGGTGGTCTTGGTCTTATCAAAGTATCATTTATGAGATTTTTACACATCAATTTATTTAAAAATCTCCGCACACCAATACATGACCACATGAGAAAGAAACTGGAATGGTCAGACGCACAGGTTGTATTCCGCTTCACAATTATACAGCTCGTCATCTGTATCGGATGTATATATGCAATAATGTAATATATATTGATTTTTCATTCATGTCAGTTGTATAATAAATACACAAAAGCTGGAAGTCTTATATGGCTTTCAGCTTAATTTGCCTTATCAAAGAAAGAGAGGTGCTTCATGAATTATATTGTACTTGATTTGGAATGGAATCAGAGTGCAGATGGAAAAGCATATACGAACAGTCGTATTCCATTTGAAATTATACAGATTGGTGCAGTCAAACTTGATGAGAATTTTTCAGAAATCTCACAATTTGACAGATATATCCGCCCCGCAGTCTATACAAAACTGCATGATAAGGTTCAAGAAATACTTAATGTAACAATTGAAGAACTTACTTGTATAGGTCATGATTTCACATATGTTGCAAATGATTTCATCAGATGGTGTGGTGATGATTACATCTTCTGCACATGGGGACAGACTGACCTGACAGAATTGCAGCGTAATTTTGACTATTATAATATTGAATACAATTTTCCAATGCCATTTCTTTTCTATGACGTACAGAAGCTCTACAGCATATGCTTTCAGGATAGCAAGGAACGAACCACCCTGAAAAATGCAATAGAACATCTGGGAATGCAGGAACTTGAAGGTTATCACAGTGCCGGCAGCGATGCCAGATACACATCACAGATTATGCCTGAACTTGATTTTGAAAAGGTACGGAAGTTTTACAGTGTTGATACCTACAGAATTCCACAGAATATAAAAGAAGAAATTTATCTTGATTTTGGTAATTACGGAAAATATATTTCAAGAGGATTTACAGATCGTGAAGAAGCTGCCAACGACAAAGAAGTTACGGCATGCCGCTGTTTCAAATGCAACAAAACAATGAAACGGATTATAAAATGGTTTTCTACCAACAGCAAGTCTTATTATGGTCTTTTTTCATGTCAGGAACATGGTCTAATAAAAGGTCGATTCAGAATTAAAAGCACTGATGACAAACAATATTATGCAATAAGAATTTTAAAATGCACCGATGAAGAGGGCGGCAAAAAAATCAAGATGCGTCAGCAGCGTGAAAAAGAACATCGTCGTGCCAAAAGACTTGGCACGCTCTGAATAAAAAAAGTGTCCTGGAAAGTTCAGCTTTCAGGGACACTTTTTAACTTTAAATATCAAAGTCTTACGTTATTCATTTAATTTACCTGATACATATATATACCATATAAACCACATATACAAGTAACATTATTATTCCTTCTTTGCGGTTTATCTTCTTTGATGTCCATGCAAATATCCATACAACCGTACTCATAATAATGAGAATAATTATATCTATAATATTTTCCATAATAAATGTAACAGGACTAATTGCTGCGGCAACACCAAGAATTAATAAAATATTAAAAATGTTAGAACCAATTACATTTCCGAGTGCCATATCAACTTCATTTTTTCTTGCTGCAACTATAGAAGTTACAAGTTCAGGAAGACTTGTTCCCAATGCAACAATCGTACTATATAAGAGTCTGGCTCAATCCGAATCCTGCAGCTATAGATGAGGCACCATTAACAACAAAATCACCGCCAAACTTAATCGCAATCATTCCACCAACTATATATAACAAGCATTTCCACATCGGAAGAATCTTTATCTCTTCTGCCATTTCCTCTTCTTCAGTTTCAAACTTGTCACCTTCGCTTCTTGCCTTTTTTGCGGAATAAATCATCCAGAGAAGATATGCCACAAAAATAACAAGGAAAATAATTCCATCAACTCTTCCAAGTTTCATCCCAATAAATCCAAGAACTACAAGCAATCCTGCACAAACAATTGAAAACGGGAACTCTTTCATAAGCGTATTTTTTTCTATTGTAAGCGGTGCAAACAATGCACAGGCTCCACAGACGACCATAAGATTAAAAATATTAGAACCTGACACATTACTTACAGCCAACGTATTATTTCCTGTTATAGAAGCTGTAACACTGACTGCTAGTTCGGGAAGGCTCGTTCCCATTGCCACAATAGTCATACCGATTATAAGTGAAGGAACATTGAATTTCTTTGCTACTGAAGAACTTCCTTCAACAAAAAAATCTGCTCCTTTAATAAGCAGAACAAATCCGATTACAAGAATCGCTGCTGATTTTAAAATTTCCATATTTTTGTCTCCTTTTTTAATATGATTACAATGCCTGATGCAGGACATTATTCCTGCCGTCATATAATCTGTGAAGAACGCATTCTGCCGCATAAAAAAAGAGGCTCATGTATATCTGATGACATAAAATGCCATATCAGACATACATGAGTCTCATTCATTAAGATTTGCCAGATTAAAAATCGGGTCTGTTGACAAATCACGTATACACGCGAACTACTCCCTCACGAGAAAGTATTTAATTTATATTCAGTTTAAATTACAAATAAATATTTGTCAACTTGTTTTTATATTACTACACACCCATCACTATGCACCAAAAAATATCGAAGTAAAATGTAATATATCAGCAATACAGCTATAAAATCATTGAATTTTTAACAATTTGTAGTATTATAAAAATAATAATAAGTTTATTAAATTACAATAAACATATGAAAGGAGATTTTTAATTTATCATGAAAAAACAAGCTCAAAAGAAAAAAGGCACTATAGCAGTCAAGATTTGTATACTTGTAATTGCAGCACTTATCCTCTCTAATCTTACAAGTATGATTCTGATTGTAAATAATTCAAGAATACTTATACGCACCTCTGTCCAAAACAATATGATGAGCATGGCCAAAACATCTGCCGAACTCGTCTCTAATGAAATGCGTATCAATAACAACAAATCTCTTTCATATGATGAATATGCACGTATACTTAAAGACACAAAACTCACAGGTGTAGACAGCTCTTATGTCTATGTCGTATCCTCTGACGGAACCATGTTATATCATAATACAAAGGATAAAGTCGGCAAGCCGGTTGAAAACAGTCTTATCAATAATCTTGTAACACAGATTAAATCAGGAAAACAACCTGAACCTGCAATAGTTGATTATGATTATAACGGTGTTGTAAAATACGCCGGTTATGTTATCCTTAATAACCATGATATTGTTGTAGTCAGTGCCGATGAAAATGATGCATTAAGCGGAATTACACGAATTACCCGCATTTCAGGATATATTCTTATTGGTATTATCATCGTTGCCCTTATTGTTGCATATTTTTTCAGCAGATCAATTGCCCGTCCGCTTTCATCATTAAGCAGACTCATCAAAGAAATTGCTGATGGTAATCTGAATGCTGATTTTTCAAAAATCAAAAAGTCGAATGACGAAATTGGTCTTATAACCGAAGAAATGCAGTCTATGAGCAGTTCATTAAGCACAATAGTAGAAAAAATCAGGACTGCCGGAAATACGATGTCAAAAAACAGCACTGACTTGAACGAGACAAGCAACCAGACACTTTCTGCCAATAATGAAATATCACGTGCAGTTCAGGATGTTGCAGAAGGCTCAACAAATATGGCCAATGCAATAGCCGATATTAATAATTCACTTGAAACAATGTCTCTTGAGTCAGAACACATAGACAACTCTGTTACAGATATCAAAAAACAGACAGCTTCCGTTCAGGAAAACAGCCAGTCAATGAATGAAAAGATGCACCAGATGCAGGAAAGCAGCGAAATTATGGATGCCGGCATCAATGAAATATCAGCACGAATCGGCAAGGTAAATGAGATTGTTGACAAAGTAAGCCAGATTATTTCCGTAATTGAAGAAATATCAGAACAGACTAATCTTTTATCTTTAAATGCCTCAATCGAAGCTGCCCGTGCGGGCGAGGCCGGAAAAGGATTCGCTGTAGTTGCAGAAGAAATCCGTACACTTTCCGATAATACCGGCAATGAACTTAACAATATCCGTGAAATCATCTCAGAACTTGTTAATGAATGTGATACATGTGTAAATGATTCTAAAAAAATTGTAGAACATAATCTGGAACAGAAAGAATCTATTAATACAGTGCTGAAAGAATTTAATGAACTTGACGCACAGATTACATTAACAGCAGATAAGGCAGATGAAATTAAAGAACAGGTTGACCAGATGGTAGAACTTAATAATAAAATAACAACAACTAGCAACAATCTTGCAGATGTCAGCTCAACAAATGCTGCAGCATCAGAAGAAATGAATGCTAATATTGAAGAGTTAAATGCCATGATGCACAATGTTACAAATATGGCTGAGGAAATGCAGAATCAGTCAAATGAACTTAATACTGCACTTGAATATTTTAAGTAAAATAGACTCGTTGTAACTAACTATTAATAGGGCTACCGCTTTAACGATTGAAAATGATATGCTCCCTCCTAAGTGACAAGTTTTTATTATTTCGCTTGTCTACCTAGAAGGGAGCATATCACTTTTGCCCTTGCACCGTACAAAATCACTCTTTTTGCACCCATCGGGAGGTTTCTGCTTCTTTTGACAAAACCAGCAAAACATTCGGAGTATTACTTAATGCGGACGGAATCTCTGTCTGATAACTTGAACCAGCCGGTATCGAATATGGTGCCATCCAGCACTTAACGCCTCTTTCAGTAAGCATTTTTCGCAGACAATCCGCATACTCTCTTTGTGCCGAGCAATAACTAATAAATACATCACTGTTTTTATTTATATTGTCCGTAGATTCTAACATTGAGACAAGCTTTTTAACCTTTTCAATATCATAATCGCAAAATGTGATTTTTTCCAGACATTCAATTTCCGCTAATGCCCTCATACATTGATTTATTAACGGCGGAATAATATAACATAATTCTATATTTTGATTTCCGCTCCCCAATACAGGCAAAATAACTTTAGACGGTGCAATTCCCAATTGCTCCATATTAACAAGCATATCATAAAATGTTGAAAATAATTTACAAAGTGTCTTTACCTGCTCATCTGTGCGATTATTCAAATCTAATAATTCAATACAGCCCAAACGTCCGAATTTATTATTCAGCGGTTGGGATACCCAATAATTTTTTAATTTTCTACAGTCAATTTCCGCATGTTCAGCCTCACTCTCCACAGAAATTCCTTCTTTACTAAGATTTCCGATTAAAGTTCCCGGAAACGCAGCGTAATCCACTTTAAATGCTGAACAAACCACCAAATCATTTAACTGCCAATCTGTTATCTTCGCCACACTCAAATCCAATAATACCTTTAATCGAATTTTCTACCATATCAGACACAGCCTGCTCAGTATAAAATGCCATGTGAGGTGACAATATTACATTAGGAAAACTCTTCAAGATTGCCATATTATCGTTATCAAGTTTCTGTGTTTCCTTATTAAGATAATAAAGTCCAACTTCACCCTCAAAAGTATCGAGTGCTGCAAAACCAACCTTTCCATTTTTAAGTGATGCAATAAGAGCCTGTGTATCAATTATTAATCCTCTTGCTGTATTGACAATTATAACGCCATCTTTCATTTTCTTAAATGCTGCTTCATCAATAAGATGTGTATTCTCATCATTTCCCGGAACATGAAGTGTTATAATGTCTGATTTTTGTATAAGTTCTTCAAAACTTACATATTCTGCATATTTTTTCACTTCTTCATCCTCATAATATGAGTATGCTAATATACGGCAGCCAAAACCTGATAAATGCTTAACAACTGTTTTTCCTATATTGCCTGTACCTATAACACCAACTGTCGATGTAGATAATTCCTTTCCTACTTTTCCGCATAACGAATAATCCTGACAATCTGCTTTTTTCATTATCCACGGCATAGGCATGCCATAAGATAATAAGCATATCGCATAATTCGCCACACTGTTTGGCGAATATACAACATGAGCCACTTTCATTCCAAGAGAATAAGCATAATCAACATCAATATGCTCATAACCTATGCTTCTTGTTGATATATACTTAACACCTATATCATGAAATGCATCAAGTATTTCCGGATACATAGGATTGGTTATAATTGATATGGCATCATATCCCTTAGCAAGTCCAACATTTTCCATTGATGGATAATCTGAAGTAAATCCATACTCAAACGGATACTTTTTTGCAAACTCTTCTACATATTTCTGCTCATCATATTCTCTAAGTGCATAAAAAAATATTTTCATAAAACCTGACTCCTTATCTTTAATACCTGTTTATCAAAATAATAAATCATTATTTATCCCACATTTCCGGCATATTCCTCAAATAACTTATCTATCTGATTCCAGTTTTTGCATCTTACAAAATTGTCATTAGGAAATTCTGCCTGCCTGTTCCACGGACGGTCAAATACAGCAACCTTACAATTATGAAAATGCAAAACATGTTCAAAAGCAGATGGCGAATCCTCTATTGCAAAATCAAATGTCATGCTGTAAAGCTGTTCTAACGTCATATTATATTCATATTCATGCTCGAATATTTCACGGCCATATTTATCGACACAAAACAAAGGCACTCTCTCCAGATGATGTTCGTCCAGCCATTTTCTGGATGGCTCATACGAATTAAAAGGTCTTCCTGTAATAATAAAAACCTCATGCCCTTCATCAACCCATTTGTTAATTGTCTCTGATGCTCCCGGCGTTTCCTCATAACTTAGCAGATTTTCAGGAAGATGTCCCGCTTCCATTAATTTATCATACTGCTCATCGCTTAAATCAAATGATTTCTGAAGATTAAAAAACTGGACCTGCCTGTAAGGCACATCAATTCCGAACAGTTCTTTAGCAATTTTCGTAAAATATTTTGCAGTCTCACATATTACATCATCAAAATCTATATATATTTTCATTGTTTCTCCTGATATATTTAACTTAAATATTTTATGTTAATATATTAGCACATAACATGATTAAAATATAGCTATTGTGGCTTTAATTTAATTGGATGCAATCCTGCTTCAAAAGTTTTATTCCGGCCACGATTTTCTGAGTGCCACATATGAAATCAAAAAATTTGCAAGCCAGCCGGCTGGTACAGCAAGCCAAACAAATGCAATCCCAAAACGCGGTGCAAAAATCAAAGCAACTGTCAATCTAATAGCAAGATTTACCATATTAGCAACAAGAAATGGACGCATGATTCCAAGTCCACGAAGCACTCCATCTGTTGCCATTTTAATCCCCATAAAAATAAAGAAATATCCAATCCATTTCATGTAATCACCTGATACCTGATATGCCAGGGCAGTTCCATCTTTACCCAGAAACAATGAGGAAATCTGAGTGTGCAGTGTTTCAATGATTATAAATGCAAGAATTGCAAAACATATATCTAACACAAGTGCCGCATGATATCCTTTTTTGATACGTTCAATTTTCTTTGCACCCAGATTCTGGGAAACATATGGCGAAACTGCATTACCGATTGATACAAATATCAACGAAAAAACATTTTCTACTCTCATTGTCGCAGCATAACCTGCAAGTGCCTGTGTACCGAAAGGATTGACAACTGCCTGTACTATCATCATGCCAATTGACACTGTGGACTGCTGAAGAACAGATGGAACCGCAATTTTAAGCATTGAGCACAATTCTTTCCTGTCAAACCATTTAAAATAACTTTTATAACGACTCATCCTGTAAAAAAGAATCAAAAGTGAAAACACTGCAGAAATACCTTGTGCAATAAGTGTCGCAATAGCTGCACCTAACACGCCAAGGCCAAGCCCCGCAACCATCCATAAATCCATAATAATATTCAAAACAGATGAAAATATCAGGAGAATCAGCGGAATTTTTGATTCACCGATTGAAGTGAACATAGTTGAAAGAATATTATACATGAATAAAAACGGAAATCCTAAAAAATAAATACGCAGATACAACACTGCTTTATCGAGTATATCAGCAGGAGTTTGTAATAAATTCATCATTGAATGAGAAAAACAAAATCCAAATACTCCCAGAATTATGCTTAAAACTAAGAAACTAATCAGTGACGTTGACACAATTGTTTTCATTTTACCATAATTCCTGGCACCAAAATAACGGCTCACAAGCACACCGGCACCTACGCCGGCACCGAGTGCCACACAGATAAAAACATTAGTAAGTGCTGCACAGGCACCAACAGCCGCAAGTGCGGAAGAACCAACAAACTGACCGACTATTATTGAATCAGCCATATTATATACTTGTTGAAAAAAACTCCCCAGAATCATAGGCATCGCAAAAACTGTCAACGCTTTAAGCGGTGCGTCTGTGATTAAATATTCGTCTTTTGACATTATTGTATTCCTCCTGCAGACATAAAATCCTGCTCTCTTTCACCTTAGTCATTTCCTCTACTTAAAGGCATCATAAAATAAAAAACAACAATGAAGCTTCAATCTTCACTGTTGCAAAATCAAATGTTCCCGGCGGGAATCAAACCCTCAACTAGTGCTTAGGAGCTCGATATACCACTGTAAATACATACAATGATTAATCAACCTAAGTCAAGGAAATCCTTGATTTTCCTAACTATTATGTTACTCCCTGTCAAAATAAGAAAACCTGTTTTCATCTCTGTAAAGCACCTTTCGGTGCTCGGAGCACCCGGAGGATGTAACCATTCCGTTCCATCGAGTTCACTCAGTTGGCCACCATTACGATTCAGCTTGTAACAATGATCACTTGGTTTTCTTATTAGATTAACTATATTATAACGTGCAGTAGGTCGGATGTCGATGATTTTTTGATCATATTTATTGTTTTATATGTTACTTCTCTATTAGTTCTGCAAACTGGAATTCACATTTCTTCCATCCTTCCCATCTTCAGTGCCATAACAAGAGTTCCGACTGCCATCACAAAGACACCAATTTCAATCACATAGATGGGAAGAAGCGCCGGACCTGCCACGGCAAAGAAGTCCACGATAAAATGAATCCCATATGCAAGAACCGCTGTAAAAGCCGCTGTCCTGCATTTGCCTGCCTTTACCGCCCGGTAGATCAGCAGTGACAACCCGATATGCAGAATGATGGCACTGATTCTTTCGATTCCGCTTACAAAAAAGAGTGGTGCCGGTGTTGTCCATAGGGCCGATAGCTGTGACACGGTCTGGTTTGCAGACTCAGCAGGAAGTGCCGCCAGCGTATTCTGCATGGCTCCGCTGTTGATCATCAGCATGGACACAAGATTGCTGACTCTAGAGAGTCCTCCGAGCAGAATGGCCTCCACACCGCCATGCCCTATTCCATACATCAGTGCATTTGGAAAATCCAGCCATTTCTCCATCCAAAACTTCATTGCAATCAGTCTTCCGGTCTCTTCAAAAACCCGCTGCAGCCAAAGCCGCGTACACATAGTAAAGCCACCTGCTCTTGCGTTCAGTCCGCAGAACTGAATGACAAGAACATGCAGCAGCTGCTCCAACAGCATGGCAAACAGCAGATAGGTTCCTGCTCCGATAAAGAACGAGGAAATCCTTGCCTTAAGCTTCACCCTTCCTGCAATGAACAAAGTAATCGGTACCCCCATCGAGAGGACAACGGAGCAGATAACTCCCGCTATCGCCAGACCTGATATTGTGTTCAATTCCATCTTTATACCTCCCTGATTCTCAAAAAATTCCTTTATTGTATTTGAACTGTCCATACAATATAAAGCCTAATCCGACAATAACTGCTGGAAGAATGATATAATCTATAATTATTTCACTCCAAAACGAAACAATAAAACCTAATACAAGAGATATTCCTATAATCAGCGTTCCTGTGCCGACTGTTTTTCCATACTTTGGTATATCTTCCCTTTACTTTCGCCTGTTATAAGAGTGAATTCGTGCTGATATTGCCTTTGATATTTACAATTCCCACAACAGATATGAACACTCCCAAAATCAACATTATAATATTTTCCATAATGACCTCCTAAAATAGAATAGTTCCTCTGTCCAATGCAATACAAAGAATTAGAGCCAATTTTGCAGTTGGATTAAACTGTCCTGTTTCAATAGAACTAATGGTATTTCTTGATACCCCTACTTCTGCAAGCTGAGCTTGAGAAAGATTTGCTTCTGTGCGAACTTCCTTTGCTGATTTTTCAGTTGTAATTGTTCTTTCATCTTCTCACCTCTAAAGATGGCTAACAAATCCAACAAATGCCAAAATGGAAAGCACAAAGTCACAGAACTACCACATCAAATCACTCTTTCTCTTCATTTTGATAAAACGAACTAACCATTGTGTTAAAATAATGCTGAAGTATATAACCACGGACTGTAAATCATAGTATGAGCGCACAGAAGATAACAGCGAAAGCAAACAACACTAAAGCACCAACTCTGCTTGCGTGACTTCCGGCTTGATATACAACTTCCATTTCAGCCAAGTCCTTATTGCGATGTTCTTTTTCTGCTTGCATTTAAGATTCTCGTCCTTTTCATAAAACACCTCCATACAAGTTTTCTTTGCATATTTTAATTATACACCAAGTTTTCTTGTCAATAGAGTTCATAAAAAATTACAACCGATATAATAGGTAACTTTTCTACCACTTCGATTATACTACGCAACTTAATGACTTCTTGAATACTTGTTGAAAAAAACTGCCATCGGTTTGACAGCAGTTTTTCTTCGGTTGGTATCCGTTAGGAATACACAATATCATTCAATACAATCTCATCGGCACAGGCTCGAATGTTATTTACCAATCCTATCCATCTCATCATATCCGTTGCTTTCAGTTCTTCCGTTCTTGCTTCTTTGCCATTTCCTTTATCAGATATTCCACTGATATCATTTATCGAAGCATCAATTTTGGCAAGGTGTTCATATAACTTCCGCTTGTCAGCAGATTAAAAGTTAGTTGATTTTCCGGTATTCTCTGTCCCACGGATTTCACGATAAAATAATCTTACGATCACCGATTCCCTGTGGACTCTGCTATAGCATTTCATTATCCACAAAGTAATAATCATACTTCTTAGCCATTTCCTTACTTCCTCGTGAAAGCAGCTGCGGTTATGCTTGTATAGACCTTCGTCAAAAAGTGGTACAAGATTGGATATTGTCCGGCGATACAATCATAATTGTCTTATAAAGCATACTTCTATGTACAATAAATATTACAAATAAGAATGTACAAATATGATATGTGAGTTGCAAGGAGGAACCTATAATGATATTAATAAATCAAATCATAACAGATATAAAAGAATAGAAAGTGTCAATGACCTGTACAAGTTAAAACCATTTTGAGGATGGCACATTGAAGATTAATAAAAGTCAAATAGCTAGAGAATTGGAGGTAGATAGGCGGACTGTTGATAAATATATAAATGGATATACAAAGCCAGAAACAAGAAACTGTGATGACTGTATTACACCTTTTTATGACATTATTACAGAGTTATTATCAGATAAAAATCAGCAGGTATTCTACTACAGAAAAGTATTATGGCAGTATCTGGTTGATAATCATGGCTTTAAAGGTGTTTATTGTAACTTCTCATTATCTCAGGAAATATCCTGAATTCGATTCATATTTCGGAAAAAACAGACCATCAAATACCAATAAGGTTACTGTCAGATATGAAACTCCCTATGGGTAAACAGGCTCAGCTTGATTGGAAAGAATCTATTCCGTTTATTCTTTCTTCAGGTGAAATTATAGAAGTGAATATTTTTGTCCTGTTGCTTTCATATTCAAGATTCAGAGTATACAGGGTTTCACTTTCTAAAACACAGGATATACTCTTTTCGTTTCTTGATGATGCATTTGAAACACTTGGTGGTATTCCGGATGAAATAGTTACAGATAACATGAAGACTGTTATGGATGAAGCCAGAACAGAATATTATGCCGGTAAAGTTAATAACAAATTCCAGCAGTTCGCTGATGATTATGGTTTTAAAGTCCAGCCTTGTATTGCCGGACATCCGCATACTAAAGCCAAAGTCGAGGCACCTATGAAAATACTGGATGAAATAAGAGCTTATAATGGAAAATTGAATTACATTGAATTAGTCGAATTAGTGACAAGAATAAATAATCGTGTCAATACACAGGTAAACCAGGGAACAGGAAGGATTCCGCTGATGTATTATAACAAAGAAAAGGCTTTCTTAAACAGCCTGCCCGCTGATAACATAAGAAAGCCTTACCAAATCACCACAAATACGGTAAAAGTCAATCATTCAAGCATGTTTAATTACAAAAGCTGTCAATACTCTGTACCACCAGAGTACATTGATAAGATTGTCTCATTACAAGTATATGATGGTTATATACATGTGTATTGTAACACAGAATTCATAACCATTCATCAGTTAAGTTCAAAAAAATTGAATTATATTTCTGAGCATTATGCCGCAATTGCAAGAAAATCGCATATTTTCAGGGATGAGCATATAATGGACAGGGCAAAAGAAAATCTAGAAATTATAGGAAAGGTTTATGATTATGAGTAATAGTACATACAATCAGCTGACTGCTAATCTGGAGCTGCTGAAATTAACCCAGATGAAACTACATCTTGATGAAATAAGGGATTTTGTGACAACAAACGGATTATCGTTTACGGAAGGTTTATTAAAACTGAGCAGTTATGAAGTTGATTTCAAAGAACAGAATGCCTCCAGATCTATGATAAAGGCTGCAGCATTTCCTTGTTGTAAAAGAACTAAAGGATTATGATTTTGAATTTCAACCAAGTGTAAACGAACAGGAAATGAGGGAACTTGCAAGCCTTGGTTTTCTGGAAAGAATGAAAATATCGTGTTTTTAGGACCCAGCGGCGTTGGAAAAACGCATCTTGCAACATCTATAGGTATTGCAGCTGCTAAAAAACATGCAAGCACATACTTTATCAAATGTAATGATTTATTGCAGCAATTAAAGCGTGCACAGTTGGAAAACCGCCTGGATGCAAGATTAAAACACTTTAGTAAATATCGTCTTCTTATCATAGATGAATTAGGGTATCTGCCGATTAATAAAGGGGATTCAAACCTATTCTTTCAGCTTATAGATATGCGTTATGAAAAGAAAAGCACAATACTTACCACAAATATGAATTTTAATGAATGGGATGGAGTATTTTATGATGCAGTAGTTGCAAATGCAATCATGGATAGAATATTACATCATGCACATGTAGTGCCCATATCAGGAAAATCATATAGGCTAAAAGATCATTTAAGACAAACAGACTAACTGTACATTTTTATATAATATTTTTTGTACATTCGGTCTTGACATTTTATAAGAATGACTTCTTTTGAATCCAGCTCCTCAACAGCTTCCTTTGATACACGCTCCACCTGTTTGTTAATAAAGACATATGCCCTGTTCTCCGAAATAGCTTCTTCTGATATATCCACACAATCCCATGTCAGCCCAAGCAGCTCTCCTATTCGGACCGTTGCTGCGAATGCCAGATGAAATGCAACTTTTAGCCATTTATTCTCACACGCATCGATTGCCTGCATCAGCATTTCCGCAGTCCAGATTTCACGCTCCTCAGCTTTATACTTCGGCAGTGTCGCATCCGTTGCCGGATTCTTGTCCATCATATCCCACTTTACCGCCTGCCTGAAACAGCTCCTTAATACCTTATGTATCTGATGAACTGTCGCAGCTGTGATCAGCTTGTCCCCATCCGGATTCCTTGAACTCTTTACAGCCGGCATTTTCAGAAGATCCGTATAGTACTTCTCCATTCTACGGACACAACAGCCGCAAGATATCCTGCGACTACTACATAGATGACCGGATGCTGCTGCCGGAAAATGCGAAGGCATAGAACCTGTGATTGGTGCTATGCCTTTGTTTTTAACACTCTTCAATAAATACTATACCGTATATCTTTTCAGGCTTCAGCCGTTCTATCCCAGAAATCACGCATTTTGTTTTCCTCGTCAATTTCTATAAGCTACTCTTTCGTACATTTATAAGCAAAACTTCCCCAGTCAACCTGTACACAATCCGTAAACAATTCATCTGCAATAAACAGAAAATCCCATCCGCCAAGTCTCTCTATCCTGTTATTATCTGCAAGTATGTCATAA
>SCPN01000888.1_pt1 | contig 14627 bp, 20 predicted proteins | sample 6106831 | NCBI WGS metagenome assembly SCPN01 (sample SAMN10720447, study PRJNA508395) | human gut metagenome | isolation source: Participant 1, 0 month
TGTAATCACAGATTTTCCAAAAAAGATTGAAACCAGTTATGTCGGAAGAGTGGTAGATGCATTGCAGTTGTAATGTTCCAGCTTTCATCATCCGGAGCCGGGGATGCTGTTTTAAAATATCAAGGTGTGATTTTTGGGCCAGGACATCATCCAAGTAATATGCCTCTGTGACGCACCAGAATGCCCCAGAATCGGTTTTTCTGCTCTTTGGTCTACGAATCTACTTTGGAAGTCTTTTTAGGAAGTTTGAGAGGTCTAGTGGTTAGGGTGAGAGGTTGTTTTAGCTGATTCTGAGCTTAAATTTTTATGAGGGAATATCAGGGCTATGGTTCCGTGTGCTATACTAGATGACGTGATGATAAGGAATTTATTAGAGGTTGTCTTTTCCCTTCATCATCGCTTAAGAGTGGATAAGCACACGGAAATCCAAAAGTCAAGGGCGGGGCTTGCCCCGTTTATATACCCTTGACTTTTGGATAATGCTCGATTAACTGAATTTAGCCAGTTGGGGAATATTAAGAATTGTTATTGTTGTTATTCGATGAAGTTTTAGAAATTGGTTTTAACTTGATTATGAGACAAAGAATTATTACGGTAGTTTAGATAAGATTATATATATAAAGGGAAAGAATAAAGAATTAAAGAATAGATATACTAACCATCGAAAAGCCTTGAAACTCTTATAAATAAAGGCTTTTTTTGTATTTTTGAGGTGCATAAAAATGGACTAATAAATATTCTTAACATCTTAGATTTTAGACTACATACTTTTCTTGACTACATTGTTTTTGGACTACTTTTTCTAAACGTCATTATTTTTGGACTATCAAAATGGCATAGGGAGGGAGCAAGCCCCTTTCCTGGTACCTGCTCCCTCCCTTGATATCATATTTTCACCTGCAGACAGCTTTACTTCTTAAAAAACGGCCATGACGGCCATGACTTCAATCGTTATGTCAACGCCAAATAGGCTTGTTATTTTACAAGCCTTAAAACTCCATTTCCTGGCCAGACCAAATTAATCCCAAGGTGCGCCTTACCAGTTTATGTATATACTTACTATTCAATTCTCTAGCCTGGCAAATACAGTCATCAACAATCTCAAAGATACTTCTACCAATACTTTCCTGGGCCTCTTTACGATATTGCTTCATGATGGTCACAACATCCTTCACGGCTGCCGGTGCACAATTCTTTATCTTTGCCCGTCTGCAGCTTACCCCCACCAAATACCTCATGTATTGGTCAGTTTCCGATATCTCAACCCTATCATTAAATACAGTCCTCAAATAGGAGATGAAATATTTTCCATCCTTAATGCCAATTGCAAAGAACTTTTTAAGAGAATGTAAATAGCCACGTAATACCCTTTTCGTTACCCCCAGGAGCTGCATATACTTTGTGTACAGCTTACCAGTTCCAATTTGATAGCTTCCGGATGCACTATGTGTGATTTTCATGAAATGCAGCAGCAATAATTTTTCTTTGGCTTTCAGCTCATGGAACCGGCGTGTATGAAATACCTGTCGGGATACATTGATATAGCCCTCATGGTACGCACCTGGGTACGAAAATCATTATCCAGGATTGTAATATCATAATCCTGGTTCACACGGCTATATGTAATGATACCTTGCGCCTGCAGGGAACGTAACGTATCGTAGAACGTCTGTTTACACATATCCGCATTTTCGCATACATCACGATAATACATACCACGGATGCAGCCATAATCATCCTGGTATCGGGCAACGTACAAAATAAAATCAACTTCTTTGTTCGTCAAACTATTCAATTTATCTAATACAGCATATTTTATCTTCATCTTGCCCTCCTTTCCAGGAAAATTTTATAAATTCATACACTTTTCAAAGCGCGAAAAGCCCGAATACTCAAGTATTCGGCCTATATTACATGAAATTCTTCCGCTTTTATTATTGACAAAATCATAAGGCTCTGCTATTATCTAGTCAGGAGCATTACACATGCACTAAACGGTTAAAAGATTCTTGTATTGGCGAAAATACTTGAGTTGCTTCCCTACCGTCTGGTAAACGTTAGAGAGGAACCGAATCATAGAGAGGTACCATTTGGTACTTCTCTTTTTCTTTATTCAGTTGTATCTGTTCTTAATCTCTGTACACTCATTTCACAGTGTGTAGCTACAGAAAATCTAAAACCTCATATGTGGATAACTTGTCCAAATTTCCCACTGATATCCACAACTCTTAAATCAGATTGTATCAATATCTATACTAATTGTCAAACTATTTTTTTCGCAACACACATTTTAAATCATATTTAGATTCAGGATGACCGTTACCAGCAGTCCCCGTTATTAAGTGTTATGGCCAGGCTCCATTTCGCCAGCCTTAAAGTCCTCTATTTTACCTTCCTCGGTCCGGACCGGTTGGCTCATCGGACGGGAAGATGGATTATCTGTTGATTCCATAGCATCCGCAGTTACTTTGTTCTTACCCATGTTCCCTAATTTTCCCTGCAATTTATCCGGATGTCTACTGTGGACCACTTTGTCTTGCTTTCTGGTATGCTCACCCTCCAGATGTTTACGTTTTCCGTAGTAGTGGTTTGCTGGCTTATTGGACGTTGCTGGACAACTGTCTCATGCTCTGCTCCTCTATTGCTTCCCCTTTCTCCTTCACCTGGGATATAGATGAATGACTTATCGGACGCTCTGGAACATCTTTAAGCGACTTATTTTCATCTGCAGCTGGTAAATCCTTTTGTACATCCTTAGAAATCACCTGATGGCTTATTGGACGTGTTGATGTCCGCTCTGTCTGTTCCGATGGCCTTTGATTACTCTCACCGGTCGGCTCCGTCCTCTCTCCTCCCTCCTGAACCCGATGATAGCTTACCGGACGTTCCTGGACCTTTGTATGCTTCTCCACAACCACATCCCTTTTCTCTCCTGGCTGCTCTCTGGATTCTGGCTGATAACTCACTGGACGGTTCACACTTGCTTTCGATGCACCAGCCTCTTCCCTCATTTCCGGATTACTTCCATTCAGTGAATCAGGCCGGGACATAGGTTCTGAGGATTCATTTTTCTTTCTTCTGATATTTTCTTCCATCTTCGGCCTCCCCGGTTTCTCTGCCTTATCCCACAACTCCCTCCAATTATCTGTAATCTCCCTGGGAGCGTAATAAGATATTGATTTTATCCCTGTTGTTTCCAATTTCGGTTCAGGTGGCCTGGAATGTGATTGAGTCCCTTCCCGTTTCTTTATCACGGATGTTTGATATGTAGATGGTCGTTCTGTACGTCCCCATTATCTACCGGTTCTCTACGGGGCTTTCGGCATCCCTATCAAATTTCTCACCATCTTCTTGACTTTTATATTTTCTGGGCAGTCCTCTAAAGCCTATGTCCCTACCTTGCATTCTTTGTGCTTTACGATGCATTTTAGCCATGTAACGATACGGATTCCCAATATACCCTAATCCGGTTCGCATCCTTCGGGGATTACCGGCCACCATTGTGGCCATGGAAAGAATGCCAAGAACCTCATACCTGAAACAGTAAAGGCCAATACATATTGCGACCTGCAAAATCAATGCAACATACCACCCAAAGGTGTGTGACATATCCTGTAATAGCTGGTCCATTAACACCATGATACCCATTAAAAAAGTCACTACAAGTATGCCTATCTGAATTTCCAGCATTTTGCGGCACCAAACCCCTAAAATCATAAAATCATAGCCAGGCATCAGAGCCATTAATAATATGACCGGAGCTAAAAGGACCAGGATTACTGTAAATATCTGAAATAGCAGCAGTATCACAGCTATTAAGATATATACAATGCATTTAAACAACATGGTAAGGAACATAATGTCCCCTTGTCCCATCCTTTGCCCTGCAGTTGATTTGCTAAATGCTTTTGGATTATCCTCCCTTATTTCCTGTACCTTGTTGTTACGTGTATCCTCATCCGTTTCCGTCAAGAAAAATTCCACGTCCTCATCGGCATAATCATATCCTGCAAACTCCAGGGACTTCCATGGTTCATGAACTAATGACACCCACAACACCCCAGCTGCCGTTGCTGCATACTCACTGGTTCCACTTTCTATATCAACACCACTCACACCAGTCATAATCTGCACTGATAGGCTTTTAGTTATGTTACTTGTGTAACTTAGAAATGTAGCAGAATCATGGACCAACAAAATGGACATTATGAGTACAAATATAACTTTCCCAAATTGTCCCATCAATCCGGAAAAATCTCTTCGGGCAAAACGTACTATAGCCAGGATAAGTGCGCCAACTAATATTAATTGAAATATTGGAAGGAATACATTCAACCGCAAGGACGATTGTATACTGCTTATCATAGGCTCTAACAGGGCCGCTATATCAAAGTCCAATGCATAATAAAATGCAATACTGGCTAGTCCTACGAACGTAATAGCACTAAATATTCCATTTGAAATTGCATTCAGGATTCCGTAACCGGCATCCTTTATACCTAACTTTTCAATATCTAATTGATAATTGTCCCTGTATTCCTGTGATAGATATTTCCCATCACCTTCCAGGCCATCCAATTCATCTGTTATTCCAAAGGCTCCTCCCCCTGCTGCAAATGCTGTTACCGTTGAAATATTTACCGTGAGGCAAATCATAACACACATGGCCACTATAATCTGCAGCTTATTAAATTTTTTAACAAGACTCATCGTATCCCTCATTCCCGCTTGAACGTCCACGTATGCAGATTCCTATCGTATGTCATTACAATGATAGTCTTTCCCACGTCATCACATTGTACCTGGAAGGATGTTTCTGGCCCTTCCGTTATGACCGTTCCATCTATACAGCGTAACTCTATAGCCTTGATTCCTTCACTGTCCAAATAACGCTGCGCATCATCCGTTAAACGTCCTTGTGCGCCAACTGGCAATGTACTGTCTACATCAATTGTGTTTTCTGTATTTGTAAAGTAACATGCTGTATAGTCCTCTTCCTCCCACGGCGAATATATTTCTGGCTGCGTATTCCCCCCTTCTGCCTCAACCTCATCTGGATATGTGGCCATGGTTGTTTGATTTCTTTCTGTTTCTGCTGTTATATCTTCCTGTTAATTCAGCGGCAGTTTCAGGCTGCACAATCGGCTCCTTACTCTCTTCGGGATTTTAAAAGCCTCATGCTTAAAGACAATATTATTGCGGCCAGGACCGCCATGATAAGCACTTTATAAATGTTTCCGTATTTCATCTGCATCCCCCTTAATTGCTAAAGCTCCAATATTGTTTGACTCTCTCTGTATCAAAGCCGGTGCAAACGATGTATAAAAAAATCGTTTTGTGGCATTATCATTTGGGTCATTAACTAAAATTCTTCCATCCTCTGTAATCCCTCGCAATACAATAAAATGTCCCGCCCGGGTAAAAGTCCCCGGCCGCATACTTGCTATAACAGGATGTCCTGCTGCCAGTTCTGCTATCATGCCCTGCAGGGATGTACCTAAACCATAGCATTTTATGCCCCAATGTTGGGCCGTGGCGGGAAATATATCCCAACTCTGTCCAGCATTTCCTACGTAATAACGATTACCAGTCCAGGCCACAATATCCGGGGGTTATAGTGCTATCCCTTAAATAGCTGAACACCATGGCAATTGAGGTGACAGAACATCCGGATGTCCTTATTGTATTGCCGCCAAATTTCACGTCCCCCCATGGCTGCTGATACTGGTAGTATAATGGTATTTCCATTCCCGTTTCCGGATAAACCAAATCCCCTATCTCATAATCGCCAAATAGCCCATCCCCGGCCGGTTCCGACCACCCTATGATATCCTCATATAGCTCCACCAAATACTTCTGTTCGTTTAGTGCAAGCATCTCTGTTTTTGCTTCATCATCAAAGCAACCGTAATAAGTATCCAGTACATCCTTTAAATCATCATAGGGAGCTGTAGATATATGGAATTGACTTGAATTTTTTCCTTGTATGGTCCGGACTACCAGCTGCACATCCCGACACTCTTTAGGTAGTCCGAAGTATTCCATTATGGCATCTGCACCATATGCATAATCTGTATGGTCATATTCCCAATGTGTCTCGCCATCCTCATCCTCTTCTTCCGTATACACCTCAATCGTCACTTTAAGGCAATTTAGGGCGGTATAGACCATATTCTGGCTAGTTATGTCAGTATGCTCCTGGTCGGCCATATACATGTCTATCAGCATCACCCATGACCAATCCACACCTAATTGACTAGCGCACACATTTGGTATTTCATTGCTGTTTCTTCATCTGCGGGGACAACCTCTGTATTTCCACCAACTAAACCTCCCAAAACAATACAGATGAGTAGGAATGGAACCACTATGGCCATAGCGATTAAAAACATTTTCTTTTTCATCAGATATCTTCCCTTTGTGAATAAGTCATCTTCTGTAAACTCAAAATCTAATAGTGGCTCTGGTTTTGAAATGATTTTATCCTCTGGTAGCTCTGGTATCTCAGGTTCCGGTGCCTTAGGTTCCAGTGTCTCAGGTTCCGGTGCCTCAGGTTCTGGTTCTTCATCGGCATCTTCTGTCGGCGTAGTGGAAAAGATATCAAATAAATCCTGAAAAACGGGGTCAAACTGAAGCACACCCACACGATTATATAAATCTTTAAACAGGCATTGTCCTGCCCCCAGGTTCTGAATTACCAACATGTTTTCTGGTGTTACCTCCAGGCCCAGGTAATCCAATAGACGGGCTGCTTCCTCCCTATTGTTCCGGGAGCGGAATACAAACTTATATGTAATTGAGTTTTTAATTCCTTCTGTAGGCAAGTCAACTTCGTAGAATGGCCATTGTAAATAATGCAAGTATAAAGGGACCGTCCCATACGTGATATGAACTCTTCCATGTTGCGCCCTTCCTTTGACGCTGATATTGCCCACGATTCATCTACAAGTATACCTTTTGGTACTGGCCGTTTCACTAAAGCAAATTTCTTAATAAAGGCAGATACAACACCAAAAATAACAACCGATAAAACCTCATCTCTCGTATAATCCTGTTTCGGTGTTTCTGGTGATGGCATCTTTAAATTCTGCAGCTGTATTATATTCAAGCGATTATCCAATGTAATGGCATGTTCTGCTCCATCCCCTATCAATAGGCCCGCCATTCCATTATCCCTGTATAATATAATCCTTCTGGCCAGATTATTTTGCTGCCATGTAAATTATCCTCTTCTGGTATCGCCTCCAACATTTTGGCCAGTTTTAACATACAGTGCGCCCCATGACTTTTCTCCATCCTCTTTTGGGCCTCCAGTATAGCAATATACTCATCACTTTTTGGGTCCAGCCCAAATAAATCGCTCAGTACATTTAGTGTAAGCTCATGTGCTTCCCGTATGTCATCCGGATATATGTTATAAGGGTCTAGTTTTCCTCTGTCACTGGCTGCTGCTCCTAATGTGACTGTACTAATCAAACCACGTAGAACAATCAACTGTTTCTCCCAGTGCGACCGTTCTCCCTTAGGGTCTATAATCAATCCATAGCCGCCATATAAGACCATCTGATATATCAATATATTGGCATTAAATGATTTACCCGTTCCTAAATCTCCAAAAAACGTAGCAGCTGGAGACATATTTTGGAGACAGGCCAGCTCTGGAGCATAGTATACGGGTTTTCCTTCTTTTCCAGTGGAGCCGATATAGCCCCGGTTATCTCCTAATTCCCTTGTCACTCCCACAATACCGGAAGCTAATGTAACCGGCGTAAGCCGCATTACAAAATCTTTTATTAAAATACGTACAGATGGAATGAAAGACATATACAATTTAAGCTGGTCCCCTAATGGACGTTCAATGATTATGTTCATATCATCGTACAGTTCTTTTACCCTGGCACATTTCTTTTCCAATCCATCCAAACTTGAATCAGATAGGCAAACAGTGATATTGCTTTCCAAAAGGGGGGACCTGTCATCTTTCAATTCCTGCTCCATGCAATCAGCATATTCCTTTGATGTATATAAATCTTCTGGGATATCAGCATTCGCCTCTTCAATATGCTCAATTTGACTGTTTATCTCCCTCTTTTTCAGTTCCAACTGATGCAGGGCTGATTTGTGCGGAATGGTTTTAATATGGATACACACTTCCGCCTGCAAATTTCTTACCTGCAGCTCATAAAGCCATTCCTTTCCCGGAAATTCATTTTGTTCCGGAAGCCATACAATGGGAAGAAATGTCTGATATGACGTAGAAAATCCTGTTGATACCTTGAGGCTCCTGTTTTGTGCTTCTATGCTGCCCTCAAACAGTGACACCGTATCTCTATGGTAAGGGCGTACAATCCTTTCCTGATTGATTACTACCTCATCTACATCCGGTTCCCATTTTTCCCTTCCTACTGTCTTATAAAATAATTTTGCCGGTATTCCGCCCCTGTATGCAATGCGTCTGAACAACCATTGTGTTTCTTCTGTTGAAACAGCTTCCATGCTCATTTTATATTTATTCTCATCCAACCACTTATTGGCCATCTTTTCATAAGCTTTTATCTTACTTTTTAGTATATCCTTGGTATCCAGATTCATCTGTACATTAATTGCATTGACCGGGTCCTTAATGAAATACAAGAGGAACTCGCTTATCTTTCTACTGCTCATATTCCGAAGCTTCGCTTTAGCTTTACAATAAAGTATGTGGCATAATCATTTAACGTCCTAACTGTTCTGTTTTTTCCCTTAAATATGATTCTGTCAATTCTATCTGTTGCATTGCGCTGTCATATAAAATGTCATTCCGGTGCAGACGCCCCTTAAATTTCTAAAATGTTCCTGAACATCCTTTTCCACTGGAATCACCAATATCTGTGCATAGCTCATAATTCCACTATATACCCTGGCCAATTGCACCAGCTTATTTACCTTTCCCTGGGTACTTAAATAGTCATAGTTAAATCCCTTTAATCGGTAAATAGACCAGCAGCTTTATCTGCATTGAATACCAGGTTATCAATGTAATAGTCAATCGGGCATTGGTACATCCATCACCTCCTGTCTCCCTGGCTACAATTCCAGGATAGCTTAATGGCCTGTCTTTTTACCGGCTGTAACTTGAAATGTTCCAGTGCCTGGTCCTGTTCAGAAAACAAAAACACCACTATACCAAACATATACCTTATTGGATTCTTACCATCTAATTTTTTGGTTAATAGAAATTTTGAAATGAGATAGGGAATCAATAATGACCGAATGACTACCGGGATACTACTTCAAATCCCGGCATGCACCTAAATATCAAGTTAATCTGTGCAGCCCATGTGATACCAAAATATAGCAGTTGCCATGGGTCTATGGGGACAGGCAGCACCAGGTTCTGTATAGCATATATACGTGTTCTCAACTTCCAGACTTGCTGTCTATATATTGTTACCTTTTTCTGCTCACTGTTATCCATAATCATCCCCAAATACCTACACCACAACCGTAATTCGATGGTAGATATTACTATTGTTTGGTATAGAGATAAGTTTAAATATGCCGCCAATAATCAGTCACGGTAACTATTGCTGTTGATAAAGCATGTTTCAATGCACCAGCTGCACAACCAAAGTGGTAACGAATAGTACTACCCAAAATGCCTGTTCAAACCCCCATTTAGCTGCATTCTCTGCATAATTTGCGCCACTGGCAAAAGATACCATAGCCATAGACAAGGTAAGTTGTATACTGAGCAAAATTGTTATGCATTTCCTTATTCTCGTATTCCTAATAATCTCCCATTCTTGGAATTTTCTTTTTTATTATTTTGTTATTTTAATAATTAAATAATTTGTTATTAATATATTTTTGTATTCTATATCCTTTGACATAGTACTTATCCGATTCTTGGACAAGATATCATATATTCCTTGGCTTTATTTCTTCCTGATTCACTGTATCAGCAATACGGACTGTTAATGAGCATAGGATATCTGCTGCTTCTGGCCTTTGATATGCTTCAGCCAGATCTTTGTCCCTCTTAAATTCATATCTACCACCTATTGCTACAAATTTGCTGCGGTTCAGATCTGTAGTAAGTGATACCTAATCGCTGCCTGTCTCTGGAGTAATAAGGGATGCTAGGTTCTCAATAGAGGGTGATACCAGTGCGGTATCTATTTCCTGTCCCAACGGAATCTGAGGCAAGGTATAATCATCACTGTTCCTCTTATCTTGTATATACATAGGCAATGCAGTGATACTATATCCTGATTCCGTGGCCACACAGGTTTTTAAGGTGCAGTCTGTGCATATTCTATTCCATCCTCGCCCTTATCGTACTGTATTTCAGCATTGACATACACATTATAGACTTCCCCTTCCTGCTCTTTACGGTATGCATTCACGGTACAGTATGTTTAGCATTATTCCGGAATGCATATATACCAGGTGCATTATTCAAACGTTGAGATATATATGGATTTATCCGTGTTCTGAAATCTGTTCGCCTCCCTTCTCGTAGGTTGATAACTCTTTGCAAAATCTTTGGGCAAAGTCCATCACCTCCTCCGCTGCATCACCCTGGCTCTGTTGGGTCTGTTCAAAATCTTTTATCATCTGTCTCAGCTCATCGGCCGCTTGGTTTTATGATTTGATATGCGCCTCTTGCAAATACACATACTAACATAAACCAAAATACCCATCGAAAAATCTTCATGGTGAAATTCTTTTTTAGGACATATGTAGTATCTCTTTGCCGTTTTTCTTCCTTTTTTCTTTTGACAGCTACTTTGTATCCCTTCTGTATTTTGTAATGTCTGTGCGCCTTTGATTCTCTTCTTTTCAGCTTTTTGTTTCTGTGGCTCTCCAGTTTTATGTATTGGTAACAGGCTCATTTATCCACACTCCATTCTATTTCCTCATCTTCACCAAAATTAAAATCATACTCTTCATAATTGACTTGTTTTATCTCTTCCGTAACACTTTTCGATTTGAAGGAACCTTAATCTCCTCTTCGTGATGATTAACTGTGTAGCTTTCTGTAAGCATATTCCCAGGTGACACCTCCACCGATTCATCCAACATCGTTTCATCATCAAAGTAATACGCCTGGAACTCTATCAATTCATTTCCTTGTAAATACAAGAATCTGCCTTTTATGTCCGGAAGATTTATGGCCGCTGTTGAATTTAGTACAATCTCTGATGCTGATTTATCTGCAAAACGTCCGCATATACGTATAGGAATGTTATTTTTTATTTGGCCAGTCAGCACATTGCATCTGGCCGCTGCACTCCCAGAAAAAGATTAATGCCCGTTGCCCTTGACAGTCTGGCCAATGTCGATATATAACCTTCCAGCCGTTCATAAATCTCCCGTTCTTTCGTTGGCACACCTTTTTTGTCCAGCATCTCAGCAATCTCATCACAGAAAACACCTATTCTACATAGATTCTTTCCTGTTTTCTTGTTATACTCTGGTAAGTTTTTCACCCGAAGCTTCCGGAATAATGCCAGTCTTGCAGTATTCTCTTTAACTAACATCTCAATACTTCGGCGGCCCTCTCTCTATCAGTTATTACTTCGCCGTAACGTTCATAGTCCAGACCAAATTCAACGCCGCCTTTAAAATCAATCATATAAACCCTGGCATTCTGGCTTATTAGCTGCCAAAGGCAACAACGTAATATCACAGATTTACCTGAGCCTGTTTCGCCGGCTGCCAGTACATGCGGTGTACGATTCAGATTAAATGATATCTGGGATAACATACCTTGACCTATTACGCAAACACCATCTTCATTAGATAAATACCCCTCTTCCCAAAGTAATTTATCCGGTATTTTATATTCACTGGACACGGCCAACATTTGGATAATACGCTTACTACCCTTGTTTTCAATCCGCAGAATAGTACAATCCAACACGGTTTCTATCTGTACAGCACGTTTCTTCCACTCACCTATGCTTATATTTGAGCGGAAGGTATAGCATATCCGGCCATCCGGTTCCTCGACTTCGCCTAAATACAATGGATACTTTCCTGTTTTTTCTTTAAATCCAATTTCCTCAAACTTTCGGTAAAATTCCATCTGCTTTCTGGTAATGACACTTCCTAGCAAAAAGGTCTATGGCCGGTGATAGAAGGATAAGTATGTATAATATCTTTTGCATCCACCCTGGCATCTCAGAACATCAAGAACTGAAGCTATATGCCCCCATCGTGTCCAGCCAATCACTGCCAGTATTATACATACATATAAAGGGAATGATTTTCCTGCTCTTAACTTTTGCATCCATACCAGACGGATTTCAAAACTTTTCCTATAATGACAACCAAATTCCCCATTGCCATATCCAACTGTCTATCCAAACTGCTCTGGGCCATATATTATCCCTCCCCAAATGCCTGTACACAGCCTTTTGTCTTTTCCATAACAGGTTGATAGGGTTATTATATTTCTGTCCGTGTCTGGCTCCGTAAGCTGCACCAATGATTTTTGTATCATTAAATCTAGATACTCCCTGTAGGATTCATCATTTGCAAATGTATACATGCGAATACACTTCCATCATCCTCATTAAGTAACTGTACCGAAAATAATTTTGTATTTATATTCCCTTCCTTTATTCAAAATAATAGTAATGGTCGGATATTGTTTACAGTACTCTGATTTCAGGTAGTTCTTTAATGCAGCGAACATGGTTCCGTCCCTCATGTTATGACCAAAATCACTGTATTCTTATCTTGAAATGCATTTTGCGCCCTGCGTATAAATGGTGTCCCGGCTATGCTATTCTCCCCATAAAATCCAGTTATCAGATAGTCCCTATCAGATTCCATTACCACCGGATAATCAATTGGGGTATTCTCTATCTGCAGCCAGGCTATATAATCAGGGTTTATATCCTTTAATTTATCCTCCACCACCTCCCGCGGCCCCTTGATACCCTTTATTTCCCTTAGTTGCCTATATGCTATGTTTGACCTTTGGTACTCTGCAGATATATCCAGCAATCTTGTGCTAGATATGCCTAATCCTACAAGGGCTAACACAAAAACGGCTGCATAGGCTCCTGTTTTTAACTTCCCATAAATCACACTCTAACATACTATGCAGCTGTTCAACTACCTCCCTGCATGATTATTAGTAATTCCGTTCTAGGTCCGACATACAACAGCGAAATCAATCCGATGGCTGCCAAACTACATAAAATGATGGTGGCTCCTATTCTAATGGTCGCAGCTCCTAGTATTAAGCAGGATTTCTATCAGACGCTTCTTTTTGACCAGAATCGTTCCATCTTCATGGATTTTATATTTCCTTCGTAATTTTTGCTGTTCCTGCTCAAAGGCCCTTTTTTTTCTTCGACTTTTTCACCTAACCGTTTTTTATATTCCATCTCTAATCTCCTAAGATGTACTCATAAATATCATTCTCTACATAGGTAAAGGGGTCCGGTGTATACACTGCGAAATAGGTCCGTTCTTTCTTGCTTTTCATCATTTCCTTCACGTCCCGCTGTTCACTTAATCCGATGAAGGAAAATATGCTAGTTCACATCTTCATAGCATTCATCCTCTATGACCTGTTCCACATAATCAACCTCATTGGCCTTGGCTCCCCCTACCACAATCTTTATATGCTGTTCCAAAAATGATATTTTTTCAAAACCTGGATTTCCTATATATCCGTAATCCTTTATCACATAATCGTATCGTCCCCGGTTCGCCAAAGCGATTCGACTTCCTGTATACAAGGGTATGGATTGGCAGTATATTATATCGTTTTTATCAATTGTAATACCTTGATATAATGCATCCAGTTTTTCAATGTAATCTCTTTCTCCCATTTCCACATATGCGGCATTATATCCCATATGCATAAGGCATAATGTAAGCTGCAGTGCCTGTGTTGTTGTTCCAATACGTGGCTGGCATCCAACAATTCCTACCGTTTTCATTCCTCATCCCCCTTCTTTCGTTTCTTTGCTGATAATACTTGCAAAATAGTGACAACCAGGCATATCAGGATAATCAATGCAATGCATGTAACCATAGCAATTATGGGATGTTTTAATAGTCTGCCTAACAACTCCAGAATGAAATCCCATTTTTTTTGGCCACCTCAACCTCAACTGTTTCAACCGGCTTCTCTGGCTCCGTTTCCACCTGGGACATATCTTCTTCATACACTGCTTCAACGGCATTTCAGTACCATCCGAACTGCATATGGCATTGACTGCATACTGCTTCTAAGCCACGGGCAATTGCCTGTCTATATGTAACTCCATCTTCGGCTACCCATGGTTCCCCGGTCCACTCCACTGTATGAATCTGATAATAAGCAGGATTAACCTGTATCAGTTCCAGCAAATTGTTTAAATACCCTGCAAACGGATTTTTCCTCCTGTCTTGGAATCAGTATGTCTCCCAGGCATAACTGTCTGCGTCAGCGGCCTCGACCGTTATCAGAAACTCGAACCCATCTACCCACCGGTAATCTGTATATTCATAATCTTTGAGGGGACGGTCACTTTTGTGACCGTTCCCGTAATTGTATCCTCTACCTCTATTACAGCAGTTGCTGGTATCGTATCAGCCTGTCTCTACCTCATTATAAGTAATTGTATCCCTTGCAATTT
>SCPN01001031.1_pt1 | contig 14560 bp, 16 predicted proteins | sample 6106831 | NCBI WGS metagenome assembly SCPN01 (sample SAMN10720447, study PRJNA508395) | human gut metagenome | isolation source: Participant 1, 0 month
ACCAATGGATCAGACGATAAACTAGGATGTAGGCGTAACTCATAACCGGCACAAGAATCGTGCAGGCAACAGATGCTTTCAAGTCCTAATGATCTGGATTTGTCGATAAATTTGCAAATACCAGAGTGCTGACGTACATCAGGAACAGAAGAATTGCACAGATAAGAGCCGCAAAGGCAGCTTGATTTTTTTCATAACAACCACCTTCGTACTGTACTTTATCTCTTTATATAGATAAAAACAATTTCTACAAGAAAATGTTTTGCAAACAGTCGAAAAATGCTGTATGATATATGAAGTGATAAAGAACAAAAAGGAGAATTTACAGTATGAGTACATTATTAGAACAGTGGAGAGATACCGCTTACTCGAAAGAGATGGATAAAGCTTCTCTGCAGAAGTTCTGGGGAACCTATTTCCAGACTGAAAAAGAGATCTATGAAAAGCTGCTTGAGAATCCGGATGAAGAAGTAAAAGGAACTGTAAAGGAACTTGCTGAAAAATATGGCATTAATGTATTTACAATGACAGGATTTGATGGAATCAATGACAGCCTGAAAGTGGCTAATCCAATTGAAACAATGGATGAGGACACTGAGGTAAGTCTTGCTTTTGATAAAGAACTGCTTTACAAGAACATGGTAGATGCAAAAGCTGACTGGCTGTATGAACTGCCACAGTGGGATAAGATTTTTACAGAAGAAAAGAAAAAAGTCCTTTACAAAGAACAGAAAAACGCACGTACAATCCACGTAGAAAAGAAAGTTTATCCAAACGATCCATGTCCGTGCGGAAGCGGTAAAAAATATAAAAAATGCTGTGGTAAGAACAAATAAGTTCTGATAGAAATTTTCAATACATTTTTTTGAACGTGTTGACAAATGAAAATCCCATGGTATAATGTTAGCAAATGCGATGAAGAGAAGAGTAGAACGCAGAAAAATCCCAGAGAGAGAGGTCTTAGGCTGAGAGCCTCTTATTACAGAAGCGTTTGAAGACCACCTCCGAGCGGCTGTAAAACAGTCCGGCTGGATACCGTTATCATCCACAAAGAGGTCCTGGAAATCAGGACAAGCGGGGTGGAACCGCGGGTATACAAAGTGACTCGTCCTCTGCAGCAGATAATCTGTTGCAGAGGTTTTTTATTTTAAAAGTTAAGTTGTCTGGAAAAGATGTACTAGAAAATTTGAAGGAGCATATTGCACAAAAGAAATTCAGCCAATTCACTTTTTGCGCAATGGAGATGAAACTCAAAATCGTGGAAGCCATTGCTGAACACGATTTTCGTTCTAAGAGGTTCATCGGAATGCCCTTGCAATGGAGATGGATGGAAATTCTTGTGCAATATGCGGTCTTGAATTACAGACAGTAGCTTTTACAGAAAGGATGATCTAATGGAAAGTATTTACGATTGTTTCAAGCTGAACAATGATATGAAAATCCCATGCGTTGGTTTTGGAACTTACAAAGCAGCAGAAGGAAATAACGTAGAGATTTTAAAGACTGCCATAGAAGCAGGATATCGCTATTTTGATACTGCATCCTTTTATCAGACCGAAGATTTTTTAGGGCAGGCGATCCGTGAAAGCAATCTTCCAAGAGAGGATTTTTTCCTTGTATCCAAGATGTGGAAAGATGAAATGGGATATCAGCAGACAAAGGATGCATTAGAAAAGAGTCTGAAAAGACTTGGTACCGATTATCTGGACATCTATCTGATCCACTGGCCAAGACCGTCGGCTGACTGTGAGAACTGGAAAGAACTGGATCTTGAGACCTGGAGGGCGATGGAAGAACTTCAGAAAGAAGGAAAAATCCGGGGACTTGGACTCAGCAATTTTCTTCCGCACCATATTAAGAACATTCTGGAGAATGGAACAGTAAAACCAGTTGTCAACCAGCTGGAACTGCATCCGGGTTATATGCAGCAGGCTGCTGTGCAGTATTGTAAAGAGCATGGTATTCAGATGCAGGCATGGAGTCCGATCGGAAGACGGCGGATTCTGGAAGATGGACTGATCCTTGAACTTGCCGGAAAGTATCAGGTTTCATCGGCGCAGCTGTGTCTGAGATTCCTGCTTCAGAATGATATCATTCCGCTTCCGAAATCATCTTCGATGGAGCGGATGAAACAGAATATGGATCTGTTCCATTTTGAGATCAGCGAAGAGGATGTATCGAGACTGGTAACTATGCCACAGGCAGGATGGTCAGGAGAACATCCGGATCCGGAGCTTGCACAGAAAAATGTTGTATAATCAGAAATTATAAAATAAAGAGAGGAACAAAAAGACTATGAAAATCACATTAAAAGATGGATCAAGCAAAGAATATGCACAGAGCATGTCTGTAATTGATATTGCAAAAGATATCAGTGAAGGACTTGCAAGGGTTGCAACAGCAGGAGAAGTTGACGGAGAAGTTGTTGATTTAAGAACTGTGATCGACAAAGACTGTGAGCTGAACATTCTTACATTCAATGATGAAAAAGGAAAAGGTGCATTCCGTCACACAACATCTCACATTATGGCACAGGCGATCAAGAGACTGTATCCGGATACAAAACTTGCGATCGGACCTTCAATTGAAGACGGATTCTATTATGATATTGACCGTGAGACTCCGCTTGTAGCAGAAGACCTGGAAAAGATCGAAGCTGAGATGAAGAAAATCGTTAAAGAAGATCTTCCAATTAAACAGTATACAATGCCAAGAGCGGAAGCAATCGCATATTTTAAAGAAAAAGATGAACCATATAAAGTGGAACTGATCGAAGACCTTCCGGAAGATTCCGTAATCAGCTTCTATTCACAGGGAGAATTTACAGATCTTTGTGCAGGACCTCACCTGATGAGCACAAAACCGGTAAAAGCATTCAAACTTACAAGCCTTGCAGGAGCTTACTGGCGCGGAAGTGAAAAGAATAAGATGCTTCAGAGAGTTTATGGTACTTCCTATCCGAAGAAAGCAGAGCTTGAAGAATATCTGCATATGATGGAAGAAGCAAAGAAGCGTGATCATAGAAAACTTGGTAAAGAACTTGGACTTTTCATGATGAGAGAAGAAGGACCGGGATTTCCGTTCTTCCTTCCAAAAGGAATGGAACTGAAGAACCAGTTGCTTGATTACTGGAGAGAGATCCACAAAAAAGCCGGCTATGTTGAAATTTCAACACCGATTATGTTGAGCCGCCATCTCTGGGAAACATCAGGCCACTGGGATCACTACAAAGACAATATGTATACAACTGTGATCGATGATGAAGATTTCGCTATCAAACCAATGAACTGCCCGGGAGGAATTCTTGTATATGAATCTGAACCACGTTCATACCGTGACCTTCCGCTTCGTGTCGGAGAACTCGGATTGGTTCACCGTCATGAAAAATCAGGACAGTTACATGGTCTGATGCGTGTACGCTGTTTCACACAGGATGATGCACATATCTTCATGACACCAGAGCAGGTACGTGATGAGATCAAAGGCGTTGTAAAACTGATCAATGAAGTTTACAGCCTGTTTGGATTTAAATACCATGTGGAGCTTTCTACAAGACCGGAGGACAGCATGGGAAGTGATGAAGATTGGGATATGGCTACTGAAGCCCTTCGTGGCGCATTGGACGATCTGGGACTTCCATATGTAGTAAATGAAGGAGATGGAGCATTCTACGGACCGAAGATCGACTTTCATCTGACTGACTCTATCGGAAGAACATGGCAGTGCGGAACTATCCAGCTTGATTTCCAGCTTCCGCTCAGATTTAACCTTGAATACACGGGAGCAGATGGTGAGAAACACCGTCCGATCATGATCCACCGTGTAGCATTTGGATCTATCGAGAGATTTATCGGTATCCTGATTGAGCATTTTGCAGGGGCATTCCCGACATGGCTTGCACCGGTACAGGTTAAGGTGCTTCCGATTTCAGACAAATATATGGATTATGCACAGAAGGTTCTGGATGAACTGAACAATTCAGGTGTTCGTGCAGAAATTGATACACGTGCAGAGAAGATCGGATACAAGATACGTGAAGCACAGATGAAGAAGATCCCGTATATGCTGGTTGTCGGAGCAAAAGAAGAAGAGGACGGACTGGTATCTGTAAGAAGCCGTTTTGAAGGGGATGAAGGACAGAAGTCACTGACGGACTTCCTTGCAGCAATCAAGATGGAGATCCAGGCCAAAACAGCAAGGGAAGTAAAAAAAGAAGACGATAAATAGAGTTTTAAATAAAATCTGAATAAGAAATAAAACTTTCGGGCATAATGATACTGATTTTCAAAAAGGAGGTAACATTATGCCTGAATTAAAATGTACAGTACAGACATGTATGCACAACAAAGATTTTTATTGTGATCTGAACGCAATTACGGTGGGAGGAAAATCTGCACGGAAAGCTGCAGAGACAAGCTGTGACAGCTTTGAAGAAAGAAAAAGCGGCACCTACAGCAATGTGACTGGTGAGGCGGGTCCGACAAGCAAGATCGACTGCAAGGCCACGGAGTGCCAGTACAATAAGGAATGCCAGTGCCATGCAGGAAAGATCAGTGTGGAGGGCAGCAAGGCATGCAGCTGTGATGAGACGGAATGTGCAACTTTCAGTTGTGGATGTGCGTAGATGAAAGTGATGGGTGTGGGAGAGTTTCTCCTGCACCTGTTTGTTTGTGTGCAAGGAATGAGAGAAAAGGTGCGAAAAGGATGGTTGGGGAGGTTGACGGGGGTGTTAGAAAGAAGGTATAATAAAAATCGGACTTTTGAAGAAAGACAGGGAAATTAAATGGAAAAAAAAGACAATGTAGAGAAAGGGGTTTCGGGGAAGCCGGAAAAGAAGAAATCGGCAGCGTATTATGAAAAGCGTCCGGAATTTGGTAACAGAGGGCCGTCAAAGATTTTGCTGCATTTCAGGAAGGGGATTACCTTTTTCCTTGTTATTGCGGCTTGTGTAATCTTTTATTTTCTGTTACTCCGAATAGAGGATATATCAGTAGGTGTCAGTAAAGTAATTGATGTGTTAAAGCCGATCCTATACGGAATGGTGATCGCATATTTGCTGAATCCGATCGTAAAGCAGATTGACCGGTGGCTGATTCCACAATTAAAAAAGAAAATGTCTCAGGAAAAGGCAAAGAAGGTTTCGCGTAGTGTCGGTGTTTTTGCAGCGCTGGTTATGCTGCTTGCTTTGATCCTGGCACTGTGCAATATGCTGATTCCGGAACTTTATAAAAGTATCCGTGACATGGTTCAGACTCTGCCGGGACAGATCAGTGATATGGTTACGAAGATCATAAGTATCCAGAAAGATACCAGTCCTGCCGGAGTCATGGCACGTAACCTGTTAGAAAAGGGATCGGATGCATTACAGAACTGGATCAAACAGGATCTTTTAACCAAGGTTAATGAAGTGATGTCAAACCTGACGGTTGGGATCATCAATTTTGTCAGTGAGATCCTGAATTTTCTGATTGGTCTTATTGTATCAGTCTATATTCTGTTCAGTAAGGAAACATTTTCCGCACAGAGTAAAAAGATCGTCTATGCAGTGTTCCGTACAGATCATGCCAATATGATCCTGCATCTGACAAAGAAAAGCAATGAGATTTTCGGTGGATTTATTATTGGAAAGATTATTGATTCTATGATTATCGGAGTGCTTTGCTTCTTTGGACTTACGCTCCTGAAGATGCCGTACATACTTTTGATCAGTGTAATCGTTGGTGTGACCAATGTCATTCCTTTCTTCGGACCGTATATCGGTGCTATTCCGAGTGCCGTTCTGATTTTGCTGAATGATCCGATCAAGGGCTTGTATTTCCTGATCTTCATTCTTGTACTGCAGCAGCTTGATGGAAATGTGATCGGACCGAAGATTTTGGGCAATTCGACCGGATTATCTGCATTCTGGGTTGTATTTTCAATCCTGCTCGGAGGCGGTCTGTTTGGATTTGTAGGAATGATCATGGGCGTGCCTACATTTGCAGTAGTTTATTATATTATTACAATGCTGATCAATCATTTGCTGGAGAAGAAAAAGCTTCCGCTTCAGACTTCGGAGTATGGGGAAAAGAGTTATGTGGATGATAGCGGAAGATTTGTCAGAGAAAATCCGGAAGAAAATGATACAGCGGTAAAAAACGGGGAAAATAAAAAAGAGAGGAAGTAAGCAGAAATGCCAATTCGTGTACAAAATGACCTTCCGGTAAAAGAGATACTGGAAAAAGAAAATATATTTGTAATGGATGAGAACCGTGCGGTTCATCAGGACATTCGTCCGATCAAGATCGGACTTCTGAATCTTATGCCACTGAAAGAGGATACAGAACTTCAGCTTCTGCGCTCCCTTTCCAATACACCGCTGCAGGTTGACATTGTGTTTTTGGCAGTGAAAAATCATGTTTCAAAGAATACTTCAGCGAATCACCTGAACCGGTTTTATGAGAATTTTGAAAATGTAAAAGATCAGAAATTTGACGGATTTATCATAACCGGAGCACCGGTAGAGCAGATGCCTTTTGAAGAGGTGGATTACTGGGAAGAACTTGTAGAGATCATGGAGTGGACAAAGACACATGTTACTTCAACGATCCATCTCTGCTGGGGAGCACAGGCAGCACTCTTTATTATCATTATGGGATTAATAAAGTACAGCTGGACAAAAAGCTTTTCGGTATCTTTGAACATAAGGTTATGAACCGTAAGATTCCTCTGGTACGTGGATTTGATGATGTATTTTATGCACCGCATTCGAGACATACAGATGTGCCGATTGAGAAGATCCGTGCAGATGAGAGACTGATGATTCTGGCAGAGTCGGAAAAGGCAGGAGCATACCTTATCATGGCACAGAATGGAAGACAGATTTTTGTGATGGGACATCCGGAGTACGACCGGGTGACACTGGATCAGGAGTATAAGCGGGATCTGAGCAAAGGACTTCCGATTGAAATGCCGGAGAATTATTATCCAGACAATGACAGCACCACAGAAGCCACTTCTTACATGGAGAGCACATGGTAACTGTATGTATGCAAACTGGCTGAATTACTATGTTTACCAGGCAACCCCGTATGATATGGTGGGGACACCGGATTTTCATTAGAATTCAGATAGAATTTCATATACCGATATCCTGAAAGGCATATCAGAAAGTACTATGTTTCAGAAGAGAAATCCTTTGCTATAATAGGAAAGCAAAAATAAGCGGGAGGAAAAATATGTTATTGGAGCAGAAAACAACTGATTTTTTGGAACAGCTCTCATCGTCAGCACCGATTCCGGGAGGTGGCGGTGCATCGGCAGCAGTCGGAGCGTTCGCATCAGCTTTGGGACTTATGGTTACAAATCTGACTGTCGGAAAAAAGAAATATGCGGATGTTGAAGAGGAAATTCTAGAGATAAGAGAAAAACTTGAGCAGAAGAAGCAGGATCTGGTCCGGATGGTAGATGAAGATGCCGAGGCTTTTGAACCACTGGCAAAGGCTTACAGAATGCCAAAAGAGACAGAGGAAGAACAGGCAGAGAAGGAAAAAGTTATGGAGGCCGCACTTAAAAATGCGGCAGAAGCACCACTGTGTATCATGAAAACAATTGTAGATACTATGGAGATGATCCGGGTGCTGGGGGAAAAAGGAAGCAGGCTTGCTGTCAGCGATGCAGGAGTTGCAATCCTCTTTGCACAGGCAGCCCTTGAAGGAGCTTCTCTTAATATTTTTATCAATACAAAGATGATGAAGGATCAGGAAGAAGCTGAAAGACTGAATTATCTGGCTGATCAACTGATTGCGACAGGCAAAGAACTGAAAGAGACAACTTATGATGCTGTACTTAAGGGTATCAGACCATAACAGATAAGACAGACAGGAGGAAGACATGAGCATACAGATGCGAGGGGCTGAAGTGGCAAAAGCCATGAAAGAAAAGCTGATCAGAGAAAGAGAAGAGTTGAATGCGGCGGGAGTAAATCCATGCCTTACGATCATTCGGGTAGGAGCGAAAGAAAATGATCTTGCCTACGAACGTGGAGCAAAAAAGAGAATGGAAATGATCGGAATTGAGTGCCGCATTGTAGAACTGCCAGAAGATATTTCACAGGAAGAATTTGAGGATGCTTTCTGTAAGATCAATAAAGATCCGGAGGTTCACGGGATTCTTTTGTTCCAGCCGCTTCCGGAGCAGCTCGATGTAGAGAAGATCAGACAGATGATCGACCCGGCAAAGGATATGGATGGAATGAGTCCTGTAAATCTTGCAAAAATATTCGAAGGTGACAGAACTGCTTATGCGCCTTGTACTTCTGAGGCAGTGATGCACATTATGAATCACTATGGAATTGAACTCCAGGGGAAAAGAGTGACCGTCATCGGAAGAAGCATGGTTGTTGGAAAACCGCTTTCCATGCTGATGCTTGGACAGAATGCAACTGTAACTATCTGCCATTCACGCACAAAAGATCTGGCGGACAGATGTCGCGAAGCAGAGATAATAGTAGCTGCGATCGGACGGGCAAACCATATCACCGCCGATATGATCGCCGAAGGAGCGGTGGTAGCGGATGTCGGAATCAACGTACTGGAAGATGGAACCCTCTGTGGAGATGTGGACTACGAAAATGTCCGGGAAAAAGTATCCCATATCACACCGGTTCCGGGAGGGGTAGGAAACGTTACAACATCTGTACTCGCCTCTCACGTGCTGCGTGCCGCACGTATAGGTCAGAACGAACACGGACAACGCAGAGGGTAACACCTCTTCTCTGTCGAACACAATACAAATGGGCGAAGAACAGTTACAACTGGTAACCCAGAGCGCGGGAAGAGAATCCTATAGATTCAACTTGAATCTATAGGATTTTTTCTCCTCCGGCTCCGGGGTGGCATAGACTACATTTATTTTTCGCCCATCTCTGGTGGAATCTTTTCTAACAACTGTCGGATATTATCACGGATCAATCGTTTATAATTATCAGGAAGCGGTGTGATCATATCCAGGATCTCGGCATTGATTGGATCCTTTGAATGAATTGAATCATCCAGGTAGTCACAGATCAGATAATCAAATTTGACATCTAATGCTTCTGAAAAATTAAGCATGGTTGCAAAGGATGTTGCCTGGCTGCCATTTTCAATCCGGCTTATCGTTGTCTCATCAAGATTTAGTTTTTCTGCTAGTGCTGCCTGTGTAAGACCGGCTTTGTGACGTGCCTGCCGAACGCGTGTACCGAAATTCTTTTCCATGCTGTATCTCTCCTTCATAAAAGTAGTGTAGCATTTCAATTTGAAAAAAGAATGATATTATATGCAAGTTAACTTTATAAAAACGCCGTGATAGGATATGATTAAAAAAAGGGGGGAGAGAAATGGATTGGGAATCGTACAGAACAGATATTGAGGCGATAAAGCTTGCGGTGAATGAATGTGAAAGACTTGGAGTGGATAAAGAAGAACTCCTCATAATCAGTATTTACCGTTTGTATGAATTTTATAAAACAGAAGACGACAGAGTCTATCTTCTGGGGGCATTATTGCATCTTAAGGCTTATCTTGAGCTGGGGATGGAATATGAAAAGAACCGTAAGATTTTTCGCTGATTTTAGATAATTACGGGGTATGTTATCAGGATATTTTTCAGGGAGCTGAGAAAATGGAGTGAAAAAATCTGAAAAATTCCAAAAACCAGGTTGACAAACAGAGAATAAAGAGGTAATATATTAACCATAAATTGTAAAACCGTTGAGAAAGAGGAGTAGGTTATCGAACGATATCACAGAGAGCAGCAGGCGGTGGGATTGCTGTATGGAGTTGATAATTGAATGGACTTTCGAGGGCAGCCTGAAATCAGATAATTGAGAGTATGGTTTGTCGGGAACCAAACCCGTTATCAATAAGGGATGTATGTTAGTACATAAAAGAGAACAGGAAACTGTTAAAGTTGAGTGGTACCGCGTTAGTAGAAGATATTAGTCGCCTCAATCCGGAGAAGGATTGAGGCGTTTTTTATTTCATAGGAAATTCCGAAGGAACTTCCTATGAAATAAAAAGTCTCCGGCAGGATGTTACATATGTATTCCTGCTGTGGTACGGCGCGGAATCAAGAAACACCTTCTCTTGAAAGCTAACAAAGAAAATTATTTATCAAGAAGAGGAGAACAAAATTATGAAAAAGAGAACAATCGCAGTATTATTAACAATGGCAATGGCAGTAACAATGATGGCAGGATGTGGAAGCAAGTCAGATTCCAAGACAGCAGATGGAGAAAAGAGCTATACAATCGGTATTTCCCAGTTTGCAGAGCACGGATCTTTAGATAACTGCCGTGAAGGATTTTTAGAGGGACTGAAAGAAGAAGGTATCGAGGAAGGAAAGAATCTGAATGTTGAATACAAGAACTCGGCAGCAGATATGGGAACTGCATCACAGATCGCAAGCAGCTTTGTATCCGATAAAGTAGATCTGATCTGCGGAATCGCAACACCAAGTGCACAGACAGCATACAATGCTGCGATGGATACGGATATTTCGGTTATCTATACTGCAGTTACAGATCCGAAAGCAGCAGAGCTTGCAGATGATAAAGGAAACCCGGTTGGAGAAGTCACAGGAACCAGTGATAAACTTCCGATTGAAGCACAGCTGAAAATGATCCGTGAACTTCTTCCGGATGCAAAGAAGATTGGTATCCTCTATACAACAAGTGAGGCAAACAGCGTATCTGCAATTGCTGAATACAAAGAAAAAGTCGGTGACTATGGATTTGAACTTGTAGAAAAGGGAATTACAAATACATCAGAAATCGCACTTGCAACAGACGATCTTCTGTCACAGGTAGACTGCATCAACAACCTGACAGATAACACCGTAGTAAGCTCACTTGCAACCATTCTGGATAAGGCAAATGCAGCAAATATCCCGGTATTCGGAAGTGAGATCGAACAGGTAAAGCTTGGATGCTTGGCAGCAGAAGGCCTTGATTATGTAGCACTTGGCAAACAGACAGGTAAGATGGCAGCAAAGGTTCTCAAAGGAGAAAAGAAAGCATCTGAAATGCCATTTGAGACGATCACAGAAGCAGGACTTTACCTGAATACAAAAGTAGCAGAAAATCTTGGAATCACAGTGGAAGACGATCTGAAAAACAGCGCAGTAGAGACATACGACTCTATCAGCGAAAACTAAATTTGAATTAGAAAAGTGAGGAGCAATGCAATGAGCTTTGCAGTATCGATTTTGGAGCAGGGACTGATTTACGGAATCCTTGCATTGGGAATTTATATAACATACAAAATTCTGGATTTTCCAGATCTGACCGTAGATGGCAGCTTTCCATTAGGAGCTGCCGTAACGGCGCTTATGATCACAAAAGGAGCGAACCCGTATCTGACCCTTCCAGCTGCATTTGCAGCAGGTGTGGCAGCCGGTATCTGTACCGGACTGATCCATGTCAAATGCAAGGTAAGAGATCTGCTTTCGGGTATCATTATGATGACAGCGCTCTGGACGATCAACCTTCGTGTGGCAGGAACAGCCAATGTACCGTTGTTTTCCCAGAAGACAATCTTTAAAAATGATACACTGGATAAGCTGCTTCCGTCAGGATTTTCCGCTTACTCTACATTGCTCATCATTCTGATCATTGCGTTAATTGTGAAAATCATTCTCGACCTTTACCTGAATACCAAGTCCGGATACCTGCTCCGCGCAGTCGGAGATAACGATAAACTGGTAACTGCAATGGCAAAGGATGAAGGAAATGTGAAAATCCTGGGACTTGCGATCGCAAACGGGCTGTGTTCGCTTGCGGGATGTATTTTCTGCCAGGAAGAACGTGTATTTGAAATTTCCAGTGGTACAGGGGCGATGGTAATCGGTCTTGCAAGTGTTATCATCGGAACCAGTATTTTCAAAAAAATCAGTTTTGTAAAAACAACGACAGCTGTACTGATCGGTTCTATCATTTACAAGGCCTGTGTGGCAATCGCACTGAAGAACTTCGAACCGCAGGATATGAAGCTGATCACAGCCGTACTATTCCTGGTAATTCTGGTGCTTAGTATGGAGAGAAAGAAGAAGGTGAAGAAGAATGCTGGAGCTTAGAAATATTCACAAATATTATAATCCGGGTACAGTCAATGAGATGTGTCTTTTTGAGGACTTCAATCTGACGATCAATCAGGGCGAATTTGTATCCGTAGTAGGAAGTAACGGTTCCGGTAAAACTTCGATGTTGAATATCATCTGCGGAAGTATTCCGGTAGAATCCGGACAGATCCTGATCGATGGAAAAGATATCACAAAGGTAAAAGAATACAAGAGAAACCAGAAGATCGGACGCGTGTACCAGAATCCATCTATGGGAACCTGTCCGTCCATGACGATCTTGGAAAATATGTCTCTTGCGGACAATAAAGGAAGGTTCTACGGACTTGGACGGGGAACTAATAAGGCACGTATTGATTATTACAGAGAACAGCTCGCCCAGCTTGGTCTTGGACTGGAAGATAAGCTTCATGTCAAAGTCGGATCACTTTCCGGAGGACAGCGCCAGGCGATGGCACTGCTGATGTCTACGATGACACCAATCGAGTTTCCTGATCCTGGATGAACATACGGCAGCACTGGATCCGAAGACCGCTGAACTGATCATGGAGCTGACCGATAAGATTGTAAAAGAAAAAAATCTGACAACGGTTATGGTCACACACAATCTCCGCTATGCAGTAGAATACGGTAATCGTCTGATCATGATGCATCAGGGACATTGTGTGATGGATAAGGCAGGAAAAGATAAAGAGGATACCTCGATCGATGAAATCCTGACGATGTTCAATGAGATCAGTATTGAGTGTGGAAACTAAAAAATACAAGATTATGAATTAAAGAGATAAGCAGAAAAGGAAACAGTTTCGGCTTATCTCTTTTTGTATTTCCAAAGGTTTTGGAAAAATTATTCGAGGATTTTCAAAATGAAAGGCTATTGTCTGAATACAGAAGGAGAAGCCTATCCGGTATAAAATGTCAATGGATTTTCAGGAATATGCCTGTAGAAGATTTGGTTGTCTGGCTGCCGGAAAATTGGTTATTTTCACAGATTGACGCTCTCTCTGTGATAGTGCTAAAATAGAGGAAAACGGTCAAGATATAGTATGCCTTTTAAATAGAATACAATATATTGTAGTTATCAGAAAGGAGAAGAAGATGAGCTTAAACAATGTGAAAGTTGTAAAAAAAGATGGGACAAAAGAAGAATTTAACGTGCAAAAAGTCGTTGTGGCAGTCAATAAGTCTGCATATCGTGCACTGATCAAATTTTCACAGAAAGATATTGATTTTATCTGTCATTTTGTAGAAGAAAAGGTAGAAGAACTCGGAGTGCATGAGATCCAGATTCCGGAAATGCACAATATTGTAGAGGGAGCGCTTGAGAAAGTGAATCCGATCGTGGCAAAAAGTTACCGGGACTATCGGAATTACAAGCAGGATTTTGTGCAGATGCTTGACGAGGTTTATAAGAAAAGCCAGTCGATCATGTATATCGGGGACAAAGAGAACAGTAATACAGACAGTGCACTGGTATCGACCAAGCGAAGCCTGATCTTTAATGAGCTGAACAAAGAATTATATAAGAAATTTTTCCTGACGGTGGAAGAATTACAGGCAATCCGGGAAGGATATATTTATATCCATGATATGTCAGCCAGAAGAGATACGATGAATTGTTGTCTCTTTGATGTGAAAAGCGTACTGACCGGTGGATTTGAGATGGGAAATCTGTGGTACAATGAGCCAAAGACACTGGATACGGCATTTGATGTGATCGGAGATATCGTACTGAGTGCGGCAAGCCAGCAGTACGGAGGATTTACCGTGCCGAGCGTAGATGAGATCCTGGAGCCTTATGCGAAGCGTTCCCATGAAAATCATCTGAACAAATACAGAAGCCTTGGACTTTCGGAAGAAGTAGCACAGGAGATTGCCTGGAAGGATCTGGAAAAAGAGATGGAGCAGGGATTCCAGGGATGGGAGTATAAGTTCAACTCCGTATCCTCAAGCCGTGGAGACTATCCATTTATTACCATGACCAGCGGAACCGATATCAGCGAATACGGAAAGCTTGTCACAAAGACGATGCTGGAAGTAAGAGCAGGAGGACAGGGAAAGCCGGGACATAAAAAACCGGTACTTTTCCCGAAAATCGTGTTCCTTTATGATGAAAATTTACATGGACCTGGAAAGCCGGGAGAAGATCTTTTTGAAGCCGGAATTGAGTGCTCCAGAAAGACTATGTATCCGACTGGCCTCAGCCTTACCGGAAAAGGCTATGTGCCGAGTATTTACAAGCGCTACGGAAAGGTCAATCAGTCCGATGGGATGCCTGCATTCTTATTCCACATGGTATGAAAGAGGCGGTATGGAATCCGGTGGACGAAAAAGGATGACGGTATTTGTCGGAAGGTTCAACATCGGTGCGGTCAGTCTCCATCTTCCGGATGATCCTTGCCAAATCCAGACAGGAGAACCGAGATTTCTTTGAGGTACTGGATTATTACCTGGAACTGATCCG
>SCPN01000965.1_pt1 | contig 14552 bp, 24 predicted proteins | sample 6106831 | NCBI WGS metagenome assembly SCPN01 (sample SAMN10720447, study PRJNA508395) | human gut metagenome | isolation source: Participant 1, 0 month
GGTAAAGGAGGCGCTGCATTTCTACAAAAGACCTGTTTAAGAACACCTGTCCCACGGACTCCATTGCGTGGGGATTCTCAGATGGTTCAGGGCTTTGTGGCGGTACCACAGCCATGCTGATTCAGGATCCGGAAGTAATCGCTACCTGTTCCGCAGACATGCAGGATGACCAGTGGCGCTGGTTCCATTCCCCAAGGGACCATCGGGCCAGGCTGTATTCCCCAACGGATTCGCAGGCTGGGGTATGACATCCTTCACCGAGCATCCGGATGAGACCGCGGATTTCCTGCTGTACTTATCTAATTCCGAGAATAACATACTTTGCCAAGAACTACTCCACAACCCGATTCACAACAACGCTGCTGAAAAGGATCCTTATTTCTCTGAGGGACGTTTTGCAATGTATATGGATATGGCAAAGGAGCCGGATGTATACCGTCATGCTGCATATCCGCAGATGTACGAGGCATTTGCAACCTACAAGACAGAGGTTGATACCATGTACCAGAAATAACCTGACCGATGAAATCACGGATGATGAGCTGCTGCAGTGGTTAGATGAGTTCTGGACCCAGCTTACAAGGATGAGAGCCAGAAGTGGTAAGGCCGGATTGACCAGAGAACGAATGAAACACAAGCAGTAAGAACCGGAGGGTGCCGGGAGCGGGGACCTGCTCCCGGCACTTCCGATACAGAGCTGTGCGCGCCGTGCCGGAAGCCGGCACACGCAGCCGGCAAGGAGGGGATGGCATGAAACAAACGTCGAAATTAAAAATGAGGAGAGCCCGGTTTATCTTTATCATGGTTCTTCCTGCCATACTGTTTCCCATGATATTTACCTACTATCCGATGATAAAGGGGTCCCTGATGGCATTCCAGAGCTACAATCTGATGAATGTCAAGAATATCAAGTGGGTGGGTCTGGAAAATTTCAGTAAGCTGTTTGCCCACAACACCAGCAATACCTTCTATTCCACCATGCTCAACACGGTTAAATGGGTGGGAATCTCCCTGTTTGTCCAGTTTACGGTGGGATTTGCCATGGCATTGCTTCTGAAGAAGAAATTTAAGGGTTCCAGCCTTTATCAGGGGCTGATTTTCTTTCCATGGGCTGTTTCGGGATTTATTATCGGCATCATGTGGCGCTGGATGTTCAACGGAACCTCAGGGGTTATCAATGACCTGCTCATGAGGATACATTTAATCAGCCAGCCGGTGGGATGGCTGGCCAGCAAGAACACGGCCCTTTACTCCTGTATCATAGCCAATATATGGTACGGAATTCCATTTTTTACTATTATGATTACGGCAGCCTTAGAGAGGCGTGTCGGAAGACCTGTATGAAGCAGCGGATGTGGACGGCGCCAGCCCGTACCAGAAGTTTACCAACATCACGGTGCCCTGTATTCGTTCCGTGCTGCTTTTGACGGTTCTGCTGCGGGTTATCTGGATCTTCAATTTCCCGGATTTGATTTACTCCATGACCCAGGGCGGGCCTGGTAATCCCTCAACATCATTACGTCCTACATGATGCAGCTGGTCCAGAGTCTGGATTACGGCCTGGCGTCAGCGGTGGGCGTGCTGTGTATCCTGTTCCTCATTGTATTTGCAGCCATTTATCTGGTTGCCACCAAGTATACGGACGAGGAGGCATGATATCATGACAATGAAAACTCAAGAGAAGGCTTAAAAGCCTGTTAAAATATTTGGTACTGGCATGTTTCCTTGTGCTGACCATGTTTCCCTTTGTGTGGATGCTTCTTACATCCTTAAAAGGGTCCCAGGGGAAATCTATGCGTTTCCGGTACGGTATCTGCCCAACCCGCGTCCGCGGTCAACTATGGGCCATGCTGTGGAAGGGGAATTTCGGCCGGTATATGCTTAACTCCTTTTTTCTCCTCGGCAGTGGCAGCCACCTGCGGTGTTTATTGCCATACTGGCCAGTTATGTCATAAGCAGGTTCCATTTCCGGTTTAAGAACGTACTTCTGCTGTTTTTCCTGGTCACCCAGATGATCCCATGTTTATCATGCTGGCGCCCTTATACCAGCTTCTGGCAAAGGCGAAGATGCTCAACGACCTGCAGCCTGGCCATGCTCTACACGAATATGATGATTCCCCTCCGTGGTGACATTGTGCGGCTTTTGACAGCGCCAAAATCCCTGGAGGAGGCTGCCTGGATAGACGGATGCGGCTATTTTAAGGCATTGTTTAAGGTGGTGGTGCCGGTTATCATGCCCGGTATAGCGGCAACATTTATATTTGCGTTTATCAACTCTTGGAAATGAACTTTATGGCTGTCATGTTTATAGATGTGGATAAGTTCAAGACCATACCGGTGGGACTTAACGGCCTGATTCTTAAATATGATATTAAATGGGGCGAGATGGCAGCAGGAACCATCATGTCCCTGGTACCTACCATGTGTCTATTTGCCTTTGCCCAGAAATATATGATAGAAGGGCTTACGGCGGGTTCGGTAAAGGTTAAGCGCTGTCCTGCATAAATTACCGGGGCCGGCGGACAGATATCAAATTTGTCCGCCGGCCCCGGCTTTTCCCGTGGTAACATAAGGACACAGATGATTTGGGCCGGGATAAGGAGGAAGAAGATGAGCATATATTTGAACTGGAGCGGATGGAGCGTCTGGCGGAGGATCTGGACCGGATTCGCAGGCCGGTGAGGATTCCGGTCAGCTGTTATAAGCGGATGGAAGGAAAGGAAAAAGGCAGTCCCTGGTGCAGCACCCTGGATTGGGAGGACTGTTCCATAGAAGAACCATGGCGTGTCTGACAGCCACAGGTGGTACAGGACAACGGTTGAGATACCGCCACATCTGGACGGGGCCCATGTGGAATTCCTGATCACCACGGGAAGGGAAGGACAGTGGGATGCCACCAATCCCCAGATGCTGTTTTATCTGAACGGAAACATTGTCCAGGGAGTAGATGTAAACCACAGGGAAATTTTAATAAGTTCCGGGGCCAAAGCAGGAGAGCGGTATGAAATTGCCATACTGGCCTACAGCGGCAGCGTGCCGGGAGACCTGATAATCCCGCACGGAGCTGGTCCGGGTGGATGACGCGGTGGAAAAAGCTTACTATGATTTTCTGGTGCCGGTACAGGCAGCCAGGCTTCTTAAAAAACCGGATGAGGAAAATTACAGGCGGATTCTGGTAAAGCTGGGGCCGGCTGCTGATGCCCTGGATTTGAGGGAGCCGTATTCATCCCGGTTCTACCAATCCATAGAGGAGATGGAGAGAATCGTGGAAAAGGAATTTTACCAGAAGGTGAATGCAGCCTCGCCTGTGGTAAGCGCAATCGGCCATACCCACATTGACATTGCGTGGCTGTGGACCGTGGAACAGACCAGGGAGAAGGCTGTGCGGAGCTTTTCTACGGTACTGGAGCTGATGGACCGGTACCCGGATTACAAATTCATGTCCAGCCAGCCCATTCTGTACCAGTTTGTAAAGGAACAGGAACCAGAACTTTATGAGCGCATCCGGGAGCGGGTCAGGGAAGGGCGATGGGAGACAGACGGCGCCATGTGGCTGGAGTCGGACTGCAACCTGCCCGCAGGGGAATCACTGGTGCGTCAAATCATAAAGGAGAGCAGTTTTTCCAGGAGGAATTCGGCATTTCCAGCAGGTGTCTGTGGCTGCCGGATGTATTTGGCTATTCCGCCGCCATACCGCAGATACTGAAAAGCGGAATTCCCTATTTCCTGACAACTAAGATTGCCTGGAACCAGTTTAACCAGCTGCCCAACGATACCTTCATGTGGAAGGGAATCGACGGCAGCAGGGTGTTTGTATTCATGCCTACTGCCTGCGACTTTGATAAGACTCTGGGGTTAAATGTGTCATTTACCGACACCAGGAACACCACCACATACACAGGCATTGTCAATCCCAATATGACGCTGGGAACCTTCAAGCGGTTCCAGAACAGGGATCTGACAGAGGACACGTTAATGCTCTTTGGATTTGGCGACGGGGGAGGGACCCACAAAGGAAATGTTAGAGGAGGCAAAGCGTCTGCAGTACGGCTTCCGGCATTCCTAGACTGGTCCAGGAAAATGAACGGACCTTTTTTGACCGGATTCATCACGACATTGGGTCCAGACCGGACATGCCGGTATGGGATGGGGAGCTTTACTTTGAGTACCACAGGGGTACGCTGACCTCTATGGGAAAAAACAAACGCTATAACCGGAAAAGCGAGCAGATGTACGAACAGCTGGAGACTCTGGGAGTCATGGCGGAGCTTAGGGTTTGGAATATCCTGCCGGCGGCATAAAAAGGGGGTGGGATATCATCCTGTTAAACCAGTTCCATGACATTATTCCCGGAAGCGCCATCGGGCCTGTCTATGAACAGACGGACCGGGAATATGAGGAAATACTTAAATCCGGCGCAGAGACAGCCCTTCATCTGGCAGAAGGCATGGGAAGCAGGATCTGCGGTCAGGATAAGGATACCAGCCGGGAGGAGCCGGAAGAACAAAACCGGAAGAACATAAGATTATTGTTTTAATACACAGGGATATGAGCGGGAGGACACGGTAACAGTGTCCGGTGTGGCCGGGGGAGGCGGCATATGCCTGCGACTGCCTGGGATACAGGGCTCCGGTCCAGTATGTGGGGAGGATACGCTTATATTCCACGCAAAGGGATTCCTTCCTGCGGTTATGCTGTGTACAGCCTTGTGGGGCAGAGGATAGTGTGAACCAGGGAACGTCCGGTCTGCCAAAGAACATCCTGTGCTCGCCGCAGAACACCCGGGCCTGACCCGGAACCATCCGGATTTGACGCAGAATGCCCGCGCCCATGGCCCGGCTTTGAAAATGACTGGTACAGGGCTGCGTTTAATGATAAGATGGAGCTTGTTTCCCTGGTTGAAAAGGAGACAGGCTGCCAGCTGTTAAAAGAGGGGCGTGTGGGAAACCAGCTCCTGACCTTTGAGGACCGCCCCATGAACTGGGACAATTGGGATGTGGATATGTTTTATCAGAGAAAGCCGTACAATGCAGACCATGTGATAGCGCCGGTTTTAAAGGAGTGGGGGCCGGTGCGGACGGTGATGTCCATCTCTCACCGATTTGCGGGCTCCCTTGTGGAGCAGGATATCGTGTTCTACCCCAATCTGCCCAGAATCGACTTTGTGACCCGGGCAGACTGGAGAGATCATCATGTTCTGCTGAGGGTTTATTTCCCGGCCCGGATTAACGCCACCAAGGCCGCCTATGAGATACAGTTCGGCAATGTGGAACGGGAGACCACCAGCAACCACAGCTGGGATACGGCCAAATTTGAGGTATGTGCCCATAAATGGGCGGATCTGTCGGAAAACGGCCTGGGACTCAGCCTGCTTAACGACTGTAAATACGGACACAGCATCAAGGACTGGGAAATGGGGCTGACCCTGATTAAATCAGGGACCTATCCCAATGAGAACGCGGATATAGGCATCCATGAATTTACCTATTCCATTTATCCCCACAAGGGAAGGTGGCAGGAAGCCAGAACCTTGGAAATGGCCTATGACCTGAATTCGCCCCTGGTATCCGCCCTGGTGCCCGCCAAAGGAGCAGGAGGGTTCTGGAGCATGGTGTCCGTGGACCAGCCGGACTGTTTTGTGGAAATGATGAAAAGGCGGAGAATGGGAATGGATATATCCTGCGTATCTATGAAAACCGTAATACAGGACGCCTATGACGGTAAAACTTGGATTTGAAATTTCCCGGGTGGAGGAATGTGATTTGCTGGAAAGGCCACTGAGGCCCATTGAGACAGATGGATACAGGTTTAAGGATTTCATAAAACCCTATGAGATTAAGACATACCGCATCTGTCCCGTCCGTGCGTAAGGTCCCGGATAATCAGGAATCGGAATGTAAGGGAGGATTCACATGGAAGAACAGAGGGCATGGTGGAAAGAATGCGTGGTGTATCAGATTTACCCCAGAAGCTTCCAGGACAGCAACGGTGACGGCATCGGCGACCTGAACGGTATCAGGAGCCGCCTGGATTACCTTTAAGGATCTGGGAATTGATGTAATATGGCTCTCCCCGTGTATCAGTCGCCGGGGGATGACAATGGTTATGATATCAGCGATTATAAGGCTGTCATGGATGTGTTCGGCACCATGGAGGACTTCGACAGGCTTCTGGCAGAGATACATGAAAAAGGGATGAAGCTGGTAATGGACCTGGTTGTGAACCATACATCGGATGAACACGCCTGGTTTGTAAAGAGCCGCCGTTCTCCTGATAATCCCTACAGGGATTACTATATATGGAAGGCTCCTGTCAGCGGAGGCCCGCCCAATAACTGGGCATCCCGCTTCCGCGAGCCGGCCTGGGAATACGATGAAGGGACCGGCATGTATTACCTTCATATTTATTCCAGGAAGCAGCCTGACCTGAACTGGGAAAATCCCGGGTACGGCAGGGGAAATATATGATATGATGGCCTGGTGGGGAGACAAGGGGATTGACGGTTTCAGAATGGATGTGATATCCATGCTGTCCAAGGACCAGCGCTTTCCAGACGGGGTGTTGAAAGAGGGAAATCCCTATGGCGATGGTCTGCCCTATTATGCCAATGGCCCCAGAATACATGAATTCTTACAGGAGATGAACCGGGAGGTCCTGTCCCGGTTTGACTGGATGAGCGTGGGAGAGGGCGTGGGTGTGGGAACCAGGGAGGCAGTGCAGTATGCGGGATATGAGTCCCATGAGCTGAACATGATGTTCCATTTTGAACATGTGGAACTGAATCCCGGGCCATTTGGAAAATGGAATGACAACCCGGTCTGTCTGAGAGAGCTGAAGGAAGTGCTGAACAGGTGGCAGACAGAACTGGAGGGAAAGGCCTGGAACAGCCTGTTTTGGGAGAATCACGATTATCCCAGGGCGGTGTCCCGCTTTGGCAATGACAGCCCCGTGTTCTGGGAACTGTCCGCCAAAATGCTGGCAGTCTGTCTCTATATGATGAAGGGGACGCCCTATATTTACCAGGGACAGGAGTTGGGAATGACCAATTTTCAGGGCAGCAGCATAGAGGACTTCCAGGATATAGAAATTCATAATGTATACCACGTGAGATGGTGGGCAGCGGGCGCATTTCCCATGAGGAGATGATACGCTACATCAACCATATGGGACGGGACAATGCAAGGACGCCCATGCAGTGGGATGATACGGCCCAGGCAGGATTCACAGAGGGGACGCCCTGGCTTGGGGTAAATCCCAATTATACCTGGCTCAATGCAAGGGAGCAGGCCGGACGCGGGTGATTCCGTCCTGTCCTTCTATAAGCAGCTGATAAAGTTAAGGCATACCATGGATATCCTGGTGTATGGGACTTACCGGCTGCTGCTGGAGGAAAGCGGGTCCGTTTATGCATATGAAAGAACACTGGGGATGAGCGCCTGACGGTACTGTGCAATTTTACGGACCAGACACAGAGTTGCGGTCTTTCCTGCCGGGACCTGGGAACAGATAACGTACTTATCGGCAATTACCCGGACCAGAGCGGCACGTTCCGGGGAAACGGCCCGGCCCTGCATGAAGAGGAGGATATCTGCCTCAGACCCTATGAAGCCATTGTGCTTACGCAATAATTGCTGGAGGATTCTATATGGGCATTATATACGAAGAAAAATCAAGGCAGTTCCATCTGTACAACGATAAAATCAGTTATATCATGACATGCCTTCCCAACGGTCAGCTGGGGCAGCTCTACTATGGGAAACGGCTGCGGCACAGGGAGAGCTTCGGCCATCTGCTGGAGTTTGCACAGGGATATGGCGCCCTGTGTCTATGAGGATGACACCACATTTTCACTGGAGCATATCAGACAGGAATATCCGGCCTTTGGAACCGGGGATATGCGGTATCCGGCTTATGGAATCAGAAGGGAAAATGGAAGCAGGGTCAGCTGTTTTGTATACAAAAGCCACACCATCCAAGGGGGAAAACCGGAATTGCCGGGCCTGCCTGCCGTTTATGTGGAGCAGGATGAGGAGGCACAGACACTGGAGCTATATCTGGAGGATCCTGTGGCAGGTATGGAACTGGTGCTTCTCTATACAATCTATGAAAACATGCCTGTGCTTACCCGCAGCGCCCGGTTTATCTGCCGCGGTCCGGAGCCGGTCTGCCTGGAGCGGGCCATGAGCCTGAGTCTGGACCTGCCGGATCCGCGTTACCAGATGGTTGATTTGACCGGGGCCTGGTGCAGGGAACGCTATGTGGACTGCCATGGACTTCACCGGGGAGTTCAGAGCATACACAGCATGAGGGGACACAGCAGCCACCAGTTCAATCCGTTCATCTGCCTGAAACGGCCTGATGCCGGGGAGGACAGCGGTGAGGTAATAGGCATCAGCCTTGTATACAGCGGTAATTTCCTGGCCCAGGCAGAGGTGGATACCATGGATACGGTCCGGGTGACCATGGGAATCCATCCGGAGAGGATTTGACTGGCCCCTTTGTTCGGGGGAGGAATTCCAGACGCCGGAGGCAGTGATGGTATATTCTGCAGAGGGCTTAAACAGTATGAGCCAGGTGTTCCATCGGCTCTACCGGACCAGGCTTGCCAGGGGTATTGGAGGGACAGGGAAAGGCCCATCCTGATTAATAACTGGGAAGCCACATACATGGATTTTGACGAGGAAAAGATTCTCTCCATTGCAGACAAGGCAAGGGAGCTGGGCATAGAGCTGTTCGTGCTGGATGACGGGTGGTTTGGAAAGCGGGACGATGACACCACTTCCCTGGGGGACTGGTATCCCAACCTGCATAAGCTGCCGATGGGATAACAGGGCTGGCAGGTAAAATCAGGGACATGGGAATGAAATTCGGCCTGTGGTTCGAGCCTGAGATGGTCAGCAGGGACAGCTGTCTTTACCGCGCCCACCCGGATTGGATGTTAGGGAGTACGGACCGGCCGGTGTGTACGGGGAGACACCAGTATGTGCTGGATTTTTCAAAGGACCAGGTGGTGGAATACATAGGGGACAGAATGGAGGAGATACTGGGGACGGCGGTGTGTCCTATGTGAAATGGGACATGAACCGTAGTATTTCCGACCTGTTTCAGCGGGCCGGGATGCGCGGTACCAGGGAACCGTGTACCACAGGCAGATACTGGGAGTCTATAAACTGTATGAGCGGCTCACCAGGGATTTCCCCCATGTTCTGTTTGAATCCTGCGCCAGCGGCGGCGCCAGGTTTGACCCGGGCATCCTGTACTATGCTCCCCAGGGCTGGGTTTCAGACGATACCGACGGGAGTGGAGCGGGTAAAAATCCAGTACGGAACCAGCCTGGTATATCCGGTCAGCTCCATGGGAAGCCATGTTTCCGCCATACCCAACCACCAGACCCAGAGGAATGTTCCGGCTTCCGGGCAGCGGCAGCCTTTTTGTGGTACCTTTGGGTATGAACTGGATCTGAACCTGCTTACAGAGGAGGAGCAGTACCAGGTAAAGGAACAGATACGGTTCATGAAGGAACACAGGAAACTGATTCAGCAGGGAAGGTTTTACCGGCTCATAAGTCCCTTTGAGGGAAATGAGGCTGCGTGGATTGTGGTATCGGAGGATGGAAACAAGGCCATTGCAGCTTATTTCCGGTTCCTGCAGCCCGTAAATACCGGTTTTAAGCGGCTGGTGCTAAAGGGACTGAATCCGGGGACCATGTACCGGGTCAGCGGAATGGACTATACCTCGTACGGGGACTAATGAGTGCGGGGCTGATTCTTTCGGATGGGGCCAGCGGCGTACGGACCAGTCCGGTGCCCCAGGGAGATTATCTGTCCCGGTTATTTTTGGTGGAGGCACAGCCTTGACAAAAACCTCCGGGCAGGTTATACTTAACAGGCAGTTTTCAGCAGATATCCATGCAGGCATTTGCTGATACATCTGCGTATGTACGGCCTAATATGTCATAAAGTTTCCGCGCAGCCGGGGAGATAGCGGTGCCCTGAACCTGCAATCCGCTCCAGCAGGGGTGATACCTTGCCTCGGGCTGTTTGCTGCGAAGCTGCCTTGTGTAAGTGGCGTTGACGTCTGGGTCTTACGCAACGGGAATCTGTGAACCGTGTCAGGGCAGGAATGCAGCAGCACTAAGCGGAACCTCCTCGTGTGCCGTGAGGCAGCCTGGACCGAGTTAACTGCATGAGTAACGTCCGTGATGCTTGCACAAAGCAAGGTGCGTGGAATTTAAAAATGGGATATAAATCTGAGGATACGTTACTGTATCACCGGATTTATGTCCCATTTGTATTTCTGCACGGCGCGTTTCCCCGGAGCCGGCCGGCTGCCCGGATTCTGCGGCTGGCCGATTGGCCTGCATGAGGCTGCCCGGTTGGCCGAATTTATACTTGCCCCGATAACACCTTTGCGTTATAATTACAAAATGGGTATAATAGAACCATTCCCAGGAAACATAACAGAAAGTGAAGAAACTCTATAAGGAGGAAGTGCAATATGAGAAGGATTGGGATGCTGACCAGCGGCGGAGACTGCCAGGCACTGAATGCCACTATGAGAGGTGTGGCAAAATCCTTATACAACATGTTTGATGACGTGGAAATAATTGGATTTGAAGACGGATATAAAGGACTTATGTATGCAGACTATCAAATCATGAAATCATCCGATTTCTCAGGTATTCTCACCCAGGGCGGTACCATCCTCGGCACTTCTCGCCAGCCTTTCAAGCTCATGCGCACTCCTGATGAGAATGGACTGGATAAGGTGGAGGCCATGAAGCACACCTACAAAAAGCTGAAGCTCAGCTGCCTTGTCGTGCTGGGCGGGAACGGCAGCCAGAAGACAGCCAACATGCTCAGCGAAGAAGGACTTAACGTGGTATCCCTTCCCAAAACCATTGACAATGACCTCTGTGGGGAACGGATATGACATTTGGGTTCCAGAGCGCGGTGGATGTTGCCACCAATGCCATTGACGTATCCATACCACGGCAGCGTCCCACGGACGCGTGTTTATCGTGGAGGTCATGGGACATAAGGTGGGATGGCTGACCCTGTATGCAGGCCTTGCAGGCGGGGCGGACATTATACTTCTTCCAGAGATACCATATGATATCAATATTGTGTGCGATGCCCTGACCAAGCGGTCCAAGGCAGGCAAGCGCTTCTCCATCCTGGCAGTGGCCGAAGGCGCCATTTCCAGGGAAGATGCCAAGATGAGCAAGAAGGAACTGAAGGAAAAGAAGAAAAGCGGAGTGGTATATCCGTCTGTGGCCTATGAAATCGGGGCCAAGATACAGGAAGTCATCGGCAGCGAGGTTAGGGTTACGGTTCCCGGCCATATGCAGCGAGGCGGTGAGACCATGCTCCCTATGACCGCGTGCTGGCCACCAGGCTGGCGCTGCGGCGCCAGGCTGATTGCCCAGGAGCGAGTATGGCTACATGGTGGCGGTGAAAACAACGACATCCCAGGGTGCCTCTCCGAGGTTGCAGGAAGACTTAAGACGGTGGACCCGGAGTGTTCCATGATTAAGGAAGCCAAGATGGTGGGCATCAGCTTTGGCGATGAATAACAGCATGATAATCAAAATAAAGGTTATTTTAGAAATAAATTTATATAAACAAGATAGAATAACAGGAGTTGCCTAATATGTCATATACGGCGTTCTATACCGCAAATGGCGTCCGGTTTCGTTTGAAGATGTAAAGGACAGGACCCCATTGTGCAGACCCTGAAAAACCAAATAACGTCGGAGCGAATCGGCCATGCTTACCTGTTCTGCGGTACCAGGGGAACAGGTAAGACCAGTATAGCCAATTTGCCAGGGCAGTGAACTGCGAACATCCGGTGGATGGGAGTCCCTGCAATGAGTGTCCCACCTGCAGGTCCATTCAGTGGGTTCCTCCATGAACGTGGTGGAAATTGATGCCGCATCCAACAACGGCGTGGAGAACATACGTGATATAAGGGAACAGGTGCAGTATCCTCCCACAGAGGGACGCTACAGGGTCTATATTATTGACGAGGTCCATGTATGCTTTCCATAGGCGCCTTTAACGCTCTGTTAAAAACACTGGAGGAACCTCCCTCCTATGTGATTTTCATACTGGCCACCACCGAAGTGCATAAGATTCCCATTACGATTCTGTCCCGCTGTCAGCGCTATGTTTTAAGCGCATATCCTTAGAGACCATAGCAAACCGCCTGAGGGAGCTGACTCAGGCAGAGCAGATACAGGTGGAGGACAAGGCGCTTCTCTATGTGGCAAAGGCGGCCGACGGTTCCCTCAGGGATGCCTTAAGCCTTTTGGACCAGTGCGTGGCCTTTTCATTTTGGGAAGGTCCTGACCTATGACAATGCCCTGGAGGTGTTGGGGGCAGTGGATTCCGGTGTGTTCAGCCAGATGTTCGGCGCTATTGTGGAGGAGCAGGACAAAAGACTGCATATGCAGCCTGGAGGAGATTGTGATTCAGGGCCGTGAACTGGGCCAGTTTGTCACCGATTTTATATGGTATATGAGAAACCTTCTTTTAATCCAGAGCGCTGACGACGCAGAGGGTCTGGTGGATATGTCGGAGGAGAATTTAAAGCAGCTGAGAAGCGATGCGGGCAAGACAGACGGAACCACGCTGATGCGGTATATCCGTATCTTTTCCGAATTGTCCAACCAGCTGCGCTATGCCAGCCAGAAGCGGGTGCTGGTGGAAGTGGCGCTTATCAAGCTGACGCGTCCTTCCATGGAGCCAAACCTGGATGCCATCCTGCAGCGGTTGGGAGATCTGGAAGCCCAGATGGAGGATTTGGAGGCAGGGCGCATGGCCACCCCCATGGCAGCTGTTTATCAGGAGGCAGGCAGCGCGCCTGCCGGACAGGCGCCCCGGACCGGAGCCGGACCGGGGGCGGATGGGGGAACAGTACCCCAGGCAGCTGCGCCGTATGCTCCGGGACTTCAGGCAGATCCCGGGCTGCACCCGAAAAGGTGGCTCTTCCCCAGGCCCAGCTGGAAGACCTGAAGCTGGTGAGAAACGAATGGGCCAAGATAGTCCGCAGCATGGGAGGCGGCGCCAGGTCGTATCTGCGGGACACTGTGGTGGAGCCTGGGGGAGAGGCTGCCTGACCATTGTGTTTATGGATCCCATGAACTACGATATGGGCAAGCGGCCCACTGTGATAGGGGAACTGGAGCGCTATGTGGAAGCTAATTTCGGCAGGTCCATTTACTTTAAGACAAGGTTGGCCGGCCGTGGGGAGCGCCTTAATACGATTTATGTGACCCAGGAAGAATTGGAAGAAAAGATTCATATGGATATTACATATGAAGATGAATAATATAAAGATGAATAAGTGGAAATAATAGGAGGATAATACACCATGGCAAAACGTGGCGGATTTCCAGGCGGTATGCCTGGCAATATGAACAATCTGATGAAGCAGGCACAGCGTATGCAGCGCCAGATGGAGAGACCAGAGCTTGAAAATAAAGAATACACGGCTGCTTCCGGCGGCGGTGCGGTCAGTGTGACCGTGTCCGGCAAAAAAGAAGTGGTATCTGTTAAGCTGTCTCCCGACGTGGTGGACCCGGACGATATCGAGATGTTAGAGGACCTGATTGTGGCGGCTACCAATGAGGCATTCCGCCAGATGGAAGCTGAGAGCAGCGAGGCCATGTCCAAGCTGACAGGCGGCTTAGGCGGAGCACTGGGCGGAGGTTTTCCGTTCTAATGGATTACTACAGCAGTCAGATCACAAAGTTAATTGAAGAACTGTCCAAGCTTCCCGGGAGTTGGGGCCAAATCGGCCCAGCGCCTGGCATTTCACATCATCAACATGCCCAAGGAGCAGGTGGAGGAGCTGGCAGGAGCCATGACGGGCGCCAGGAATAACGTGCGCTATTGTAAGGAATGCTTCACCTTGACGGATAAGGAATTGTGCCCTATCTGCAGCAGTGACAGGCGGAATCATAAGACCATTATGGTGGTGGAGAATACCAGGGATTTGGCTGCTTATGAGAAAACTGGCAAATGATGCGGGGTTTATCATGTGCTGCATGGCGCCATTTCCCCTATGCTGGGGATTGGCCCGGGGGATATAAAGCTGAAGGAATTGATGCAGAGGCTCCAGTCGGATGTAGAGGAAGTCATCATTGCAACCAATTCCAGCCTGGAAGGTGAGACAACAGCAATGTATATCAGTAAGCTGATAAAGCCTACAGGTATTAAAGTCACCAGGATCGCCAGCGGCGTACCCAGTTGGCGGAGATTTGGAATACATAGACGAAGTAACACTTCTTCGGCGCATTGGGCAGGACGGAACTTTAGACAGCAGATTTCCATACCGGGAACTAGCGATAGGAGATGCAGATGGATAAATACGAGTTTAACATAAAGGATTGAGCAGATTAAGAAGATGGTAAGCCGCGGGGACTATGAAACGAAGCCATGAAGATGGCCGATACCATTGGCGCAGAGTGAGGAATGTAAACATTCTGTCCATGGTGGCAACCATCTATGGAGAAGAACGAAGAGTACCAGGAGGCCAAGGATATTCTG
>SCPN01001004.1_pt1 | contig 14542 bp, 10 predicted proteins | sample 6106831 | NCBI WGS metagenome assembly SCPN01 (sample SAMN10720447, study PRJNA508395) | human gut metagenome | isolation source: Participant 1, 0 month
TGTGGAAGTATGGTAATATTATCAATGCTTCTTATATATGATACACTTGAGAGACAAAAGATACATATACAGCCGTTACATTCGGCACTTATTGCGGCAGTAACTTTTGTTATATACGGCGGTATAAAACTATATATGTTTCCGTACAATGAGTATGATATACTGCTTCTTATGTTTGGGACAGGTCTTGTATTGTCATTGTCGAAAGTGTTTAATGAAATATTTAATTATCTGACAGATGGCAGGAAAAGCAGGACAAAAGAGTACGAGGACATGGTTGAAAACAGGCTTAATGATTTTTCGCATGTCTTTGACAGAATTTCAAAGGTCATGTCGGATGATGTGCCTGAAAACAGACAGATATGCGGCAGGGACATAAGAAAAATTTTCAGGGAAATGTCCGAAAATGTTTGTGCAAGATGTGAAAAATATGAGGAGTGTTCGGGACAGACAGCTATATGCAGACCTGAAAAATTCAGAAGTCTTAGCGTTTCAGGGGATGGTTTTATAAAAATTGAACAGATGCCGATGGAGTTTGCAAGAGATTGTATCCATCCGGAACGTTTTTTAAATGAGGCAAATCAAAATCTTCATATTGCGAGAAATATAATGGGTTACAGAAACAGAGTCAGGGAGAGCAGAAAAGCTGTTGCAAGCCAGATGAAAGAGATAAGTGATGCAGTAAAAAATATGCTTGACAGTATGCCTAAAATGCAGAGACTTTCAAATGAACTAGAGGAAGTATTTCAAAAAGAATTCAGGAAAAAAAGAGTTATATGTAAAAATATATATGCATATGAAAAACAGGACGGACAGATAGAGATAATAATGAATGCCAGAACCACTAAGGGAAGGCTTGTGACGGCAACAGAATTGTCGCGGATAATGAGCAGAATAATGCAAAAGAAATTAAAACCGTCCGATGCATCAAGAAAAGTAATAGATACAGAATTTGGTGAATATATTTTTGTTGAGGAGACAAAGTATAAAGCAATAACAGGAGTTGCGAGGATGACAAAGGATGAACAGGATGTTTCGGGAGACACATTTTCAATGATAAATCTTCAGAGCGGGGAGCTCTTGATGGCGCTTTCAGATGGGATGGGAAGCGGGACAAGCGCCTTGGATGAGAGCAAGAATGTCATAGAGCTTTTAGAACAGATGTCGGAAGCAGGATTTTCTCAGACTTCGGCGATAAGGCTTATAAATTCGCTTTATATGTCAGACCAGGAATTTGAAAGCTATGCAACACTTGACATTTCGCTTATAAATCTGTATAAGGGGAGTGCAGCTTTTGAAAAACGGAGCGGTGGGAACATATATATTAAATCAGGGAAAATGTATTGTATAGAGGGACAGTCATTACCGATGGGAGTTATAGGAGAAGCTGAACCGTATATTGGGAAAATGAATATATATTCGGAGATTACATAATAATATGACAGATGGGGTGGCAGTGAACATGTTTTCTGAGAAAAGTATAATTTAGAAAAATACATAGGACAGATAGATGCAGTAAATCCGGGAGATATGGCTCAGGCAATAGTAGACGAGGCTGTAAGAAGAAATTCCGGATACATATCCGATGATATGAGTGTTATAGTTGCCGGAGTATGGGAGAACTAAAAAGATGAATAAATATATTTACGAAAGGGTAAAATCATTTTGTGATGATAATGCCCTGATAGAAAAAAATGACGGTATAGTTGCCGGAATATCAGGCGGGGCAGATTCCGTATTTTTGTTTTTATATCTGTTACAGGTACAAAAAGAATATAATTTAAGATTGTGTTTTGTTCATGTAAATCATGGAATACGAGGCAGTGAAGCAGACAGGGATGAACGGTTTGTAGAGGAATTGTGTGAGCAAAACGGTGCCATGTATAAAGTTTTTTATAAAGATATTCCAAAAATGGCACAGGAAATGTCAATGACTGAGGAAGAGGCCGGAAGAGTATATCGTTATGAATGCTTTGAAGATGTGCGTAAAGAGCTTGGTTACAATAAGATAGCAGTAGCACATCATCAGGATGACCAGGCTGAAACGGTTTTGTTCCAGCTTCTGAGGGGCAGCGGATTTAGGGGACTTGGCGGTATGAGGGCAAAAAATACCGATGTCATAAGACCGCTTCTTGCAGTAAAAAAACAGGAGATAGTTGAAACTCTTGAAAAAAAGGGACAGAGCTATTGTACGGATTCGACAAATAATGAGGACGAGTATGCCAGAAATCAGATAAGAAATCATCTTATACCATATTTACGGGAAAATCTGCAAAAGGAAACTGTAAGTCATATTGCGAAAACCGCTTCATATATGCAGGATGTTACGGAGTTTATAGACCTGCAGACGGATATGGTCTGGGAAAGTGTGATAGAATGTAAAGAGGGCAGGCCTAAAGAGATAAAGGCATATCTCAGTGAAATGAAAAAGCTGCATGTTGTATTGCAGCGTGAGATATTTATGAGAATGATTGAATATATGTCGGGCAGAAGAAAAGATATAACAGCGAGACATATAGATGCGCTTACAAGGCTTATCATAAGCCAGACAGGGAGAAAAATAAATCTGCCGTACGATATAGTTGCAGCAAAATATTATGACTGTATACTTATGTCACATAAGGACAGATGGTATCACAGTTCGCAGAGTTTTACGGAAGTATATGAAGAAAAGATATCGGCAGGACAGGAATATAATGTGACATTTACCAATAACAATAGTCATACAATATCATTTCATACGGAAGAAACGGGCATAATGACAGACATTATCAAAAAAAATAGCTGTACGAAATGGTTTGATTATGCTAAGATAAAGAATATGCCTGAGTTAAGATATCCAAAAGAGGGTGACTATCTTTGGCTCAGGACAGACGGTTCAAAGAAGAAGCTTAGCAGAATTCTTATAGACAGTAAAATACCGGCTGATGAAAGAAAAAATATACTGGTTCTCGCAGACGGGGCACATATTATGTGGATACCTGAACTTTCGAGATGCAGTGCATATTATTATATTAACGATAAGACTAAAAAGATGCTTTGTGCAAGCATACATTAGAGAAAGGTGGAAACAATGAAGGAAGAAATTGGTGTTATGTATTCTGAAGAAACTCTCAACAAGAAAATCAGAAGAGATGGCTGAGCAGATAAACAGGGATTATGCAGGTAAGACAGTTCATTTAATCTGTGTTCTTAAGGGAAGCATATTTTTTGCTGTGAACTTGCAAAAGAGACTTACTGTACCTGTCACATTAGATTTTATGTCTGCATCAAGCTATGGCAATGCGACAAAAAGTTCAGGCAAGCTTAAGATAAATAAAGATCTTGATGAGGATATTAACGGACTTCATTGCATCATAGTTGAAGATATAGTTGACTCAGGACGTACACTCAGCATGGTAAAGAAAATGCTTGAGGGAAGAAACCCGGCAAGCCTTAAACTTTGTACATTGCTTGATAAGCCTGACAGACGAGAGACAGATGTTCATGTGGACTATACGGGATTTGAGATTCCGGATAAATTCGTGGTTGGATTTGGACTTGATTATGCTCAGAAATATAGAAATCTTCCTTATATAGGTGTATTGGATTTCATTGAGGAATAAAATAAAAGGTAGAGGAGACAATTCATGAAGAAACAGATGAAGATGAGTGGAATAGGCTTCTATGTTCTTGTGCTTGCAGTTATTTTTGTTGCAGTATATTTTTCAGGAAACATAGAGAGAAATTCCGGTGATTCTTATAGTATCAGCAGTTTGAAAAATGATGCTGGTAAAAACAATATTACAAGTGTTTCAATTGATCAGAACCAGGAGATACCGACAGGTGAAGTTACCGTAAAGCTGAAGTCGGGAAAAGTGGTTGATTTTTACGTGTCAGATGTAAAAGAAGCTCAGAAGATACTCGATGATGCAAATGTATCATACAGATTAAATGATGTAAAGAAAACATCATGGGTTATAACAACATTACTTCCATACGGTCTTGGATTTTTGGCGATATTTTTCCTGTTTTCTTTCCTGTCAGCACAGTCAGCAAATTCAGGCGGCGGCAATGCCAAAATGATGAATTTCGGAAAGAGCAGAGCAAGGAGAATTGACCCTGATGACCCTCATGCAAAAAAATTTAAAGATGTTGCAGGGCTCAAGGAAGAGAAAGAAGAACTTGAGGAAATTGTAGATTTCCTTGCAAATCCGGGAAGATATACGGATGTAGGTGCACGCATTCCAAAGGGAATACTTCTTGTAGGTCCTCCGGGAACAGGTAAAACACTTCTCGCAAAGGCAGTTGCAGGTGAAGCAGGTGTTCCGTTTTTCAGCCTTTCAGGTTCGGACTTTGTTGAAATGTTTGTCGGTGTAGGTGCATCGAGAGTAAGAGATATGTTTGCAGAAGCAAAGAAAAATGCGCCTTGTATAGTGTTTATTGATGAGATAGATGCTGTAGCAAGAAAAAGAGGTTCAGGTCTTGGAGGCGGTCATGATGAACGTGAGCAGACATTAAACCAGATGCTTGTCGAGATGGATGGTTTCGGTATAAACGAAGGCATAATAGTTATGGCGGCTACAAACCGTGTAGATATACTTGACCCGGCTATTTTGAGACCGGGAAGATTTGACAGAAAAGTAAATGTCGGCTGTCCTGATGTCAGAGGACGTGAGGAGATACTTGAAGTGCATGCAAAGGGCAAACCTCTCGGTGATGATGTTGACCTTAAAAAGATTGCACAGACAACAGTTGGATTTACGGGAGCTGACCTTGAAAACCTCTTGAATGAATCTGCAATTGCATGTGCAAAAGAGGGCAGAAAGTTCATTGAACAGGAGGACATCAGCAAATCATTTATTAAAATCGGAATAGGAAAAGAAAAGAAGAGCAAGATTATTTCAGAGAAAGACAAGAAGATAACTGCATACCATGAAGCAGGTCATGCCATTCTTTTTCATGTACTTCCTGATGTGGGACCTGTCCACATGGTTTCGATCATTCCGACAGGGTCAGGTGCGGCAGGATATACAATGCCTCTTCCGGATCGTGATGAAACATTTATGACAAAAGGCAAGATGAAACAGGATATAATTGTAAGTCTTGGAGGAAGAATTGCTGAGTCTATCATATTTGATGACATCACAACGGGAGCGTCACAGGATATAAAACAGGCTACAAACACAGCAAAAGCAATGGTTACAAAGTATGGTTTCTCAGAAAACTTAGGAATGATAAATTATGCTGACGAAGATGAAGTGTTCATCGGCAGAGACTTTGGAAGAACCAGCAGAGACTACAGCGAGGATGTGGCTAAGACAATTGACAATGAGGTTAAGGCAATAATTGACGATGCATATACACAGGCAAAATCAATTCTTGAGGAACACATAGATATTCTTCACAAATGTGCAAAACTTCTTATGGAAAAAGAAAGAATTGACAGAGCAGAATTTGAAGCTTTATTTGAGAAAGATGGAGAGGCAGTTTCACTTGATAAAGAGAATGTAGTTTCAGAAGAAGTTGATGTAGAGCCGGGTGAGTTCTAAAGGTAAATATATAATAAATTGCACAACTGTATTGTTAAAAAACATTTCTGTTTTAGTCAAAATTTTAGGTGGATGATAAAGTAAAAGCAAAATGCACAAAAAAACATTAAAAAAAATAGTAAGTTTGTGCACACTTATTTGTTATGGCTTGCTATACTTACAACTGTAAACCCCAATACATTATATAGTTTTTGCTACACCCCATAAGTAACAAAAATACCTTCTCCAAAAGAGAGATTGCAATATTTGCAGTCTCTCTTTTACTATGCAAAAATAAGCGTGGTTTCGTTGACCATACATACATAATTATGCTATACTAAAAAACATAAGATGAATGCCGGCGGTTATTGATGACGGTATTCAAATAAAAAGAAATTTTCGTGAAAATATTCACAAGGAACAGGAAAGGAAATATTATGGGATTATTACAGGATTGGAGAGAGTACGCATATGGCGTAGAGATTAATTCAAAAGCAGGAAAGGCAATTTGGGATAAATATTTCAAAGAAGAGAAAGCGGTGTATGAAAGCCTTCTTTCAAATCCATCAGATATAGTTAGCGGAACAGTTAAAGAACTTGCAGACAAATACAACATGGAACTTAATTATATGGTTGGATTTCTTGACGGAATAAATGACAGCCTTAAAGAGCCAAACCCTATAGAGGATATGACTGCAGATACAGTTGTAAAGCTTGATATTGACCTTGAAAAACTTTATTACAACATGGTAGAAGCAAAAGCAGAGTGGCTTTATGAGCTTCCACAGTGGAACAATCTTCTTTCTGTTGAAAAGCGTAAGGAACTTTATCATGAGCAGAAAAAGTCAGGAACAGTTGTCAAGGCTAAAAAGGTAGGAAGGAATGATCCTTGTCCATGCGGAAGCGGCAAAAAGTACAAGTATTGCTGTGGCGCAAACAAATAGTAAAAATAAATAAAAGTGTTATTTGATGAGCCGGTTTATCTTATACAGATGCCGGCTCAAGGTGGAGGTGCCGGAAGTGACAGAAGATAAGGAAGAAAAAAATTGTTATACAAGCAGATATAAGGCATTATTTACTAACGCCGAAGACATGATATTATTTTTTGATGCTGACGGGTTTGTGTGCGAAAAAAACGACGCCGTCTGCAAAAACCTCGGATGTACCATGGATGATAAAATTTATATGCAGGATATTTTTAGAACATGCATGTCTTTGAAAGATGGTAAGATAGATCTTATAGGTCATAAATACGGCATTAGTTTTGAGACAGTTGCATACAGAACAAATGAGACATGCTTCTCTGTTGTTGCGTATCTTGCACAGCTTCAGGAGAGCACAGGCTGTTATGGTTTCTGCAAGATTCATGACATAGTACAGCAGAAGGAGACAAAGAAAGAGCTTAGAACAGCCAAAATGGAAGTTGAGGAGACGCACAAAGAGAGAAACGAGATGGTTGCCAATGTCACCCATGAACTTAGAACACCTGTAAACGGTGTTTTGGGACTGGCACAAAATCTTCTTGATACCGGACTTGATTCTGAGCAGCGTGAGACAATAGAGCTTATAATACAATGCTGCAACAATATGATAAAGATTATAAATAACATTTTGGACTTTTCAAAAATACAGGCCGGCAAATTTACTATAGAGTATACGGAATTTAACTTTTATCAGATGATGGACAACATAGTGAAAGTAAACAGGACACAGGCAGAGTCAAAAGGGCTGAAGCTTATCTGCAATGTCGGAGAAGATATTCCTGAACTTATGACCGGTGATGAACTTCGTGTAACTCAGGTATTAAACAATCTGTTATCCAATGCGATTAAATTTACCTCAATGGGGCAGGTCACACTGAATGTTGTAAAGAGTTTTGAGACAGAAGAGGAACTTGAACTGTTTTTCATGGTTACAGATTCAGGAATAGGCATTTCAGAAGAGGAAAAAGACAAGCTGTTTAAAAGCTTTTCACAGGTAGACGCATCAATTACAAGAAAGTTTGGAGGAACCGGTTTAGGACTCAGCATTGTAAAAATCTTGTTGAAATGATGGGCGGAGACATCAATGTTGAAAGTGAGAAAGGAAAAGGAAGTACATTTTCATTTTTTCAATAAAAGTTAAAAGATAGTATCAGAGGAAGACAATAAAAACAGAAGAAAAGACTGAAAAAGCTGAGGAAAAACGGAGTATTCATTTAATTACAGCGGAGGTTTTCAGCTCGATGAAGAAGAGGAAGAAAATAATCTTTATAAACTTGGCTCAGAGGAAAATATAAAAGCCATAGATGAAAATTGCGAGAAGCTTGTTTTGTGTATAGAGATGGAAAATTGGAACAGGGCAAACAGTTTTGCAGATACGATAAAGCTGCTTGTGGCAGATGATCCGATGAATTTAAAGAGAAAAGCTTTCAGACTTCAGATGACGGTGAGAAAAGGTGACCATCAGGCGGCATTAGATGATTATGAAGTATTAAAAAAAGCTATTGAGGAGTTTAAACTACAGTTAGAAAGGCGGTGATTTGGCATGACAGTAAGCATGCAGGCGAATGAGCAGCCCAATATACTGATAGTGGATGATATATCTACTAATCTTGTTATTCTTTCTGAAATGGTAAAAGCGACGGGGTGCATACCCAGACCTGTTACAAATGTGAAGCAGGCGCAGACGGCTATTGAAAGAAAGATTCCGCAACTTATATTATTGGATATCTCAATGCCTGATACAGATGGTTTTGAATTTTGTGCCATGTTAAAAGCTGACGTAAAAACGAGGGACATTCCTATTATATTTATTTCTGCACTTGATTCGGTTGAGGATAAAATAAAAGGATTTAAACTCGGAGCGGTTGATTATATAGCGAAACCTTTTGAGAAAGAGGAAGTTACGCTCAGACTGAATACGCACTTGAAAATTTACAAACTTCAGCAGGAGATGGAAGCGTACAACAGAAAACTTCATCAGGTAGTAAATGAACAGTTGACAAGAGGTGCGGAAGAACAGAAAAATATTTTAAATACAATCGCTGATATGTTAGATATGCAGTCGGATATATATGAAAGAGGTACTGACAGAATATCAACAAACTGCAGAATGCTTGCGATAAGCTTGCAATTTTCACCAAGGTTTGATAAGTTGATATCAAGTGCATTTATCGATGAGATAGAATCAGCATCAAAACTTTATGATATTGGAATGTTGTCTGTAAGTGAAGAAATCACAAACAAAAAGACAGAACTTACGGCAGACGAATTTGAAAAGATAAAGGAACATACTATAGCCGGTGCAGACTACCTCAAAAGAGATAAACAAAGATAAGAATAAAATGAGTATCTTGAAATGGCAATAGACATTGCTAAATACCACCATGAAAACTGGGATGGAACAGGCTATCCAGAAGGAATTTCAGGGACGGATATACCTCTTTCAGCTCGTATAGTGGCAGTGATAGATACTTATATGGCATTAAACAGCGACAGAAGCTACAGAGGAGCATATACGAGAGAAGAAAGCCTTTCTATTATGAAAAGTGAGGCAGGAAAACGATTTGACCCTTCAATAATAGACATCTTTTGTAAAATTCAAAAGCAGTTGCAATGTGGAGATTAGCGGGATATGGCAGGAGGAAATGTTATGGATTCTATGATGGGAATATTTTATGAGCAGAGTTCTAGGCTGATAGGTGAATTGAGAACTGACTTTTCTAATTATCATGATGAAGAAAAGTATGGACAGGATTTGATTCAGGAAGTATTCCGCGTCGTACATACATTGAAAGCAGATGCCGCTATGATGCTTTATGACGGAATTGCATACATAAGCAAGAAATTTGAAAACTTATTGTATTGTTTTAGAAACGGTCCGAAGGTTATTGAGGATACAAAGAGATTTGATAATGTACTTTGTGAATATATGAATTATGTTGAAATGGAACTTACAAAGATACCGTCGGGAAAAGTGATGAAAGAACCTCCTGAGCACATTGCAAAAGATATTGATGATTATATCGTTAAACTTAAAAAACAGTATAAACTTGCCGAGAGCAATCTTATGAGAGAAAGCAATATATCAGATTCACAAAAGAAAGCAAGACAGATTTATTATATTCCGGGAAATATGGTGTCAGCAGTGACGGAAAAAAAGAGTGACGAAAAAGAGGCGGAAATACAGACAGCAGAGCTATATAAAAATGATACGGAAAGTGAAAACGGGGTAATTGTCATAAAAAAATCTGAGGTTTCCAAAATACGTTTAGCGGTAGCTGAACTGGATAAAATCGTTAAGAAATTGCACAGCGGAGATTTGGTAAATGAGGATTTTATTAAAGAGATTGGTGAAGTACAAAAGGAATTATCCTGTGTGACTGATAAGTTAACAAAAGGAGATTTCTCGGTTGTTGCGAAAAAAATGGAACTGCTTGTTGATGAAATGTCAGAGACATTACATAAAAATATCAGGCTTTCTGTAAAAGGAGAAGAATGCATGATAGATAAAACAAAGCGTGACAAGATATCGTCAGCACTTATTCACCTGATACGCAATGCTGCCGACCATGGGATAGAAGATTTGGAAACAAGGGAAAAATTCGGAAAATCTCCTATGGGTCTTATCAAACTTGAATTTTCGCAGACAGGTGATAATATAAAGATTACGGTAGAGGATGACGGTGCCGGTATAAGTTCTGAAAAAGTGTTGAGTGCTGCAAGAAAAGCGGGGGTTATAAAAAGACGAGAAAAAGAATATTCAAGACAGGATATAATGAATCTTCTGCTTATCAATGGTGTAAGCACAACAAATGTACCAAATGATTATTCCGGAAGAGGTGTCGGAATGGATGTTATGAACCACAATATAAAAGAATTAGGCGGAACTCTTTAACATAACGTCAGAAGAGGGATTTGGTACAAAGATAGAAATAACAGTATAGATAGAATTATAAATTATAAATAAAATATATAGATTATAAATACGCATATAAACTGAACAAGAACAAAAAAGGCTGTCCGTTTATCGGACAGCCTTTATATCCTAAGTGCATCAACAGTTTACAGAAGCTGCATCTGAACATCTTTTGTAAGAACATCAGTATAGCTGAAAGAAACTGTTTGAACTGTATCATCTAATTTGTTTTCAACTTCAACAAGGAAGATGCTTGGATAAGTCTCGCTGATAACACCCTCTGTAATGTCAATTTTGTGTCTTCCGCGGTTTGCACGGATTTTAACTCTGTTTCCGACATTCTTATCAACCGAAGATTTTACTTTTTTAATATCTGCTTGACTCATGTTTCACCTGTACCTTTCAAAAATAGATTGCTTATAATTCAATCTGAACAAAATGCTACAAGAGAAATTATATCATAAAACTAGGAATAAGTCAATTTGAGCACTTTCTGGCAGCATTGACATATAGGCAAAGTTAATATAACATAATTAAAGACTAAAAAATTAAGATAGATAAAAACAGGAGGTGAAGTATTGAAACATATAATGATAGACCTTGAGATGAATAAAATAAAAAAGCAGTACAGAGAAGATAAAAAGCTCTCAAATGAACTGATTGAAATAGGTGCGGTAAAGATGGATGATGATTTTAATGAGGTTGACAGGTATCAGACCTATGTAATGCCTGACTACGGAAAGATGGATCCGCACATAATAAAACTTACAGGTATAACCGATGATAAATTGGAGGGTGCGCCAAGATTTAAAGAAGCTATGTGTGATTTTGAAAAATGGATAGGCGGCGGAGCTGTTACATTTTATTCATGGAGTCTCGCAGACATAAGACAGTTTCAAACTGAATCTTCATTTAAAGAATACGACTCTGAGACACTGAGAAAGATGGAAAAAAACTGGATAGATTTTCAGGAGGAATACAGCAGGCTTCTAGGGATAGACAAGAAAATAAGACTGAAACAGGCTGTGGCATCGGCTGATTATGATTTTAAGGGAGCTGCACATACGGCACTTGCGGATGCGGTGAATACAGCAGAAATACTTAAACTTTCTAAAAAACCGGATGAGTTTGAACGTGTCATGAAGCCGATACTTGACCTTTTTAGAAAGGATGAAAGCGGCACGACACTTCTTAATATGTGTCCCGATTTTTTTGCAAAGGCATTAGAAAATGAAGAAATAAAAAAGAATGAATAGATGTTAAAAAATATCTATTCATTCTTTTTTGTCTATTTACATTTTAACATATGTAACATTTTAACAAATGTAATAAAATGTATTGTAAGCTTTTAGCGTACCGTTATGCGTACACGAGCTTTCTTTCCGTTAAATGATTTTAATGTAATTGTTGTTCTTCCACGTTTTTTTGCCTTAACTTTTCCGGATGAATTTACTGTAGCAACAGATTTTCTTGATGAGTAGTATTTTATTTTTCTACTGTAGCATCCTTTTGAAAATCTGACTTTGATTTTAAGAGAATGACCACGGCGCATAGTTGCCTTTTTATAAGGACGGCTTGATATACGTTTTGGAGCATTGTATACATTAACTGTATATGTTGCGATATTTCCGTCATTAGAAATAGCAGTTATTCTAGCACTTCCCTTTGAAGCGCCTTTTATTTTGCCTGAAGTCTGGTTTACTGAAACAACTTTATTATTGCTGCTCTTGTAAGTTACTGTCGAACTGTCTGTTTTGTTTGAAAGTTTTGCTTTTAATGTATAAGTTTCACCTTTACCTATTTTGACTAAGCTTTTAGAAAATGAAACTTTTGTATTTGTGGTTGCAATTCCGTTTGATGTAAAAGCTTTTATTGGCAGATTGTTCATAACTCTGTTGTCTATAGTAGTGCAGTCATACCATGTTTTGTCATCATTTGCATAAATAAAGCTCTGTCCCTGTTTGCTGCCATATGAATAAAGCACGCCGTCATATGATTCTGATTCTCCCTCATAAGGAATGTATGCTTCGTGTCCTGATGAAGAATCATATTTATATGTAATTGTTACGGCAAACTTGCTTCCCGGTGAAAGTGTGCAGCTTGTAGGAAGCTTGACTGTGTGGTATCCGCTGTAATCTGCTGTTCCGGATACTGTGCATGAGCTTGCAAGTGTACCAGTATCAGGAGTGTCACCAGTAAGGTTTTTATAAATTTTTACAGTATATTTCTGATTATCAGTCATTGTGTAGAATGATACTGCATTTAAAGTTTCCTCAAATGATGAGCCGCTTGTAAATACATTTGCGCCGGTAATATCACTGCTTGGGAAAGCTGTACCGTTAGACCAGCCGTTGCCGTCATACTGATAGATATTTTCATAGTTTGCAGTAGATTCAGCAGCCATTGTGTAAATATCTGATAATGACGGTTCTTCGTAAGAAACCCAGAAGTAACCGTTGTCATTGTAATCTGAACCATAGCTGTTTGCTATAAGCCATGCACCGTTTGAAGAAGGTCTGCTTCCTGCATTAAAGTTATTTTTGGAATAACTGTCATCCCATCCGATAAGAGTTACGCAGTGGTTGGCAGCCTGAATAGCTTTCTTTCCTGTAAGTTTCGTCTGATAGTATGATTTTCCGGAATTTGTTCCTGTCTCAAATCCAACAGAATCGTAGTAGAGAGAAACATTTAAAGCACCCTGATTCATAATAGCTTTTTTAATAGTGTCTCTGCTGCTGTTGTCAAGACAGTCTGCGTTTTGAAGATGTGCATATGAATTATATCTAAGGCTTTCTCCGTTTGATTTCATTGTGTTTATCATCTGCTGTTCATCGGAAAGAGTATCAGCAGTAAACGGAGCGGCACTTTCAGTTTCTGCACCTGACCATGTTGCCAGTGTGAAAATTGCAGAGAGGGCACTTCCACCGGCATCATATGCATTAAGTGTCTGTGAAACACCTGATGGGTAAAAAATGTTAGATGGCGGAGTTATACCTGTGAGAGTGTTGCCGTCACCGTACATGCTGCTGTTTGTATCTGTAATTGGATTGTATGTATACCAGGCGAGGTGGCTTTCAGAGTAATCGGCTGTATCAACTGTATTCAATCCGTTTAGGATGGAGTTTGATTCCATAGCTTTAAGTGCTGCAAATGCCCAACAGCTTCCGGTGATACCCTGATCCCTGACAGATGTAACCTGGTTGTAATTTCTAAGGTCGTATGAAGATGGAACAGAAGTTGCTTCTTTTCTTTTTGAAGATGTAGAAGCGGAAGAGGTATCAAAATCTATTGCATTACCGTTTTCATCAACATATGAATAGCGTAAAAGTCCGTCGTTATTTCCTGACACTACTCTTGATACTACAGACATGTTATCGAGGGTAGTCTTCTCTTTGGCAGAAACCGGCGATACGTCGCTTAAACCGGAAAGTGCAATACCGACTGCAAGAGCCGTGCAGAATATTTTGTTAATTTGATTGTTTTTCATAATCTTTATCCTTTCATATAGATTAATAAAATTTTTGCCGCCGTTCACGACAGGGTAAACAGTAGCAGATTTTTGGATACGCATAAGTATCCTTATATAGGATAACAGAAATATCATAAATATTGTATAAAGATTTTGTGAAACTTCTGATATTCTCTGATAAATATTGTGTTTTTATGATATAGTACCATTGTGGCAAAAAAATTGCGGATTAAAAACAGGAAAGGACAGGGTATAGAAATTGGAAGAAAATAACAGTAAATTGAGGAAAAAAATATGTGTTCATCTTTTAGTGTGCTTATGTATGGTGCTTGCGGTGGTTTTTATTGTTCCACCTCTTTTTAAACTATTTCTGCCGTTGATTGTTGCGTGGCTTATAGCGATGCTTGCAAATCCTCTGGTACGTTTTTTGGAAAATAAGATAAAGATAATGCGAAAACACGGTACAGTTATAGTTATAGTTGTCGTGCTTGCACTTATATGTGCTGCAATTTATGGAATTATTTGTTTTACTGTTGTTCAGGTGAGTTCGCTTGTAGGAGAACTTCCGGAATTGTACCAGTCGGTAGTTAATAATCTTCAAAGTGCCATGAGCAGTCTGCATGATAAATTTAATATAATTCCTGCTGACATACAGAGTATGTTT
>SCPN01000636.1_pt1 | contig 14531 bp, 16 predicted proteins | sample 6106831 | NCBI WGS metagenome assembly SCPN01 (sample SAMN10720447, study PRJNA508395) | human gut metagenome | isolation source: Participant 1, 0 month
CCTGGCGGGACGGGACGTACTGGGCTGCGCCCAGACAGGCACTGGAAAGACCTGTGCCTTTGCCTCCCCCATCCTCCAGCGGCTGAGCGCGGCCCGGACGCCGGACCACCGGCTCCGCGCCCTGATCCTCACACCCACCCGGGAGCTGGCCATCCAGATCGGCGAGAGTTTCGCCGCCTACGGAGCACACCTGTCCCTGCGCCACACCGTCATTTTCGGCGGAGTGGGGCAGAACCCTCAGGTGGAAGCCCTGGGCCGCGGTGTGGATATTCTGGTGGCCACGCCAGGCCGTCTGATGGACCTGTATCAGCAGGGCTTCGTCCGGCTGGAGGATCTGGAGATCTTCGTTCTGGATGAGGCCGACCGGATGCTGGACATGGGCTTTATCCACGACGTGAAAAAGATCCTGAAGTGGCTGCCCGCCAAAAAGCAGACTATGCTCTTCTCTGCCACCATGCCCCCAGAGATCGCCGCTCTGGTCAACTCCCTGCTGCACGACCCGGCCCGGGTGGCGGTGGATCCGGTGTCCTCCCCGGTGGAGGCCATCCAACAGTCCGTCTATTTTGTGGATAAGGGCAATAAGACCAAGCTGCTGGCCCTTCTGATTGGACAGCTGGATGTGAAAAATGCCCTGGTATTTACCCGCACCAAGCACGGAGCCAACAAAGTAGCCCGGGATCTGAGCAAAGAGGGGATCACTGCTGCCGCCATCCACGGCAACAAGAGCCAAACCGCCCGCCAGCAGGCCCTGTCCGATTTCAAGGCCGGACGGATCCGCTGCCTGGTTGCCACCGACATCGCCGCCCGCGGCCTGGACATTGAGGAACTCTCCCACGTATTCAATTACAACCTCCCCGAGGTACCTGAGACATATGTCCACCGCATTGGCCGCACCGGCCGCGCAGGCCGGGAGGGCGTAGCCGTCTCCTTCTGTGACTTTGGGGAGAAGCCCCTGCTGAAGGACATTGAAAAACTGATCGGCCGGACCGTCCTAGTTGTGGAGGACCACCCCTTCCCCATGGTGGTGCTGGAGGCCCCTAAGCGGGACTCCCGCGGCCGCATCGTCAACGAGGAGGACGCGGAGGCCCGGGCCGCCGCCAAGGAGCAGCGCCGCCAGCGGGACGCAGCCAACAAGGCCGCCGCGGAGGAGCGCAAGCGCCAGGCGGCCCAGGCCCTGCTGGAGGCGCAAGCCGCGCCGGACAGGGCCGAGGAGAAGCCAGCCCGAAAACGCCGCCGCCGCAGAGGGAAGAGCGCTTCACAGGAGGTACAGGAGGTCCAGCCGCCTCAGGTTCCCACTCAGGAACCTGGCCACCGTAGCAAGCTAACTCGTCCCGGTGCCCGGATGGAGACCGGCTCTGCCATGCCCCGCACAGAATTTGACCGCCCTGACCCCCTGTCAGGGGACCATATTATGGACGCCACCGCCCGTCTGTTGGCCCCCCGCAAGCCCGTTTCGGCCCAGGAGAGCCATCGGGAGGGCAGCCGCCGCTCCGCCCCCCGGAGCCGTAAGCACAGCAGCCGGGATGCCGGCTCCCGTCAGACACCCGTCAAGGCCGAAGACCCTCGGAAAACCAGAAGCGGCCACAGCGCCCATCCGGACCGAAAGGCCGCGCCCGCACCTGGAGGCTCCCACCGCCCGGACCGCCGCCACACTCACGCAGGGCCCCGGGGGCCCATCGAGCCCATGAAGTCCAGCCGGACCAAAGACTCCACCGAGCAGCACAGCCTGATGAAGCCCTACTATTTAGACAACTAACTGCAATTATATAATTTTATAAAACGGAGGGTATAAAAATGGACTATCAAGCTATGTACCAGCAGAAGCTGACCACCGCCCAGGAGGCTGTCAAGGTGGTCAAATCCGGCGACTGGGTGGACTACACCTGGTGCACCAACCACCCCGTGGCCCTGGACAAGGCCCTGGCCGAGCGCAAGGACGAGCTCACTGATGTGAAGATCCGCGGCGGCGTCACCATGTGGATGCCCGAGATCGCCAAGGCCGAGGACGCCGGTGACCACTTCACCTGGCACTCCTGGCACTGCAGCGGCATCGACCGCAAGATCATCACCAAGGGTATGGGCTATTTCTCCCCCATGCGCTACTCTGAACTGCCCCGCTTCTATCGGGAGAACCTCTCTCCTGTGGATGTGGTGATGCTCCAGACCACTCCCATGGACGCTCACGGCAACTTCAACTTCGGCCTGGCCGCCTCCCACATCGCCGATATTATGTCCCGCGCCAAGTGCATCATCGTGGAGGTCAACGAGAATATGCCCTGGGTGTACGGCCTGACCGGCACCGAGATCAATATTCAGGACGTGACCTATGTGGTGGAGGGGGACAATCCCCCCGTGGCCCAGCTGGGCGCCGGCGGCGAGCCCACCGACGTGGACCGCGCCGTGGCCAACCTGGTGGTGCCTGAGATCCCCAACGGCGCCTGCCTGCAGCTGGGCATCGGCGGGATGCCCAACACCATCGGCGCCATGATCGCCCAGTCTGATCTGAAGGACCTGTCCGTCCACACCGAGATGTACGTAGACGGCTTTGTGGACATGGCCGCCGCCGGCAAGATCACCGGCCGGAACAAGGCCCTGGACAAGGGCCGCCAGGTGTTCGCCTTTGCCGCCGGCACCAAGAAGCTGTACGACTATGTGGACCGCAACCCCGATGTGATGGGCGCTCCGGTGGACTACACCAATGACGTCCGGGTCATCGCTCAGATCGACAACTTCATCTCCATCAACAACGCCATTGACATGGATCTGTTCGGCCAGATCAACGCCGAGTCCGCCGGCATCAAGCACATCTCCGGCACCGGCGGCCAGCTGGACTTCGCCATGGGCGCTTACCTGTCCAAGGGCGGCAAGAGTTTCATCTGTATGTCCTCCACCGTCACTGGCAAGGACGGCACTGTCAAGAGCCGCATCGTCCCCACCCTGACCCAGGGCTCCATCTGCACCGATCCCCGCTCCTGCGGCCACTATGTGGTCACGGAGTACGGCATGGTCAACCTGAAGGGCCTGTCCACCTGGGAGCGAGCTGAGGCCCTCATCGGCATCGCCCACCCCGACTTCCGGGAGCAGCTGATCCAGGACGCAGAGAAAATGCATATCTGGAGACGCTCCAACAAGTAATTTCCAATCCCAGCCATACGATCCGTATTAAAAAGCTGGCAGATGCGCAAGCATCTGCCAGCTTTTTTACAGCTCTAACAGCTCCCACTGGAAATTCTCCAGCTTCAGCCTGCTGCCCACCGTGGTCCCCTCCGGCAGCAGAAACATGGTAATGGAGTGCTCCTGGCCCTCGTCGGTCACCAGCTCCGCATAGTCCCCATTGATCCTCCGGACGGTGTAAAAAATCGGTCCCATTCCTCTCACCCCCTCTGATCTCAGCCTGACGCCCCGCCGTTCTGTCCGCATCGCCCACCGCAATCCATGCGCCGCTGTCATTAAAAGTCCGGTTTAATGGACTTTTATTCCGCTATACTGGACCCAACATCAAGGAAGGGAGCGTCAGCTCATGGAATACAGCATGGTATGGGTACGGGGACACATTGAGGTATATGACGGGGCCGGGCGCTTCTGTTTTTCGGCCGACAACGAGCGGGAGGCCTGGGAGGAGCTGGAGGGCGCGGCCTGACGTCCTCCCCAGTCCCGCTTCTGACGCAGTTTCGCTGGAGCGGCCTCTCCTTCACCGCTCTATCCCGGTCCGTGCGCACACCCCCCGGTCAAAGGGGTGCCGGACCTTCCTCATCTCCGTGAGATAGTCCGCCCGGTCCCGGAGCTCCGGGGCCGGGTCCCGGCCGGTGAGGACCACCTCGCAGGAGAGGGAATCCAGGCAGTCCAGCACATCCTCCAGCGGCAGCAGCCCGGTGTTCACCGCGGCGCACACCTCATCCAGCACCAGCAGGTCACAGGATGGGGCCGCCTTCCGGGCCAGGGCCAGCAGGCGGGTATTCCGGGTCCGCTCTGCCTCCCGCTCCGCCGGAGTGAGCTGGAAGGAGAACTTGACCCGCTCCGGCACCTCCAGCAGCCGCACCCCCGGCACCTGGGCCAGGGCCAGCCGCTCGCCGCTGTCCGCCCCCTTCAGGAACTGGGCGATCACCACCGCCCTGCCACGGCCCGCCATCCGCAGGGCCAGTCCCATAGCGGCGGTGGTCTTTCCCTTTCCTTCTCCACAATACAGGTGAACCATGTGGAAAACCTCCTCAGCGGGCCAAGCCCGCAACTTGAAAAAGGCCGCCTTGGGGCGGCCTTCTTCTCTCTTTTTTACACTGTCCGGCTCACAGTGCGGTCAGACACAGCTCCTCCCCGTTGGCGGAGGCGTGCAGCTGGGTCACGGGGTGCTCCCAGCTGTCGATGATCCGTGCGGCAATGGCGTCCTCCAGCTCCTTCTGGACCAACCGGCGCAGGTTTCGGGCGCCGTAGACCGCGGAGTAGGACTTTTTCACCAGATAGTCCAGCAGACTGTCCTCCCAGGAGAGGGTGAGCCCCTTCTCCGCCAGGGAGTCACGCAGCTCGCCCAGCATCAGGGCGGCGATGGCCCGGAAGTTCTCCTCCGTCAGCTGGTGGAAGTAGACCACCTCGTCCACCCGGTTGAGGAACTCCGGCCGCAGGAACTCCTGGAGGGCCTTCATGGCCCGCTCCTTCCCCTGCTCGTCGGCGGTGCGGTTGAAGCCCACAGAGCCCACCTTGCTGTTGCTGCCGGCGTTTGAGGTCATCACGATGACGGTATTTTCAAAGTTCACCTTCCGTCCATGGGCGTCGGTGATATGGCCGTCGTCCAGGATCTGGAGGAGGATATTGAGCACATCGGGGTGGGCCTTCTCGATCTCGTCAAAGAGGACCACAGAGTAGGGCTTGCGGCGGATCTTCTCGGTCAGCTGCCCGCCTCGTCATAGCCCACATAGCCGGGAGGGGAACCGATGATCCAGGGAGACGGCATACTTCTCCATAAACTCCGACATATCCAGCCGGATCAGGGACTCCGGCACATTGAACAGGTCCTGGGCCAGCTGTTTGACCAGTTCGGTCTTGCCCACGCCGGTGGAGCCCACAAAGATGAAGGACACCGGCTTGTGCTTGGGGCTGATGCCCACCCGGCCCCGGCGGATGGCGGCGGACACCGCCCGCACCGCCTCGTCCTGGCCGATGATGTGGGCCTTCAGCCGGTCCTCCAGCTGGGAGAGGCGCTGATACTCCTGCTCCTGGATCTGGCTGGCCGGGATGTTGGTCCACAGTTCGATCACATTGGCCAGATGCTCCGCCGTCAGGGCGGGAACACACTGGCCCTCCAGCTGCTGCTGTTCAGCGGCCAGGCGCAGCTCCTGGCTGCGGATGTTGGCCAGACGGGCGTACGCCTCCTCGGTGTCGGCGGCCATCATGACCTCCTTCTCCTTGGCCAGGTCGGCCAGCTCCTTGTCGATCTCCGCCCGCCGGGCCAGGGTCCGGTTTTTCAGGTTCACGTTGGAGCAGGCCTCATCCAACAGGTCGATGGCCTTGTCCGGCAGATAGCGGTCGGTGATGTACCGCTCGCTCATGGTCACCGCCAGCCGGCACATCTCCGGGGAGACGGACACCTGGTGGTACGCCTCATAGTAGGGCGCAATCCCCTCCATGATCTTCACACTGTCCTCAATGGAGGGCTCCTCCACCACTACGGGCTGGAAGCGCCGCTCCAGGGCGGTGTCCTTTTCGATGTGCTTGCGGTACTCGTTGAGGGTGGTGGCGCCGATCACCTGGAGTTCTCCCCGGCTCAGGGCGGGCTTGAGGATATTGGCTGCGTTCATGGAGCCCTCGGCGTCGCCGGCGCCCACGATATTGTGCACCTCGTCGATGACCAGAATGATATTGCCCAGCTTGCGGATCTCCTCGATCAGGCCCTTCATCCGGCTCTCAAACTGGCCGCGGAACTGGGTGCCAGCCACCAGGGCAGTGAGATCCAGCAGATAGACCTCCTTGTCCTGAAGCTTATAGGGGACGTCACCCTTGGCGATCTTCATGGCAAGCCCCTCGGCGATGGCCGTCTTGCCCACGCCGGGCTCACCAATGAGACAGGGGTTGTTCTTCTGCCGGCGGTTGAGGATCTGAATGACCCGCTCCAGCTCCCGGTCCCGGCCAATGAGCCGGTCCAGCTGTCCCGCCTGGGCCTTTTTGGTCAGGGAGATGCAGTAGTTCTCCAAAATTTCCGCTTGGGCGGGCGCTCCCCTCCCGTTGGCGGCGTTCTTCTCCCCCTGGGGCTCCCCGACGGGCCGCTGCCGCCGCCGAACAGCTGGCTCAGAAGGTGGCGGTGCGTCCATCGTCCTGCTCATCGTCCCGCCATCCGGCTGGGCCATCAGGCCCTCCATCCCTCCGCGCCGCCAAAGGCGGACATCATCTCACTGGTGAGGTTATCCAGGTCATCATCCGAGATGCCCATTTTCTTCATCATGTCATCGATGGGCTTGATGCCAAGCTCCCTGGCACACTTGAGGCAGAGGCCCTCGTTCTTGGTCTCGCCTCCCTCCAGCTTGCTGATAAAGATCACCGCTACATTCTTGTGGCAGCGGCTGCACAGTGTTGGCTGCATACTATGTTCCAACTCCTTTCAGGAGAAACCTTCTGATTCCCAGGCGCAGCTCCCGCCGGGAGCGCACCTGTACCCCTCGAGGGTACACTATAATTATGAACTGGTGATGAATCTTTTAAAAAAACGCGCCGGGAAGGGCCAGCGGGCCGGCTCCGCAGAAGAACCGGAGCAGGACAGACTGCTCCACCGCCTCCGCGGGAAACAGTCCCCGGAACAGCCAGCAGGCGATGAACAGCAGGACACAGCCCTTCCCCAGCCCCACCGCCGCGCCGCTCCAGTGGTTCAGGGTGGACAGGACCGGCAGGCGGAAGGCCAGGTCCAGCACCCGGCTGAGCATGGTCCACCCCACCAGCACCAGCGCAAAGCAGATCAGAAAGAGGGCCATCCGGGCCACCTCCCGGGCCAGGTAGCCCGCCACCGCCTGGGCCGCGCTGGTGGTCACCTCCAAAAGCCCCTGGCTGACGGCGCTGTGCAAAGCGCCGGAGAAACTCTGAAAGAGTTTGCTCTCCTGGATCAGCTCCAGCACCTGCTCCAGGGAGAACTGATCCTCCGGGGCAGGGGTCTGGGAGCCGTCCTCCGGCTGCTCCCCCTCTCCGTCGGACCACCCCTGCTCCTCCAGGCTCTTCTGCATCGCCTGCTCCAGGCGCTCCTCCACCACGGGACGGATGGCCTCCGCCACCGGCCCGGCCAGGGCATTGGACAGGACGCTGGCCCCGAAAAATGCCACGAACACAGCGAGAAAGCCGCACAGCGTCAGGACAAAGCCCTTTCGATAGCCCTGGACCGCCGCCAGGACCAGCACGATCCCCAGGACCGCGTCAAAAATCAACCAACTCATGGAACACTCCTTTACATCGATCGGCCGCCGGGCCGTCAGGACGGAAGGTACAGCCAGGCCCGCTGGGCGTTGGCCAGCAGCGCCGCGCCGGAGTCAGACAGCGAGAGGTGCCGCGCGTTCTGGGTGTGCTCCAGACTGCTGTACGGCGTCATGTCCGAGGTATACACCTCCAGCCGCTCTCCGCTCAGCAGGGCCAGATACCGCCCCGCCGCATCCAGATCCAGCACATTGGCCGGAAGGGTCAGGGACGCGGTCTCCGTCCCATCCGGTCCCACCACCACGGCCTGGCCCGCGGAGCCCGCCCGGTAGCGGCTGAGCAGCAGCACGGCAAAGCCGTTGCCGCCGAAGCTGCACCCTTTCAGGTAGTTCCGGCCCAGGGAGTAGGAGCCGGTCACGGAGCCGTCCTCCGACACCGCGGATACCCGGTCCTCCCCCAGCACCCAGAGCCGTCCATCCTCGTAGTCCAGATCCATCACCACCATATTGCCCAGCGAAACCGTGGCGGAGGGCTCCTTCTGATCGACAGGGTAGAAGCGGATCTGGCTCTGGAAGGAGCCGTTCTCCTGCCCCATGGTGACGATGGCTACGGTCCGGCAGTCGGGAGAGACCGCGGCGTCTACAATAAATGTGGACAAATTGATCTTGATGATCTCCTTGGTATAGGTCCCGTCATATACGGTGACCGACCCCTTGTGGCCGCCCCCCTGATAGGTAACCGCCAGCCAGCCCGCATCGTTCAGCCGGGCGGACAGAAGCTCTCCTCCGCTCCCCAGGTCCAGTTGGAAGGCCTCCTCCACCCCGCGGAACACAAACAGGTCCTCTCCGCCGGCGTCGTACACCACCCCCGCCTCCTTCGAGGCGGACAGCACCGGGTGCTCCAGATTCCGGACCTCCTCCGCATACAGCTCGCCGGAGAAGGAGTAGTACCGCGCCCCGGTGGCGGAGGCCATGAGCACTCCGTTTTTCAGATAGGCAAAGGACGCCTGCTCCCCACCTGCATGGGTAAATGGCTCGGCTTCACCTGTCTCGCTGGTCTCCAGCTCCCGGTACTCAAACCACCGCCGCAGGGCGTCCAGGTTGAATCGGTCCCGATAGACCACCAGCGTCAGCGCCCCCAGCAGCAGGGCCGCCGTCGCCGCCAGAGCGGTCAGCCGGACCAGGAAGCCCGATTTTTGGGGCTTTGCCCCCTCTTCTTTTTCCTTCATGGTATCGCCCCTTATCCTCTGTGCCTGCACCGGGGGACCACCCTCACAGCACGTCCTCCTCATACCACAGCTTGGTCATATACAGCCCTCCCGGCGGAACTGTGGGCCCCGCCAGGGTCCGGTTCCCGGAGGCCAGGATCGCCGGGATGTCCTCCGGAGCCAGCTTCCCCTCTGCCGCGTATACGATGGTCCCCGCCATGGCCCGCACCATATTATAGAGGAAGCCGTTGGCGCACACCCGGCACTCGATCAGGTCGCCGGTGCGGGACACATCGAAGTAGTACACCGTGCGCACCGTGGTCCGGGTCTCCGTCCCCACCGAGCGCACCGCCCGGAAGTCGTGAGTGCCCACAAACTGGTCCGCCGCCCGCTGCATGACCGCCTCATCCAGGTGCTTGGGATAGAACCAGGCCCGGTCCACAAAAAAGGGGTTGCCCAGGCGGGAGTTGTAGATGCGGTAGGTGTACTCCTTCCGCAAACAGGAGCCGATGGCGTTGAAGCTGTCTGGCACCTGGGTGGCCTTCACCACCACGATGTCCCGGGGCAGGCGGGTGTTCACCGCCAGCGGGATCCGGTCGCAGGGGATGGAGGAGGTGGTGCGGAAGTTGGCGATGTAGGTCTCCGCATGGACGCCGGCGTCAGTCCGCCCCGCCCCGGTACACTTGACCGGGTGGCACACCACGGTGCTCAGGGCCTTCTCCAGAGTCTCGGCCACAGTGACCGCGTTTTTCTGCACCTGCCATCCGTGGTAGGCCGTTCCATTGTACATCAGCTTCAGCGCGATATTGCGTCCTTCCATGTCATCACCATTCCAAACCGTGCTCATTCCGTGGCCGGGCCGCCGAAAAAGAAACCGGGGCACCCCGCGCGCCCCGGTTGCTATCGGGATTATAACATAGTATAATCAGTTGGGCAAGCGCCCGCCGCCCCCCGCGGCGGCACATTTAATGGGTTTTTAAGAAATGGTAAAGTACGGTTCAAGGCCGGTATGGTATCCTGAGCATGACCGGGACCGGAGGGTCCCGCCCATCCCGGCACGAAAGGAGCTGTTATCATGGAGATCACGCTGGAGCAGGTGGAGCGCCTGCGGGAAAAGGCCGCCGTATCCTATGGTCAGGCCAAGGCCGCCCTGGAGTACAGCGGTGGCAATCTGCTGGACGCCCTGATCTATCTGGAGGAGCGCGGGGTGATCCCCCGGCCGGAGGACGCCTACTACTCCACCAAGGGGGAGGCGCCGCCGCCCCCGCCCACCCAGGATCTGCCCCTCCCGGTGGAGCCCGCCGCCGGGAAGAAGCGCCGCCGGAGCAGGCTGCGCCGGCTGATGCGCCGCCTGCGGAGCATCCTGCTGGACAATGAGCTGGAGATCTGGCGCAGGGAGCAGCCCATCACTGCCATCCCCATGCTGCTGCTGACCGTCATTCTGATCTTTTTCTTTTGGATCGCCCTGCCGCTCATGCTTCTGGGGCTGTTCTTCGGCTTCCGGTATCAGGTCACCGGCCCCGACCTGGAGGACGACGCCCTGAACGGCGTCATGGGCTCGGTGGCGGACACCGCCGCCGATGTGGGCCGGCAGGTGATGGATGAGCTGAGATCCCAGCACGAGAAATCCGGCGGACGAAAAAAGTGAGCGGCGCGGCCGGGAGCCGCCCGCAGAGATCCCGGCGGAGTCTGCGCTCCGCCCTTGAATGAGGTGAATGTACTGTGGCTGAAACGATCCTTCTGGTGGAGGACGAGGAAAAGCTGGCCCGCATGGTGGAGCTGGAGCTTCGGTATGAGGGCTACGAGGTAGAAAAGGCCTTTGACGGCCGCACCGGCCTGGAGCGGGCCCTGTCCGGCAGTTTCGACCTGGTGCTGCTGGACATCATGCTGCCCCAGCTGTCCGGCATGGAGGTGCTCCGCCGCCTGCGGCGGGAGCGCTCCACCCCCGTCATCATGCTCACCGCCCGGGACAGCGTCATCGATAAGGTCTCCGGTCTGGACTCAGGGGCGGATGACTATATCACAAAGCCCTTCGCCATCGAGGAGCTGCTGGCCCGGATCCGGGCCGCCCTGCGGAAGCGGACCACCGCCCCGGAGGAGACCCTGCTCACCGCCGGCCCCCTGACCATGAATGTGGACAAGCATCAGGTCACCATGAAGGACCAGCCGGTGGAGCTGACCAAGAAGGAGTTCGACCTGCTGCGCCACCTGCTGGAAAACAAGGGGCACGTTCTCTCCCGGGAGACCCTGCTGGACAGCGTCTGGGGCTTTGACTTCGTGGGGGAGACCAACTCGGTGGATGTGTATATCCGCTTCCTCCGCAGCAAGCTGGACGAGGCCTTCGGCTTCAAGCTGATCCACACGGTGCGGGGCGTGGGCTACGTCATCCGGGAGAACTGACCCCTGCGCCCCAGACGTCCCCGCCCAGAAAGGAGGCCCGCCATGCCAAAACGCCGCCACCGCTTCCAGGCCCCGCCCGCCCAGGACCCCCTGCATGGAGCACGGTCCTCCCTGGTATTCCGCCTGAATTTCGGTTTTTTCTTCCGCCAGCTGGGCATCTTTTTTGTGATGGACCTGCTGCTGGTCATCATGGCCACCACCGGCCTTTTCCTTTGGGCAGAGAACCGCTGCGCCGACGTGGTGGCCCTGGTGGACGTCAGAGGGGTGCCCACCGCAGACGCCATCCCCTGGATGGAGGCCAGCGATTACCGCATCACCTCCCTGGACCGGGAGCCCCAGGGTGTCCCGGTCCCCTTCGACTGGCTGCGGATCCGCCGGGAGACCGCGGACGCCCTGCACCAGTACGACCTGATGCAGTACTACTCTGTGGAGCTGAAAAGCGCCGGGCAGCCCTATGCAGTCACGGTGGATCTCACCGGCGTCTCCGGCGCCCTGTGCTGGGCCGGGGCGGTGCTGCTCATCTGCCAGGGGCTGTCCCTGCTGACCAATCTGTTCCGGAACAACCGCTCCATCCACAAGGTCCTGAAACCCATCCAGGACCTTGCGGCCACCGCCGCCCGCCTGAACTCCATGACCCACATGTCCCGGCAGCAGCTGGAGGCCCTGGCCTGGACAACGCCAAGCACCTGGCCACCCAGAAGGAGCTGCGCGCCCTGGCCCAGGCCATCAACGCCATGCTGGACCGGATCAACAAGGCGTACAGCGCCCAGATGCGCTTCGTCTCCGACGCCAGCCACGAGCTGCGCACCCCCATCGCCGTCATCCAGGGCTACGCCGCCCTTCTGGACCGCTGGGGCAAGGACGATCCCGAGGCCCTTCAGGAGTCCATCCACGCCATCCGCTCCGAGGCCAAGGCCATGGAGGAGCTGGTGGAGCAGCTCCTCTTCCTGGCCCGGGGGGACAACGACACCCAGCCGGTCAAGCCCGTGGCCTTCGACCTCACCGTCCTGGCCGGCGAGGTCCTGCGTGAGGAGGAGATGATCCACCAGGACCGGGTGTTCCTCCCCCGCTTGGGAGAGGCCCCCATCCCGGTCCGGGCCGACCAGGGCCTCATCAAGCAGGTCATGCGCATCCTGATGGACAACAGCGTCAAATACAGCCCGCCGGATGGACGGGTCTATCTCCGGGTCACCGCCCAGGAGGGCTACGCCCGGGTCACCGTCCAGGACGAGGGCATGGGCATCGCCCCCCAGGGCATCCCCCACATCTTCGACCGCTTCTACCGCACCGACCAGTCCCGGGACCGCAGGACGGGGGGCACCGGCCTGGGCCTGTCCATCGCCAAGTGGATCGTGGACCGGCACGGCGGCTGGTTCGAGGTGGTCTCCCGGGAGGGCGTGGGCACCCGGATCTCCTTCCTCCTCCCCTCCGCGCCGGCTTCCACGGAAGAGGAGGCGGTCTGATGTACTTCGTCTATCTCCTCCGCTGTGCCGACGGCACCCTCTATACCGGCTGCACCAACGACCTGGACCGCCGCCTGGCCGCCCACAACGCCGGAAAAGGGGCCAAATACACCCGCAGCCGCCGGCCGGTGGTCCTGGTCTACCGTGAGCAGGCGGCGGACCGCTCCGCCGCCCTCCGGCGGGAACGGGCCATCAAGCGGCTCACCCGGAAACAGAAGCTGGAGCTGATCCAAAACAGCCCCGTTTTCGTCCCGGAACCGCCAGTTTTTTTGCAATAATTTCGCAAAAGTCAAGAGTAAAAGCAGAAAAAACTAAAATATTTTTTCAGAAAGCTTCAAGCGGCTTCGGCGACGTATCTTTCAAAGAGCGATCCGGACGTTTCAAAGCCTAAAATCTCGCGCGGGTAATTGTTGATCCACGTTTCGACGCGCTGAATATATGCGGCGGTTACTTTCCGGAAGTCTGTTCCTTTCGGCAAGAACCGCCGTATCATTTTGTTTATGTTCTCATTCGTGCCGCGTTCGTATGCGCTGTACGGGTGGCAATAGTAAACCTTCGTGCGCTTCCGGTCTTTGCCGTAGACGGATTTTTCAATTCCGGCGCAATCCATGAATTCCGATCCGTTGTCAAACGTAATGCTTTTGAATATCTGTGAAAACTTCTTCCCGAAGCGTCGTTCTAACTTGTTCAGCGCCGCCACGACGCTGGCGGCGGTCTGATCCGGCATTTTGATAATAATTTCGTTCCGCGTCAAGCGCTCCGAAAGAACGAACAAGGTTTCCTTCGTCCGCTTCTTCCCGCATACGCAATCGCCTTCCCAATGTCCGAAGGTCTGCCGATCGTTGATTTCCTGCGGGCGTTCTTCTATGCTTTCGCCCTGCGGCGCGCGGGCGGCTTTCTTCCTCTCCACCTTGTCATACTTCCGCTTCCGCTCCCCGTGTTCCGGCAAGCTCTCGCGGCTGATCCCGTAGAATATACCCTTGTCGATGTAATTATAGATCGTCTTTTCGCTGATCTCCGTTTTGAAGGTCAGCCCCAGCCGCTTGATTTCTCCGACGACGGCGGCGGGGGAATAGCCTTCTTCGCCGATCTTCTTTTCGATGAAGGCGGATAATTCGTAATCGTTGCCGATCTTCAATTCGCCGCCTTTGGCTTTTAGGTTCTCTTCATAGCGCTGTTGCGCGATTTCCGGCGAATAGCGTTCTTCGGTCGTCAAGTCGGAATTCAAATGCGTATAGCGTCCGCGCTTCAACTCCCTGTATATCGTTGTATTGTGGACGTGCAGACGGTCGGCAATCGCGCAAGGCTTCAAGCCCTCTTTCAAGCCTTTTTCGATTTTTAGGCGGTCTGTCCAAGTCAAGTGTTTGTGCATTCTTCCTTCCTCCAGCTTCCGATGACAAAGGGGCGGCATTTCTGCCGCCCTTCGCCCTCTGATTATCTGCTTGTGATATGCAATTCGCTTTTAAGCGCCGCTTGCAGGACGGCGGAAAAATTCACGCCAGCCCGCTCCGCTTCAAAGTTAAGCCATGAAGGAATGGTGCAATTCTTCTTCACGACGCGCATATCGTTCTTTCTGCGGTACTCCGCGAAATCAACGTCAACCAGCGAAACGATCGCGCCGGACGGCGCTTCGGCTTGTGCGCTTGCAATGCTCGACGCTTCCGGCAACGCTTCGCCGTCGTCCTGCATATCAATTCCCATAAGCCCGATTGCGTCCCGCCATCTCGATCGCGTCCGGAACGTCCTTGCCCTGCGTATTGATATTGAAATCGGGGACAAATACCACGATGAACTCTTTTCCTTGCGTCATAACGATGGGATGCGCGTTTTCATTCCTGAATACCTCTTCAAATCTCCGCGTACATTTTTGCTTTTTTGCGTCTTTAAGGCGCAGCAATGTGTCGATCACGCTTCCAGCCGTCTGTTACCTCAGACACGTTTCAAAGGTCCGTTGACGCGGCGATCAACACTTGTAATCACGTGGAACTTTCCGCATCTTCGCGGACATACTTTAGAAAGAACGCGACATTCGCTTGCTTTTGAGATTTCATTGTCCGTACCTCCTATATTGTTGTCAG
>SCPN01001061.1_pt1 | contig 14483 bp, 16 predicted proteins | sample 6106831 | NCBI WGS metagenome assembly SCPN01 (sample SAMN10720447, study PRJNA508395) | human gut metagenome | isolation source: Participant 1, 0 month
TCCATAAACAATCCAATGTCCACCAGTCCTTGATTCATCATATCATATACTGAATCTGCCGTTGCTGTATGTAATGCAATCTGCACCATTGGATATTTTTCCTTGTATATCTTGCAAATTTCAGCCAATGTTTCTACCGCCGCAAACTCACCGCATCCGATTGAGATCGTACCTTCAATCAATTCTTCGCTCGCCTTAATTTCATCTATCATTTTTTCTTCCAAATCTATTATTTCCAAGGCTCTACGCTTTAATAGTATTCCCGCCTCCGTAAGCGTAATATTACGATTCCCTCTTATAAAAAGTGATGTTCCAAGTTCCTCCTCCAATGCAGAAAGCTGTCTTGAAAGTGTTGGTTGTGTAATATTCAGTTGCTCTGCAGCTTTTGTAAAATTCTGTTCTTTTGCTACAGTTAAAAAATATCGCAATAGTCTAATATCCATATATACACCTTCTTTTATAAATAGTTAAATCAATATAAGTAATATGCTTGATAATAATAATTGTCGCCTATTCCAACTCAAAAAACAACTGAGCCCAATATATTATTTTAGTGTTATCCCCAGTTCATAAGCCATTATAGGATATTTTGAATTTCTTGTCATTTCGGGTGTTCCACAACCATATCCAAGCACCATTCCCATATCTTTGAAATTCAAATACCTTACCAGCGTCTTGTAATGCTCAACAAGCGCAGTCATTGTCCAGTCATCGTTATTCCATGCAACTGCAAAAAGCAGATTTCATGTGTTTCTTTGGATACTTCCATTAAAAGCACAAAATCGATCTATTAAAATTTTTAACTGTGCAGACATTCCATAATAATAGAGAGGCGTTACAAATACCACCATGTCCGCGCTTAGAATGTCCTGCTTAATCTGTTCCATATCATCTTTTTGCACACATGGTCCATCATATCCGCATGAAACACATTTCTTTGCTTTCTTTGAATTTCCGAAACACTGTTTCAGGAACTCATGTCTTAACGAATGATATATTTTGTACCCTTGCCTTTTCCTTCCACTGTGATCACACCTTTTTGGCACATTTCTTTCAGCAGCTTTGTTGTCTTTGATTTACCGAAAGGTACATATGGCGCAACTTCACTGATCGGCTTCAGCATCGTCTTGCTTAAAAGTTTATAGATTATGATTTCATCTTTTGTCAGATCCGCATTTTTTTCAAATATCGGAAGCACAATTTTTATAGCATTTTCTGAAACTTCAAAATCCGGTTTTATCAAAGCTTCCGCATAGAGTTGTTTTATTCTTGTAATTCCCGTTCCGAATATCTCTACGAATCCTAATCTATAAAATACATTGGCAAGATTTCTATTTCTTAAAACAGAAAGCTTTCCAGACAGATATTCTTCCTCTGTGATTCCGGACGGCAATCCACCAGGCGAAACAATTTCGATTCGATCATCAAACATCGAAACTCTGATTTGTGAATCCACATCCCATACTCTATGAATCAGAGCATTGGCGATTGCTTCTCGAAAAGCAGCTTCCGGTATTTTCTCCATTTTCTTTCGATCAGCGCCTTGTATTACTTCGTATTGATAATAGTCTCTGAATACCTCGATTGCCTTTTCATATACCTCTAAAATCGATATATTTTCAAAAGTTGATCTCTTTTGAATGATACTGATGTTTTCTCCGAATTTGACAATATCAATTCCAGGAAAATGGTTTTTGTCTGCCAAAAGCCCCGCCGCATTATTGAATCCATTTACATCGTCATATAAGTTCAATGTCTTCAGCGTGTCCTTGTCAAAATTTTCAATCCGGACAATTTCTTTCAGCTTACGATGCAAAATTTCAAAGGACAGCTCCTGATCTTTGCAAGGCAATTCTTCAAATCGAATATTTTTTCCATCCAATACGAGCCTTGAAAACTCCAGTGTATCTACCTCTATCGTTGCTGTATCATTTCGTTTGTATGCTTTCGATTTATATAAATACGGCTTCTGTAATCCGCTTTTCACAGTAAGTTTTATCGTCTGGTCATTATTCTGTACCTCAAGCGTATAATCCGGCTGCGGTGTAATGCTGTCATTGATTTTATTTTCAATATCCAAGCAGGCTTGTTTTACATCCGGCAAACCTTTTATATTTCCATCATCATCCACTCCAAAAAGGATGATTCCGCCATCATAATTTGAAAAGGCACTGACTGTTTTTAAAAAAGTGTTGGTAATCGTTTCCTTGAACTCTAATGTTCTTGTTTCGCGCATATCAATCGCCTCCATTTCTGTCTTATTGAATATATTATATGCAGAAACGCACAAAAAACAATCGTATTTTTTTACGATTGCTTTTTTAATTGTTTTTAGTGTGTATTCAAAAGTATCTGTTCCTAAGCCGCAACTAAATACCCTGCAACTTGATTTCAACACACTCTTTTTGTGTCTCTTTGTCTTTTGCAATTTTGAAATCATCACCAAGTGTAGCAGAAAAGTCGAACCCTTTCAATACGATAAAGCATAAAATATCGATGTGATAAAAAATTAATTCTTCGATATCCTAATGCTCTTAATTTTGGATTATCACAAAGTTTCAGGCTATCAGCAACATTTGCCAAACTTGTTTTTGTTGCTTCAAAGTCATTTAATAAATTTCTTGCAGCTTACTCACTTTTCTTTTCAAACAAAAGATATGTGATAAATCTATCAAGATCCTCCTCTGCATCACTCATCAAAACAATCTTATAGTCCATACTTTGACCTCATATCTGAAATCACATGATCTGCATCCCTGAACATTCCCTGTTTTTCATCTTTCAATTATACAACTAATAGCTTCTAATTTTTTCGTCTTTTAAAATCTTTTCATCATACTCATTTTTAAATGTCATAAAACAAATCTTTTTGAATATTCTCAACGGATAGCTACTGCTTTCCCACCGTCTCTTGCTTTTAATTTGTCTTCTTTAATATGCGATTCTAAAATAATCCAGGTACGTTTTGTATCTATCTTGCGCCATCAAACAAGTATCCATCAGGTACCCTTTCTCTTTGTTCCATTCTTTCAGTCCACGATAGTAAAACATTTTCATAGTAAGGAAACCATAATTCTGTGCATTTCCTGTCTCAACATTATGTGTATTAATCAAGGATAAATATCCTGGAAGACTTCTGGCATTTCTGTCCAGCCTACATCACATAATCCGGTCAGATATGCAAGTCCAGGCAATCCCATTAATAAATAACTGCTGTTGATAAACTCATAATGATTCCTCTCCTGCTTTTGTACTTTATTATGCAAATGTATTAAATACGTGCTTATTTTATTAGAAAATGCATAAATATACAACATTTAATTCGTTGAGTGCAAACAATTACTTACGCAAAAACGCTCTGATCTACTCAGAGCGTTTCCCTACATTCATTCTTTATTCAATTTCCATAACCAGCACTCTCAGTACTTCTACCACTTTCTGCATTTCGTACACATTCGCATATTCTTTGCAGGAATGTACATTATTCATGGAATTTGCAATGACTAAGCCTTTGATTCCATGTTGGCTGAATACGTTATTGTCGCTTCCACCGAAGGTCTTGATAAGTTTTGGTTCTACGTCACACAGTCCGCAGGCTGCTACATATCGGCTTATGATGGATTCTTCTGTTGATGTTTCGTATGCCTGTATGTCAATCTGCTGTGTCCAGTCCAAGGTTGCGCCATATTTTTCAGCACTGTTTTGGAAAGTGTCACGATATTGCTGTGCTGTGGCGAGTGCTTTTTCGATTCAAGCTCTCTTGATCTCACCTCGGATGTTACAGGATGATGGCACGATATTGATACCTTCGCCACCGTTGATCAGTCCGATATTGGCGGTTGTTTCCTTATCTATATGACCCTGTGGTAATGTGGCTATCGCTTCACAGGCTGCCTTGATGGAGTGAATACCTGCTTCGGGGTTAAATCCTGCATGGGATGCTTTGCCCTGTACATTAGCCTGAAATGACAATATGGTAGGCGCTGCATAAGCTGCAGTTCCGATCTCACCACTTAAATCCAGTACCAATGCCTCCTTAGAAACTATCTGGTCATATTGATATGCTTTTGCTCCTACACAATACAGTTCTTCGCCTGTTGTGAAAAGTAATTCGATATCTCTATGTTCTACTGCATTTTGGTTCAGATATTTTACCAGCTCGTAGATCTCTACAACACCAGAAAGGTCATCGGCTCCGAGAACAGTCGTACCATCGCTGGTCACATCACCATTTTCATGGAATATTGCCTTTTTCCCATATGCCGGCATCACAGTATCCATATGCGCTGCCAGAAGAATTGGTTCCATTCCATTACCCTTTACATACCCATGCAAATTGCCTGCTGTGGAGCCAGTTGTTGCTGCGCTGTCATCTTCTGTCAGCTCCACACCGATTTCTTTGAAAAGGGCAATGATGTAGTCTGCCATGCTTCGTTCCTTCAAAGAAGGAGAATCTATGGCTGCCAGTTTTGCAAAATTGTCTTTTATTTCCTCTATTTCTAACATGATATTCAAGCCTCTCACATTATTTTGAACCCAATGAGCATGCGCAGCCGCATTGTGGTGCTTCTTCCACTTTGGTAAGTGATTCTGCTCCCAGTTCATACCAGGTAGGGTCCAGATCAAATCTGCGATTGTTACTCAGGTAGATAGGATGAGTCGGATCTTCGGACAGATATGCTCTCTCTGTTGGAACCTTCCACTGTGCATCCAAGTCGATTTCGGGAATTACTCTGTCGTAGTGGGTGCTTGGTCGGAACAATTTCTGTTCCAGATCTGCCTGTCCCTGCTTTATGATCGCATTAAAATCAGTATTGTGTGCAAAAGCCGGGATCTGATACAAATCTTTCAGATACTCGGAGACATTCTTCAAATCCTGTATTCTGTATTTTACCGGTCCAAAATATCTGGAATATAAGATGTCGAATCTTACCAGTGAAACATAGAGTGCTACATCTGCCTGGGTCACAAAATCTCCTGCAAGGAATCTGCTTTCACTTAAATCTGCTTCTAACTGTTCCAGTGCTCCATAGAATCTGTGTGCACTTTCAATATATTTCTCCAAATCTACAGCATTGAGCATTTCACTGACCGCATCTGTAATATTCGCCTTAACGAAATCTGATACCTCTGCTGCCTGCTTTTTATTTGCCACTGGAGACAGGTCTGGTCCATCGGGCAGATTACCAATCTCTTCGATAATTGCCTGATAGTCCTCTTCTCTAGTATCTGCAAGAGTTGGTAACTTGGACGGATCTTTTCTGGTCGGTAGTTCTTCCTCGGTATACTTTGCGATCTCTGTACTTGGAATCGCATGAATCTTTTCATAGATTATTGCATCTTCCTGATTATTTATGACATCTGTGTCACTTCTTGCTGTTCCTGCATCTGTTTCCACCTTTAATTTATTAGCAGGATCTTTGGATAAAGAAGAACGGTCTACGGATTCTCCCCAGTATTTTGCAAAATCAATCTGTTTCAGGAATCGGTAATTGAAAGATCTCTGTGCACTTCCTTCTACCTTAACAGGAGGTACTGAAATCTGCAAAGAATGTATTATTCTTTAAATGTCTCCCACAGTTCTCTTGCATATGCCCCACAAATTCTTATAGGTATAGAGCGGATGCTTCGTCTCTCCTAACTGAAATGTATAGCGAATATCCAGTCTGGCAAGCGTTACATACAGTCTGATATCAGAATCTGTCACATAATCACCAAACAGGAATCTTCTTGTTTCCAGTCTTTTCTCCAGTCTGGCCATTGCTGCATAGAAGGTATTCACACCATCTAAATGTCCCTCATTACTTCTGGAAAAGGAGCTTCTGTATACTGCATTATTGATATTATCAAATAACCACAGGTTCATCTTGTCGATTTCATCTCTCAATTCCACTGGGTACAGCTCTGGAGCACCTTTCTTATGCCATGGTCTGAAATTGACTTCCAGATAGTTGGTAAGCCAGTTATAATCGTTGTTTACAACTTTGCCTGTTTTCGTGTCGATCAATGCTGGTACAGTGGTTCTTCCCTGATAGTCCTCGTCTGCACGATAATAGGCTTCTGAAAGGAACTGATCTCCCAATACAGGGTCTACATTGTTCTCATTATATACATATTCCCATCCGAGATTCTTCTCATGATGAGCCTGACTGACCATATTTACGGATATCTGGTCTTCGAGTCCTTCCAGCTCTCTTACGATAGACGCACGATTAGACCAATGACACAATTTCGCCCATATCAGACGATATCTCTGATTGCCCTCCGCCTTCAGGTCATTCTCTCCATCACCAAAAGGTGTTGTAAAATGATTGGGCTGTCTTCTGAAATATCCATTTACATCTATTTCCGAAACCGTCTCCCTGGGTCTTACCCTTATCTTCCTTCCATTCACTATCTCATAATCATATTTCTCTATACTCATATTATAATCTCCCTATATGATATACTCCGGTTCTCTTTCCAGAGTATGCATTTTCTCCAGAAATTCTTTCGTTCTTTCATTCTTAGGCTCTTTGAATACCTGTTTGGGTGTGCCGTCTTCTACAATCACGCCTTTATCCACGAAGATAACACGATTTGATACATTTCTGACAAAAGCCATTTCGTGAGAAACCAGAATCATGGTAAGTCCTTCTGCTACGATCTGTTTGATAACTTCCAGTACTTCTCCTACCATCTCGGGATCAAGTGCGGAGGTCGGCTCATCCAGAAGCAGAAGCTGTGGGCGCATTGCCAATGCTCTGGCGATTGCGACTCTTTGTCTTTGTCCACCGGAGAGGTGTCTTGGATAGTGGTTTGCCCAATTTATCATGCCGACTCTTCTCAACTCTTCCAGAGCAATCTTCTTGGCTTCTTCCTTAGACTTCTTCTGAACCACAATCAGTCCTTCTTCTACATTTTCAAGGGCTGTCTTTCTTTCAAAAAGATTAAAGGACTGAAATACCATTCCTGTATTCTGTCTTAATTCCAGAATATCTTTTTTATTCTTCTTATTAGACAGGTCTATCTCTTTTCCATTGATTACGATGCTGCCTTTTTCAGGTATCTCCAGCTGGTTGATGCAGCGAAGTATGGTAGATTTACCTGTACCGGAGGGGCCGATAATACCGATTACATTGCCTTTTTCAATAGACAGGTTGATACCGTTGAGGACAACATTATCCTTATATTTCTTATGAAGGTCTTTGATTTCAATAAAGCTCATAGTCTCTCTCCTATCTATCAGATTTCGTTTTCACCGGCAAAGTTCTCTACCTGATCGGGTATTGCCAGCTTCTTCTCTGTAAATTTCAGAATCTGCTCTATAATTACAGTCACAATCCAGTAAATGATTGCCAGTGAGCAGTATACCTCAAAATATCTGTAATTTCTTCCACCGATAATCTTACCTTGTGCTGTGATTTCTACAACTGCACAGGTAAAAGCAAGTGACGTACCTTTGATTGCGGAAATCAATGAATTTCCAATGGTGGGAAGTGCTACGGTAAGTGCCTCTGGAATAATAATTCTTCGAAGAGTCTGTCCATAGGTCATTCCCAATGCATGTGCTGCTTCTACCTGCCCTTTATCTACACTTAATAATGCGGAGCGGATCATCTCGGAACTGAAAGCCGATGAGTTCAGTCCAAGTGCAAGTACTGCATATACGAATCCGGGAATATTGGCAACTGCCAGGTTTGTTCCGTATTTTATTGATGTATTTAAAGAACATGGGAACTCCAAAATATACAATGTAGGCTGTACCAGAACCGGGGTTCCTCTTACAATAGATACGAATAATCCGGCGATCTGTTTCAGTACCGGTATCTGCTTGATTTTAATGATTGCAAGTATCAGTCCAAGTACCAAGCCTATGATCATTGCCAGAAAAGCCAGTTCCAATGTCACTGGCAATTTCAACAGAAGTTCGGGAATATTTGTAAAAACCTGTTTAAAATCAAATAGTTTAGTCATTTGTTTCATCCTTCTTTATCTAAAAACTTTTCAACCAGAACGCAGCTGAATCCTAATTTGTTTCTATGTTCTTCTTTATCCTTGGAATCCTGCTTGCGTGGTGGATGATTCTCATATATCTCAGGATCTACTCCCGGAACCAGTTTGTATCCGCATCTTTCATAGAAGCCTGCTGCACGATCCTGTGAGTTAATCACGATATGCTGACAGCCTCTTTCTGCGATCCACTTCTCGGCTTCTGCAATCAGAACATGGCCTACGCCGCTTTTCTGTCTTTCACGAACGACACATACACGTCCTATCTTACCGATATCCTCTCTTGGATATGTAATTCTACAGCCTGCAACAGGCTTATGGTCTTCTATGATCACGATTGCTTCCAGTTCTTCCTTCGGCTCATCATGTCCGAACTCTACTTCAATTGGAATATTCTGGCCATATATAAAAGCGTCCGTTCTGATATAGTCATAGGCTTTATAGAGCCATTCCTTTGCTGTTCCTTTTTCTATTCTGTATATTTCCATAATATTCCACTTTCCTTTCGCCTTATTTCCTAGTTCGGTGTTGCCTTTAAATCATCATCTGCCGGGCTTGTATCCTTACCAAAATATTTTGTCAGGATTTCTGCCAGTATACCGTCATTCTTGATTTCAATCAGAGCTTTATCCACATCTTCTCTCAGTGCAGCGCCCTTCTCATCCTTTGCAAAAAGGAAATAAGTACTGTTATGTGGGCTGATAAATTCCTGTGTATCTGCATCAATGGTATTTCCTACAAGTTCATCTTCCAGACCAAACTGACCGATCAAAGTATCAAGGATAGGTCCATCATCAATCGCTACATCTGTCTTACCATCTGCGATATTTTGGAACTTAATCTGAAAATCAGACTCTGAATAGATAATATCGATCTGATGGTCAGGATTCTCTTCATTCCATTTCTCCAAAGCCAATGCCTTGTTGCTGCCTGCACCTACCTCGATCTTATAACCTCTGTCTGCGATATCCTGTAAACCTGTCAATGGTTCATCATCTTTTCTCTGGATATATACGTCATATCCTGTCTTGTATGGTAAACTGTAGTAATAAAGCTCTCCTCTTTCGTCTCTCCATGCATAGTTGTTTACTGCCAGGTCATAAAGGCCACCGGTCAATCCTGTCAGAGGATCGTCAGCCTTAATGATATCCAGTTCGTACTGTGGAAGCTTCTCGAAGATTGCCTTTAAAATCTCAATGTCGCTTCCCCCGATTTCATTATTCTCATCTACTACCATGTACGGTGCAGGGCTTCCCTTGGTTGCCACGGTTACTTTGGTTACGCCTGCTTCTGAATCTGTGCCGGAAGAAGTGGAACCGCATCCTGTTAAACTTCCAAATAATACTGCTGTTACTCCGATAGTTGCTATCACTCTATTCAAAATCTTGTTTTTCATACTCTGCTCCTCCGCATATATCTGTTTTTATAAAAGGTCTTTTAAAGGGTTAATGGATGCATCTACTGATAATATGCCATTCTTTGGATTTCTGTCATCCCAGTTCGGGCTGTTCCATATAGTTGTGGAAATCTCACCTGCATATTCTTCATAAGTCTCTCCAGCCGGATGTCTCAGGAACAGTTCATCAGGTGTCTTGCTTAATTTTCTTCTTGCCCCATCATCTGCCCACAGTTTGTCGAAATCTACCTTGGTAAGGATTCTTTCATTATAACTTTTGAAGAAATTACCGTCTTTTCTGATACCATTAAGTGCCAGTGTCTTTGCATTGCTGTTATTATGAAAAGCCGGGATTGTGTTCAATTCCCTTAAATATCCCCATATGTTCTTGTAATCCTTGATAGGCTTCTTCACAGGTCCTACATTGTGGTAGTAGCTGACATCCCATCTGACTAAAGTAACATATGCTCTTACGTCACTGTCTGTTATGTAATCACCGAAGAGGAAACGGTTTGTTTCCAGCCTCTTGTCTAATTTCTCCAAAGAATCATAGAAATCTTCATATGCTTCATCATATGCTTCCGGTGACTGGCAAAAAGCCATTCGATAATGTCCGTTGTTGATATGTGGGAATAACCAGTCATTGAATTCATCAATTTCCTTTCTGAATTTCTTAGGATACAGATCAGGTGCATCTGCCGGTTGGAATGGTCTGAACTGTACTTCCAGATAATTGGTCAATCTATGGTAATCATTGTTGACTGCTTTTTTCTCCACGATATCTACCAATGTAGGTGTTGTGGCTCTTCCTGTAAAATCAGGCTTCGCTCTCTTATAAAATTCACTCAGGAAATATGCTCCTGTAATCGGATCTCTGTGCTCCGGCTTATCTCCAAAGCCATGTCCGTATACATTGGTCTGTCCTGATCTGGTTACTAACTGATCCTGAATAACGTTCTGCAATCCTAAAAGATCTCTGACAATTACCGGTCTGTTTGACCAGTTACAGCCTACCGCCCAGTAGATTGCATATCTGTCTGCTTCTGCTTTCAGATTGCCTTCTTTATCACCAAAAGGCTGAATAAATGCATTGGGCTGGCGGATAAAAGCTCCCGTCTCGTCAATCTCACTGATTGTTTCATTCGGTCTTGGATCAACTCCCACCTCTTCTGCATGCGCTCTTGCTTCCTCATCTGTATATGCATTTAATAAATCCTCTGCACTTGTATAATCAACTCCACAGCATCCCATTCTATTTACTCTCCTTTTCTATCCTTTTATTCTCCACTAATTCGGTAGGTTTTCTATGCATTGATAATAGCATACACATATTCATTCGTCAATTCATTAATTCTTTTGATTGGTTATAACTTTTACTTATAGCAAAAAGAAGCCGGGCATTATGCTCGACTTCTCATTTCTATTATTCATTATAATCTGATGAAAGCTGCAGATTGTGGCTGCACACTGACTACTTTTCCATCACTCTCTACTGCACCGCCAAACTGATAAAGTACTTCTCCAAGCTTATCTTCATAAGGGAACTGTACTTTCTGATCAGATGGATTGATCACCACCAGAATCTTCTCCTGTCCGCTGCTTCTGACATAAGCCAGAGGATATGTCCCATGTTTTGCATATACAAAGTTGATCTCGCCTTTGTTCAGCAACGCTTCATGTGCTTTTCTAACAGCAATCAGCTTCCTGATCTCGTGATACAGAGAATCCTTATCTTCTGTCTGCTTCTCAACAGTTGGTCTGTCTGCACTGCTATCCTGTTGGATATATAGCTTCTGAGCACTTGCAGTACTGAAGCCTGCATTCACTCCATCATCCCACTGCATAGGAGAACGTGAACCTGTTCTGCTATAACCACCTTCTACAGACGTAAGACCTTCCACATAACGCATGCCAATCTCATCGCCATAGTAGATAAAAGGCGCACCAGGCATGGACAGCAGGAATGCAAAAGCAACTTTTAACTCGTCTCCGTGCAAGCCCCTTGCCAATCTGTCCATATCATGATTACCGGAAGGAATACAGATGAGTCCTTTCTTCTCTGATTTCTCATAATTCTCAATATATTTCTCTACGAAGGCAGCTACATCGCCTTTTCCTCTGGATGAGAAGAAAGGTTCTTCGCAGCGGAACAGATCATTATAATGTGATGGTCCAAAATGTAACAGGAAGTCCATATGGAAACCACCCTGCAAGGACTTGTCCGGTTCTCCCCATTCGGAAACCATTGCTGCATGTGGAAATTCCTGATCAAGGAACTCTCTGACATTCTGCCACAGGCGAATCGTGCCTTTTCCCTCAGGGTCATTCTTCACCAGAGAGCCAGCCATATCTACACGGAAACCGTCACAGCCCATCTTCAGCCAGAAACGCATAACGTCCTTCATGGCTTCCAGCGTAGCCTTTGGACCTTCATCATCCATGGACTGCTGCCAGGGGCGATCCTGCTCATAATATCCATAATTCAGTGCCGGCTGGTGAGAGAAGAAATTCACAACACAGGAACCGTCTCTATCTGATATGCCTCTGATGCATCCGATGCCTTTTGGCTCTTCCCAGATGTTATCTGTCCAGATATATCTGTCTGTATATGCATTCTTCTCAGCTTTCATGGATTCCCTGAACCACTTATGTGTCACCGCTGTATGCCCCGGCACAAGATCAAGAATGACGTGCATTCCTTTGGCATGTGCTTCTCTGAACAGGTTCGCCAGATCTTCATTCGTACCATACCTGGGCGCTACTGTATAATAGTCCTCCACATCATATCCAGCATCTCCAAAAGGCGACTGGAAGCATGGATTAATCCATATTGCGTTACAGCCTAATCCCTTGATATAATCCAGTCTCCTGGTAATACCATTGATGTCTCCAATTCCATCTGCATTTGTGTCCTGAAAAGACTGTGGATAAATTTCATAAAAGATTGCATCATCCAGCCATTCAGGTTGTTTTCTTGTGTTGTTCATATTCGTTTTCCCTATCCTTTCTCTAATGAATTATAAATTTATTGTAATTTGTTAATCAGTTTCCGATATACCCTCTCTATCATCCATGGTTCTGAGCACGCCTTCAGAGCTTCATCAGGAGTAAACCACTTCACACCGCTGTTCTCATCCGGTTTGATACGAAGGACTTCCTCTTCATCTGCTTCCAACAGATAGGTCACATTCAGATGAAGATGCGAAGGGACATATTTTCCTCTCTTTTCATGACCGTCTACTGTCAAAATCTCCAGGGAGAAGATATCCTCAGAAAGCACTTTAATGTTCTGCACTCCTGTCTCCTCCTGCACTTCTCTGACTGCTACCTGTAACAGATTGGCCTTACCATCTGCATGTCCACCGGTCCATGGACCCATGAATGATATATATTATGATAAATCATCAGTATCTTGGTATGATTCTGATTCAATACCCAGGCTGATGCTGAGAAATGAGCCACCTGATTGCTCCTGTCAAGAATATCAGGCTGTGTCTCCAACAATTTTAACATGACCCGTCTGTCATTTTCTTCCTGTTCATTATAAGGCTGATAGTGCTGTATTGCCTGTATGAGCGTCTGCATATTTTATTCCCCCTCTATGCCTTTTCCAGCTTCTTCATCTGTCCAAACTCTACCCATGCCATAATAGCAGTCACAACTGCTGCCAATCCATCCGCTATCGGTCCTGCGTATAAGATTCCATCGATTCCCATAAATAATGGCAGCAGGATGACTAATGGTAAAAGAAACAGAATCTGTCTCGTCAATGACAGGAAAATGCCTTTTACCGGCTTGCCAATGGAAGTAAAGAAAGTCGATGTAATCGGCTGCATGAAATTCACCCAGGTAAAGAATAAGAATACTCTGAAATAGCTGATTCCAAACTGATAATATTCCGTGGAGCCTTCGCCAAACAATCCGATAATCTGTCTGGGGAATAGCTGGAATAATATGAACGAAATAGCCGAGATACTGCCTCCTGCCACAGACGCAAGCCAGTATGCCTTACGCACTCTGTCATATTGTCTGGCTCCATAGTTAAAGCTCTCTATCGGCTGACTGCCCTGTCCGATTCCTATAACAATAGAGAAGAAGACCTGGTTCACCTTCATAACAATGCCAGCGCAGGCAATGGGAATTGCTTCTCCATATATGGACAATGCTCCATAGTGCTTCAATGAATTATTCAACACAATCTGTACAACCATCATTGCAAGCTGATTAAAGAAGGAAGCTGCTCCGATAGATGCAATTTTACCTGTATATTCCATGTTCACAATCAGGTGCTTCTTTTCCAGCGGAACAGTCTTAAAATGGTACAGATAGCAGATTACAATTACTGCTGATATCACCTGTCCGATCACTGTGGCAAGGGCTGCTCCCGCCATGCCCATCTGAAAGACCATAACGAACAAGGCATCCAATACTGTATTGATGATTGCACCAGTCAGGTTACAGATCATAGTCATTCGTGGATTGCCGTCAGCACGAATCAGATGTCCACCACCTGTCGTCAGCAGCAGAAAAGGAAAGCCCAAAGCGGTGATACGAACATATTCCTGTGCATATGGCAATACGTCCTGCGGTGCGCCGAAGAACTTGAGCAATGAAGTCAGAAAAAGCTGTGTAATGAAACATAATGCCAGTCCGCATAAGAATAGCATGCTGACTGCATTGCCGATATAATATGCTGCCTTTTCCCGATTACCCTCTCCCATTGTAAGGTTAAAACAGGAAGCACCTCCTATTCCAAATAGTAATGCCAACGCCAGACAGGATGTGGTAAGTGGAAATGCGATGTTTGTTGCTGCATTTCCAAGTGTTCCTACTGCCTGTCCAATGAATAGCTGATCTACGATATTGTATAATGCGCCTACCAGCATGGCTACGATGCTTGGTATTGCGAATTTTACCATTAATCCTGATACAGCGTCTGTTCCCAGGGGATTATTCTGTGTCTGTTGTTTCATATTAAAATTTAAAATACTGCCTTTCTCATTTTTGTGTACCTGTCTATTATACTTCAATCGGATAATTTTTCCAAGGGGTAACTCTTGTTTCAATATCGATTATCCCCTATAATGTATTGTAC
>SCPN01000855.1_pt1 | contig 14475 bp, 14 predicted proteins | sample 6106831 | NCBI WGS metagenome assembly SCPN01 (sample SAMN10720447, study PRJNA508395) | human gut metagenome | isolation source: Participant 1, 0 month
TTCAGTGGCTGTGGAAACGTTATGAACTGTAATCATCCTGTTGTGCGCAACTTTATCATAGACTGTCTGAGACACTGGGCCATTGAGTACAGAGTGGATGGCTTCAGATTTGACCTGGCTTCCATTCTCGGAAGAGACCAAAACGGTGCACCTATGGCCAATCCGCCGATTCTTGAGTCGCTGGCATTCGACCCGGTACTTGGCAAGATGAAGCTCATAGCAGAGGCCTGGGATGCAGGCGGACTGTATCAGGTGGGAAGCTTCCCATCATGGAACAGATGGGCTGAGTGGAACGGCAGATACAGGGATGACATGAGAAGCTTTTTAAAGGGCGATGACGGTATGGCGGGAAATGCCATCACACGTATCACCGGCTCACGCGACCTTTACAGCCCGGAGAGCAGAGGACACAAGGCATCAGTCAATTTCCTGACCTGTCATGATGGCTTTACACTGTATGACCTTTACTCATACACTGAAAAGCACAATGAGAAAAACGGCTGGAATAACACAGACGGAGACAACAACGGACATAGCTGGAACTGTGGCGCAGAGGGCGAGACAGACGATCCAAATGTAAACGGACTTAGAAGGCGCCTTATAAAGAATGCATTTGCAGCGCTTTTGTGCAGCCGTGGCCCGGCGATGTTTTTTGCGGGCGATGAGTTCTGTAACACCCAGTTTGGAAACAACAACGCGTATTGTCAGGACAATATCATTTCTTGGCTCGACTGGAGCAGGCTTGAGGAATTCAAGGAAATCCATGATTTCGTGCGTCATATGATTCAGTTCAGGAAAGAGCATCCTATACTCAGAAAGATGACAAAGCCTTCATCCTGCCAGTTCCCGGAAATCAGTGTGCACAACGGTACACCGTTCAATGCCTCGACTGATTACAAGACAAAGCTTATCGGCATCATGTATGCCGGAAGAAATGAGGAGGACACGGAGGATGATATTGTATTCTATTGCATGAACGCATATTGGGAGCCGCTTGTGATGCAGCTTCCGGTGCTTCCGAACGGAAAACACTGGCATGTGGACACCAACACCAATGCAGAGTATTTTGACGGAGAGGACTTCACGGAAAAGACAGAGCTTTTGGGTGTCAACACTATAAGAGTTCCTGCGAGAACCACGATAATACTTGTGGCAGAATAACAATAAAATCTGTTGCCTGCATGCAATTCGATGTATACATTAGTGACCCGTACTACACCGATTAATCATAAATGAGGGGCAAAATAGTTTTTGACCCTCATATCATATATATAGTAAAAACAGCCCGGCACACATTGTGATATGTGCACCGGGCTGTTTTTCGTTACGGTTTTGGCTTAGACTGTAACATTTCCCCCTTTCATTTTTCAATATATTTTATGTGATATTTGCGTCAGCAGCCGGTGATGGTTGTGAAGTGATACCGGAAGGCCTTGTATGTATATATCACATAATCAGTTGTGAGTTGGACAAATTTCGTCTGTGAATCCAAGAAAATAATTGGGTGTGACACCAAAAATTGTACTTAAATGGCAAATGACAAAAATGTCAGGCACTCTACGGCCTGTTCTGTAGCCTGAAATAGTTGATTCTGCACAGCACATGATTTCAGAAAGAGCAATGTTGGTCAAGTTGTGGAGCCTCATCAGATAATCAAGCCTGTCAGGCACAGTTGTACTAATGGTTGATAGTTGCTTTTCTTGTAAAAAGACATTAATTTTATTCATAAACAAATTGTAACACAATAATTACTAAAAATCAACAAATATCTGAAAAAATACGAAAAAAATAGAAAACTTAAAATTACAATTTTAAATCCAGCCACCATCAAAAGTGATTATCTGTCCTGTGAGGTAATCAGGTGCAGTGATAACGGAGTAAGCCATGTCTGCAGCCTCATCGGCTGTGGCAAAGCGCCCGGCAGGGATTTCATCGGCCAGCTCAGCGCGTTCTGTCTCATCAAAGCAGCGGTTCATATCGGTATCTATGACACCGCAGGCTATGGCATTTACCGGAATATGCGATGGCGCAAGCTCCTTGCCGAGTGCCTTGGTAAATGCATTTATACCGCCCTTGCAGGCTGAGTATGCCACCTCACAGGAGGCTCCGACATTGCCCCAGACAGATGAAATCTGTAGTATGCGGCCACATTTATCGGCAACCATATAAGGGGTGACGAGCTTTGTAAAGTTGAAAACACCGGTCAGATTTATCGCCACGATATTGTTCCATTCCTCCGGTGTCATGTCGCTCAGCAGCCCGATATGCGATATGCCGGCATTGTTAATGAGCACATCTATATGGCCAAAATGGGAAATGGTATTCGTAACCATATCCTTGGCAAAGAAAAAGTCTCCTACATTTCCGGTGTAGCATAGCACCTCAATTCCGTATGCACAGTGAAGCTCATCAGCCAGTGCCTTTAGCCTGTCAGATGAATTGCGGCAGCAAAGTGAGAGGTTATAGCCACAGGAAGCCAGCTTTTTGGCAATGGCGGCACCGATACCGCGTGAAGCTCCGGTTATTATAGCTGTTTTATTTATGTGATTTATGTGATTGGTGTGATTTGTCTGATTTATGTGATTTATGTGATTTGTGTTATTTGTCTGATTTGTCATGATATTCTCCTTATAATTTATATACCGTGGTGCTAAGCCGAGCCGGTCGCTGCGCTGTCGGGCCGGCTTCATAGTATAAAAGAAAATAATTACGTGATTAAATTACAGTTCTGCCATGGGTATGATACCTCGCTGTGAGGCTGGGCACAATAGTGTAAATTTTTATCATCTTATACAGCATAAATCATACCATAAATATATATTATGGGGTAGACAAAATTTGTACATTGTGATATTATTTAATAGTTGCAAAACGAATTGCAGACGGCGTGTGGCTCAGTTTGGTAGAGCGCTACGTTCGGGACGTAGAGGTCGCAAGTTCGAATCTTGTCACGCCGATTTATTTATGTATGTATCTGAATAGTTACCGACTGTATTATTTTGGAGCACGCTCATAGCGTGTTTTTTTTTGTTACTGTTCAGTGTGAATAGTAGCTTTTTTTATATTTTTCTGAAAATTCACTTTTTATGGCTCCAAACTATAGTCGGTTTCTATATTCATATGGTGCTATCAAACAAATGGAGACCATAATCTCCACTTTTGAAGATAAATGACAGCTTTCATTTATCATATTCCCCACAAAAACAATTGAATTACTGTTAGAATCACATACATGGCATCACATGATGCAAAGAGTTAGGAGGAAAATAAAATAAGTTCAATAGATAATAGAATCCATTGGTTGGAAGGTGAGATATTAGAGATTCAGGAAAGGCTGGAGACTATCACTGAGGAAGGAACAATTTATCCTACACAAAAAGGATGGAAATGTTAAATGGTATGTTTGGAAAAATGGCAGAAGAGAGTATTTATCAAAGAAAAATGATAAAGAAATCAGAAATCTTGTCAATAAAAAATATCTGGAGCTTTATCTGAAGGACACAATAAATGAGCTCAGACTACTTGAGACAAACAGGAAGGCCCGGAAAAAATATAAAACCGATTATGCCCAGAAAATGTTGAAGCAAAAACATTATAGAAGTATACTTTTAGCAGTTGATAAGAAGGACAATGAAGAGACAAATGAAAAGACACAGGTTCCTAACCCTGAAGCACTCAAGTTTTATACTAAAATGGGAATTATAGTGCGGTCAAAATCAGAAGTAATTATTGCGACAGCCTTGTATGATAATAATATAAAGTTTGAGTACGAGAAGGCGATTAAAATCTCAGATGGTATTTATTATCCCGATTTTACGGTTGAGAAGAAAAATGGCGATATAATTCTGTGGGAGCATCTTGGCTTGATAGACAATCCTGATTATCGAAATAAAGCTTATCGAAAGATATTGAAATATAACGAAAATGGATATTATCAGGGAAAAAATCTTATATTGACATATGAAACAGCGGAAAGTCCATTGGACCCAATGGACGTAGAGCATGAAATAGAAAAAATGTGCAGGTGATAAAATGCTCAAAAAATTACGAAGAAAATTTATAGCCATAGCAATGTTATGAGTTTCAATTGTTCTTATTGCAATTGTAGGCACGATAAACATTGCAAACTATATAAGTACAAACGAGGCGTTGGATGCATGTCTTAAGCTGATTGACGGAAACGGAGGAACATTCCGGATCTTTAGATTAGAATAGAAAACATGGGAGGAAGGCAATAAAACCGACAGTATAAATGCTGAAAACACAAACACCGGTACAGAAAACACAAACACCGACAAATCGGCAATACAGCAGATGAAAGTACAAATAAAGGACTCCACGCTCAAAGAGCACCATCCGGCAGAACAGATGTACAGCCACCGGAGGATATGAATTTACAATCGTACTGTAAATTAAAAATATTTTTACATGCATTTTACATCACTAATGATTTTGCATTTTACATTTCCCATTACTATATCAGTTGTAACAAACAAAGCAAACAAATTCAAGAAAGAAATGAAAGAGGAAATTAAAATGAAAATCGTATGAAAAAACTTTTAGTTTTAGCAACTGCTGCAACAATGATGACAGCAGCATTTACAGGATGTGGCTCAAGCTCAGACGGAGCAGACAACAATGCAGATACAAGCGCAGATAAGAGCGCAGATGAAGGTACATCAAATGAGAACTTAAGCGGTTCACTTTCACTTGCAGGAAGTACTTCAATGGAGAAGCTTTGTGAGGACTCAAGGAGTCATTCATGGAGAAAACCCTGGAGTAACAGTAACAGTAGAGTATACAGGCTCTGGTTCAGGAATCGAGTCAGTAACAGCAGGAAGCGTAGATATCGGAGATTCATCGAGAGCACTTACAGATGATGAGAAAGCAAACGGTGTTGAGGAAAACATCGTAGCAATCGATGGAATCGCAGTAATCACAGACAATGACAACTCAGTAACAGAGCTTACATCAGATGACTTAAAGAAAATCTACACAGGTGAGATTTCAAACTGGAAAGACCTTGGTGGAAAAGATGAGGCAATCGTAGCAATCGGCCGTGAGGCAGCTTCAGGTACAAGAGGAGCCTTCGAGGAGCTTCTTGATGTAAAGGATCAGTGCAAATATGCACAGGAGCTTGACTCAACAGGAGCAGTTCTTGCAAAGGTAGGCTCAACACCGGGAGCAATCGGATATGTTTCACTTGACGTGCTTGATGATACAGTAACAGCAATGAAAATTGACGGAGTAGAGGCAACAGAGGAAAACATTGTAGCAGGCAAATATCTCCTTTCTCGTCCATTCGTAATGGCTACAAAGGGCAAGATTGACGAGCAGAACAATATTGTTAAAGCTTGGTTTGACTATGTAAACTCAGATGAGGGACAGGCAGTTATCAAGAAGGTAGGTCTTATCCTCCCTCAGTAGAAATTATCGGGCATATTAATGATACGAAATACAGACCTCGCTAGTATGTATAAGTATAAAAATAATACAAAATACAGACATCGATGCGAGACGTCACTAGTAAGTATAAGTATAAAAATAATACAAAATACAGACATCGATATTAGACATCAGTATTAATACATATCGATAAGATACATGGTTTCCTCAGGAAATGGCAGGTTTCCTGGGGAACTTTTTGAAACAAGGAGTATCAAATGAAACATAAATCCATAGTAGAGAATGTTGCCAAAATAATATTCACGGTATGTGCGGTTGTGGCAATATTCGCAGTATTATCAATAACAATTTATATGTTCCTTAAAGGCGCACCGGCATTTTTCAAGGTCGGAGTGTTAAACCTCTTATTCGGAACAAAATGGGCGCCGACAGCGGCAGACCCAAGCTACGGAATATTGTACATAATCCTCACATCCATCATAGGAACAGCAGTATCTATACTCATAGGAGTACCGATTGCTCTTCTTACGGCAGTATTTCTCACTGAGGTGTCAAACAAAAAGCTCTCAGCGGTAGTGCAGCCGGCAGTAGAGCTGCTTGCAGCCATTCCATCAGTAATCTATGGACTTTTGGGACTTATGATACTTAATCCGGTATTATACAAGCTGGAGAAACATATTTTTGCAAACTCAGCAACACATCAGTTTACCGGCGGATCAAATCTGCTTGCAGCAATCATAGTGCTTGCAATCATGATTCTTCCTACGGTAATAAACATGAGCGTATCATCAATACAGGCAGTACCGCAGCAGATGAGAGCGGCATCCCTTGCTCTTGGAGCAACAAAGATACAGACAATATTTAAAGTGACGGTTCCTGCGGCAAAGTCAGGAATCATGACAGGAATTGTGCTCGGAATAGGTCGTGCGCTTGGAGAAGCGATGGCTATCAACATGGTAGCCGGTGGAACGGTAAGCTTTCCACTTCCGTTCAACTCAGTGCGTTTCCTTACCACACAGCTCGTCAGCGAGATGGGATACGCCAGCGGACTTCACAGACAGGTGCTTTTCTCAGTAGGTCTTGTGCTTTTTGTGTTTATCATGATAATCAACCTCACCCTTATGAAACTCAAAAAGAAAGGAGCTGTGGAAAATGACTAGTATAAATGGAAAACGCCGTAGAATAGGCGATGATGTAGTATACTTTTTCATATATCTGTGTGCGGCATTATCGGTAGTGCTGCTTGCGGGAATCATCATATATGTATTTGTCAGGGGAATCGGCCAGGTAAACTGGCAGTTTCTGACCAGCGAGACATCCGTCTTAAGAGGCACTGTCGGAATAGCGGGAAACCTGCTCAATACACTTTACATCATAATTATCACCATGCTCATAGCAACTCCTGTCGGAGTGGGAGCAGCCGTGTACTTGAATGAGTATGCAAAGCCGGGTAAGCTCGTATCCACAATAGAGTTTGCCACAGAGACACTTGCAGGAATACCGTCAATCATCTTCGGTCTCTTCGGAATGATGTTCTTTGGACAGACAATAGGCTTTGGCTACAGTATCCTGACAGGTTCATTGACACTGACACTCATGGTTCTGCCTCTCATCACAAGAAATACACAGGAGGCACTTAAAACTGTACCGGACAGCTACAGACACGGAGCAGTCGGACTTGGAGCCGGAAAATGGCACACCATCCGCACCATCCTGCTGCCGTCAGCCATGCCGGGAATCATCACAGGTGTTATCCTTGCAATCGGCCGAATAGTAGGTGAGTCAGCAGCACTCCTCTTTACGGCAGGAAGTGCAGGAATGCTTCCAAAGGTTGCCAGCGGTTATTTCTCAAAGATAATGCAGTCAGGTGGAACACTTACCATCAAGCTCTACCTTGCAGCGACAAGTGAAGGAAAATTCGACCAGGCATTTGGAATTGCGGTTGTGCTTCTCGTAATCGTATTCCTTATCAATATCCTGACAAAGGTGCTGGCAAAGAAATTCCAGGCGAAGTAAACAAATAAACCGGTTATTATAATGATATGAGGGTCAAAAGGTATTTTACCCCTTTAATCATAATAATAAATTAACGAATATAGTAAATAACAAATATAATGAACTAACTAAGAAAATAAGCTTCGATTTGATATCAGTAAATCGGAGCTTCTTTTTAGTTTCTTTTTAGTTTCTTTTTTGATTACTCTTCGATTTCGCTCAAAGCTCCATTTGAGTTTCATTAAGATTATTTCTTAAACAAATCTTAATGTGTTACATAATTGGATTTTAATGTTACAATTGATACAATAAGAACAACATAAAACTTCCGGAGGCAATTATGTATAAAGTATTAGTATGTGATGATGAAAAAGACATTGTATCGGCAATCAGCATTTATTTAACCAGCGATGGCTACGAGGTAATCCCGGCGCGAAACGGGCTGGAGGCGCTCGATATAGTAAAACACAATGATGTGCATCTTGTCCTGATGGACATCATGATGCCTGTCATGGACGGCATAGAGGCAATGGTGGAAATCAGAAAAATCTCTAATGTGCCGGTCATACTGCTCACTGCCAAAAGTGAGGACACTGACAAGGTACTCGGGCTCACGGTCGGAGCAGACGACTATGTGACGAAACCGTTTAACCCGGTAGAGCTGCAGGCGAGGGTGAAGTCGCAAATCAGGAGATACATGCTTCTCGGCGCGGGCAATACAAGCGTAGGAAAGCTGGTAATCGGCGGCATTGAGCTGGATGATAAATCAAAGACAGTGACAGTTGATGGCGAGGCAGCAAATCTCACACGTACAGAGTACGATATTTTGAAGCTTCTCATGGAGCATCCGGGCGAGGTGTATTCGCCGAATCAGATATATGCAAAGGTCTGGAAGGATGAGCCGTATGGGACAGAAAACACGGTGGCGGTACATATCCGTCATCTCAGAGAAAAGGTTGAGATAAATCCGGCTGAGCCAAGGTACTTAAAGGTCATCTGGGGTCGCGGATACAAAATTGACGCTGAATAGGTGCATGCTTGATAAAGTTTGTCAGGTGAAGCACTATAAAATGGAAGGTGAATGATATGAAAAAAATATCAAGAAATCTGTGGCTTAAGCTGGCGGCATTTATAGTATGCTCGGTCATGGCGGCAGGGCTTGTTGTAACAACGTTAGTTGCAGTGTATACAAACAATTATGAAAGCACAGCACAGCTAAGGGATGAAATTCATGCGAATATTGCAGGAGCCTATAGCAGACAGATGGTGTACAATTATGAATCCGGTGATGACAATGCATTTTCGCAGATGATGGACGATACAAATCTGCAGGCCGCAGTGGTAAAGAGTAATGAAACATCAGAGGACAAGGTAGATGTAAAATCTGATGCAGCAAAGGTGTATTCAAGTGTGGATGAAATATCAAATCCGGATTATATTTTTAGCTACAAGGCAAAGAACTTAAAGTGGAACAGGCTATCATATCTGTGGGATGCAATGAGCGGCAGCTATGAAGAGTCAGACGATGCATCAAACAGTATGAACAGTGAGAGAATCAGCTCAATCATGTATTCCAAGACAAACGGGCTCTTTTATCTGTGCCTGAATGATGGTACCGCTTATGTCATTCCAAAGGTGAGGGTGATGACAGGCTCTAACGATAACAGCTCGCTTGGCTTATATAAGGCAGTTGAGAAAACCGATGAGAATGGAAATAATTACTTTGCCTACGAGGAGATGTTTACAGGCCAGTCACTCGATATTACAGGCTTTGCCGAGTGGAAAAATGTAAAGTGCTATGATGAAAAAGGAAATCATATAAAGTGTGGCATGAATCTGAGTGATGACGGCGATTCGCGCTTTGATAGTGACGGCTCTTACTACGATTATGATGAGGATATTTATTATGACAGCTACGAAATCATAAAAGTGGTGGAGCAGGTGAATGAGAGCTATGAGCTTTTACCGGATACCTTTAATATATCGGATACCGGAATTGTGTACTATCCATACACCCAAACGGAAGATAAGCCTGAGTACTATTATGTGTATGCAAAGCTTCCGCAGCAGCTTCAGGAAAAGGGCGATTACTTCAATCAGGCAGACAGCTTACTTGACGTCATGGAATTTACAGAGGCTCATTTAAGTGTATTGTTTGTCATATTTATACTTGGTTTTGTGATTACAGCGGGGTATCTGCTGACAGTTGCCGGAAAACGTGAGGATTCGGAAGAAATTAAATTACGATTATATGACAGGCTGCCGTATGAGGTGATGCTTGGAGTGACAATGTTTGCAGACTTTATGGTATTTCCGGCAGGCTTTTTGCTTATAAAGCAGCTTCCGGTGGTGGCACTCATTTGTCTGGCGGCAACCATGGTTTCGCTTGAAGCAATCCTGACAACATACGTAAGAATCAGGGCACATGAGTTCTGGAAGCATACACTGTGCTACTATGTTGTTAGATTTTTCTTAAAGCCTGTCAAAAAGCTATGCAGGATGGTATTTGCCCCAATCAGATACGGCTTTTCATGGATAGAAAGAAATGTACCGCTGTTTTTGATCAGTATGCTGGCATTCGGTTTCATATGCCTGCTTGAGCTTATAGGCTTTGGAATAGGGAGTATTGGATTTATATTCATTATAAAGCTTATAGAGCTTGCGCTGCTTATCGCATTTATCATGCAGTATGACAGGATAAGATGCGCTGCAAAGGCTATAGCAAACGGTGATTTTTCACAGCCTGTTGATACATCAAGGCTCATGCTGTTTTTCAGAAAGCATGGAGAGGATTTGAATAATGTGAGCAATGGAATAGAGGCCGCGGTCTCTGAAAAAATGAAGAGCGAGCGCTTCAGGACGGAGCTCATCACAAATGTGTCGCATGATATCAAGACACCGCTCACCTCCATTATCAATTATGTGGACCTGTTGCAGAAGGAGGACATAGATAACGAGAAGGTACGCGAATATCTTGACGTTCTCGACAGACAGTCATCACGTTTGAAAAAATTAATTCAGGATTTACTCGAAGCGTCAAAGGCATCTACCGGCAGCATAAATGTAGAACTTGAGGAACTGGATGCGGCTGTTATGCTGTCACAGGTAGCCGGAGAATACAAAGAAAAATTCGAGAAAAATAATCTTGATTTAATTATCAAAAATGACGTTACACCTGTCATGATTCAGGCAGATGGACGACATCTGTGGAGAGTGTTTGATAATCTGATGAACAACATCAACAAATACGCCCAGCCGGGTACGAGAGTGTACATTGACATCATTCCAAAGGACAGCGGAGCCATCATAACCTTCAAGAATGTATCAGCTACACCGCTTAATATCTCAAGCGATGAGCTCAAGGAGCGTTTTGTCAGAGGAGACAGCTCGCGAAATACCGAGGGCAGCGGACTGGGACTGTCTATTGCAGAAAGTCTCATGAAGCTCATGAATGGTACTTTGGAGCTGATTGTGGATGGCGATCTTTTTAAGGTGACTCTGGAGTTTTGAGCTTTTAAAACTATATTATATATTGAACTTATACGACATAAGAAACAACAAAATCCGGGGCAGATGCATTTTAAGAATCATCTTTGAGGTTTCAATTCTATATAGAACAAGATCTCTTCTTGTACCAATTTCTACATCATGCTGCTCCATATAGTATAACCCCCTCTTTATGAATATTTGAATAAAATGGATAATTTACTACCCACTTATTAAAAATCTCTTCACTTTTGGCAATTGGTTTTATGTCAATGTCATGATCCAGATTAAAGTCATATGTCATATAGGAAAGCTGCTCACCATAAGATTTAAGTTCAATATCTGACATATCAACCAAAATCATAATATCTATATCTGAGTCGGGTCTGAAATCGCCTCTGGCATACGAACCATATAAAATAATCTGTCTGACATGTGAACCATAAATTTTTTTGATTTCTTCAATGTATTGTCCAATAAGATTATACATAGCTTTTGGCATATGCTACCCCTCCTTAAAAAAAAATCTTCACTCTACTATTTTATTATACCATATATTAAAAAAAATGCATTTTATATTTTACCACAAAAAGTCGGTATAAAAATCCGGGGCATCTGCCCCGGCCTCAGACTGTAGACGTGATTTAATTTCCCGATATCATCTCCAAAAACCTCTCATGAATCCGTGTATCATCATCAAGCTCCGGATGGAAAGCCAGCCCAATCTGGTTCTTATACTGCACGCCGACAATTTTGCCGTCATACTCTGCGAGTACACGCACATCATTCTTTGCTGAAGCATCAATAGCTTCCACGTAAGGTGCTCTGATAAATGTCATGGTAAAGTCAAAGCTATTGTCAAACCTTGCTGTAGCCTCAAAGCTTCCAAGCTGTCTGCCGTAGGCATTTCTTTTAACAGTGACAGGCAAAGTGCCGAAATATACGTTGTCATCGTTGCTGATATGAGAAGCTAAAAGGATAAGACCGGCGCAGGTTGCAAGCACCGGAAGTCCGTTTGCGATTCTTTCCTTAAGCTCATCAAACATATCAAGCTCACGGAGCAGCTTGCCTTGCACAGTGCTCTCACCTCCAGGCAGCACGAGTCCGTCTAAGTCACAGATATCTGATTTCCGGCGCAGCTCTACACATTCGCACCCAAGAGACTCAAGCATGCGCTTGTGCTCAATAAACGCTCCCTGAACAGCTAAAACACCAATCTTAAGTCCTGATTTCATTTTATTTGCCTCTTTCTTCCATGATGATTTTAATCTCGCTCTCGTTGATTCCGACCATAGCCTCACCGAGATTCTCAGAAAGCTCTGCGATGAGCTTTGCATCAGTAAAGTTTGTCACAGCTTTTACGATAGCGGCAGCTCTCTTGGCAGGATCGCCTGACTTGAAGATACCTGAACCGACGAACACACCCTCAGCACCGAGCTGCATCATAAGAGCCGCATCAGCCGGAGTAGCCACACCGCCTGCCGCAAAGTTTACAACCGGAAGCTTGCCATTGTCATGAACGAATTTGACAAGCTCGAAAGGCACCTGAAGATTTTTAGCTGCCTCGAAAAGCTCATCCTCACGCATGGAAGTAAGCTTTGCAATCTCAGAATTCATCTTTCTCATATGTCTGACAGCCTGCACGATATCACCTGTACCGGGCTCACCTTTTGTACGGATCATGGAAGCTCCCTCGTTGATACGGCGGAGTGCTTCACCGAGATCTCTTGCACCACATACGAAAGGCACCTTGAAATCTCTCTTATTGATATGGTACACATCATCAGCAGGTGAAAGCACCTCAGATTCATCAATGTAGTCAATCTCGATAGCCTCAAGTATCTGAGCCTCCACGAAGTGACCGATACGGCACTTTGCCATGACGGGGATGCTGACAGCCTCCTGAATGCCCTTAATCATCTTAGGATCGCTCATTCTTGAAACACCGCCTGCGGCTCTGATATCAGCAGGTATTCTCTCAAGCGCCATGACAGCACATGCACCGGCTGCCTCGGCAATCCTGGCCTGCTCCGGGTAGTGACATCCATGATGACACCGCCCTTGAGCATCTGCGCAAGCCCTTTGTTGAGTTCGTATTGAGTATTCTTATTGTTTTTCATTTGTTAAATCTCCTTTTATTTTTGTATTTGCTCATGCAGCCAGCATATATCATGGTTGCAATATTACACATCTGGTAATGTTAAAATATTCAAAATAAGGAAAATAAAAATGCCAGAAAGCGGTGAATCAAATGCTGACCTACGACCTCACAAAAACAGACGGACCACTCTACAAATGCCTTTATGAGTGCATCAAAAACGATATATCACAGGAAAATTAAGCTCCGGGAGAAAATGCCATCAAAACGTACCACTCGCCAAGAATCTAGGGTTAGTACCATTACGGTTGAAAATGCATATGACCAGTTGCTAGGCGATGTCTGCAAGACCAAAGAGGGGCTATTTCATAGCCGATGTGTCAGATATCAGGGTAATCAAGGCACCGGTGCAGAAGGAGCTTAGCATAAAGCTGCCGCCTGAGCAGGATGAAAGTATATTTGACTTCTCATCAAACAGGACAGACTCGGGTAACTTTCCATTTTCCATATGGGCAAAGCTCATGCGAGAGACGATTTCCCTTAGGGCAGGACTTTTGTCGGTGTCGCCGTGTGGCGGGTGAGGAGACTTCGGAAGCGATAGCAAGCCATCTGTCATCGTTTCGCGGTATGAATGTGGACCCGGACCAGATAATAGTCAGGCGGGAACAGAGTATCTGTACGGACTGCTTGTGAAGCTTTTGGGTACGGACAAGGTATACTGCGTGGAGGATCCGGGCTATAAGAAAATCAGCCAGATATACGAGTGCAACAATGCAAAATGCCTGCCGGTGCAGATGGATGAGCAGGGCATCAGCGTGGAGCTTATAAAGAAAGCGAACGCGCAGATAGCACATATCAGACACACCATTTTCCGACAGGAATCACGATGCCTGTGAACCGCCGCTATGAGCTTTTGGCATGGGCCAACGAGAGCAGCGACAGATACATCATAGAGGATGATTATGACAGTGAGTTTCGCATGAACGGACACCCGATACCGCCCATCCTCTCGATTGATGCGTGTGAAAAGGTCATCTATATAAATACATTTTCAAAATCTCTCACATCCACCATCCGAATCAGCTACATGGTGCTGCCGGAGCATCTGGCAAATGAGTTTTACAGGAGGCTTTCATTTTACTCATGTACGGTATCGACCTTCGAGCAGTATACGCTGGCACGATTTATCAGCGAGGGCTATTTTGAAAAGCACATAAACAGAATGAGACTGCACTACGGCAGAAAGCGCCAGAGCGTGCTTTCGTCCATAAAAGGCTGCTTCACTGAAAAGGAATGCAGGGTAATAGAAAATGACTCCGGACTGCATTTTATCATACAGTTTGACACGAACCTTCCGGACAAAACAGTTGAAGAAAGGCTTTTGAAAAAAGGCATAAAGCTTCAGGCGATTACCCATTTCAACCTGATCAAGCCAAAGGAGGACAGGCATCAGTTTATTATCAATTCTCAAATATTGATGCTGACAGGAT
>SCPN01000651.1_pt1 | contig 14422 bp, 16 predicted proteins | sample 6106831 | NCBI WGS metagenome assembly SCPN01 (sample SAMN10720447, study PRJNA508395) | human gut metagenome | isolation source: Participant 1, 0 month
ATTTTAGTCTGGTCAAGACCTTCTGCATATTTTCTTATATCCTCCTCGTAATCAAGTCTTATCTGATTCTGTATATCCAATGTGTCAGAAAAACTGTTTGTCTTAATATACCGTTTTACAACTGCGGGCATTCCTCCAAGAATACAATAATCAAGAAATGTTTTCTTAAATACTGTAAGCTGTGTCTCCTGCTAAACGGCTTTAATTCTTTCATATGATTAAATATATCTTCAATCACATCACTGCCATATCCTTTTGCCCACAGAAATTCCTCAAAATCCATTGAAAACATTTCATAATCGGTTTTGTAGCCAACACTGTTACTGTGAATTTTTTTATAATTAACCCCTAATAGTGAACCGCTACATATTACATCAAATCTTCCGTCAATTTTAAATGCTTTCAAAGATGTTGCTATGTCAGGATAATCCTGTATTTCATCAAATATCATCAATGTCTCATATGCTATAAACTTTTTTTCAGGTGATAACAATGTTATATTTTTTATTATGCTTTCAACATCATATCCATCACCCAGAATCACTTTATACTTAGGTTCTAATACAAAATTAATATAAACAACATTATTATAATTTGATTTTGCAAAATTATTTATAGATTCAGTTTTTCCAATCTGTCTCGCCCCTTTTATTATCAATGGTAACCTTTCGTCATTTTGTTTCCATTTTATAAGATAATCGTCAATCTTTCTTTTTTAAATACGCCACTTTCCTCCCTCCATATCCCTATTTTAGCACTATTTCAATCAAAAGTACACACTCTATCACGTTTCATGAGCCACTTTTTCATAATTTTACACATTTCATGAGCCACTTTTTATGTTTTCATCACATTTTATGAGCGACTTTTAAAGCTTTTTACACATTTCATGTAAATTTATCTTATTATACACGTAAAAAACGGATACCTATACGTTATTCGTATGGTATCCGCTTTTGTATATTTTTATTTTGATATTTATTTTTATATTCCGTAATTCCGGCTTTTTCTAGTGCTCTGCACTCATCTGCTTTAACGGAAATGCCAGAAGAACTGCACCACCAACTATATTTCCAAGTGTAACAAAAAACTGGCTTTTTATTACTGCTGCCGTTCCAATATCACCAAGAAGCATATACCCTATTGTAAATGTTCCCATATTAACCATTCCGAATTAACTCGAACAGCCGAAATACAAAACATCATTATCATCTTACCGCTCTCACTCTTTAATTTCATACCCGTATAGACAGCAAGACATACAAGAAAATTACACAAAACGCCACGTACAAACAATTCCATCGGTGTCGCATCAAGTTTTGTATATATAAAACTTCTGTAATAATCAACAAGAATCTGATGTGAGGCATTACTCCATACAAAAAGTCCGCCTAATATAAATGAACCCACAAAATTACCTATATAACTTATAACCCAAGTCTTTATCATATCTGACACTTTACATGTCTTTGTATACACACCCATCGCCATTACCATATTATTTCCGGTAAAAAGTTCTCCGCCGATAAAAACAACGAGAATTATCGCAATTGAAAGAATAAATGGTTTAAAACTGCGGATATGTTTTAGCTCAACTTCTGCTTTGTCACATTAGAAAGCATAGTTGCAACAACTATGAAAAATCCTGCTACAATCGCCCTTATAAAATATTTTCCCAAATGATTATTACAAATATCAGCCTTGTTAAAAGCCGCTTTTTTCATAATTTCCAAATCACTGTCAAGCATATTTTTTCCTCTTTCATCCTTTTTGTATATTAAACACCTGCATCAAGACACAGACCAAACGGAGATATTTTAATCCTATGATTCTTTAAAGTCAACCAATAAAACAAAAAAATACGTAATTATTACAGAAAATATTGACACTTTTATCAAATTTCTAAAAAAATAATACTTTATCACCAGTTACATGTTATAATAGTTTACAAAGTAACTTAGTGAACAATTTAATATAATATATAGGGAGATTTTGCATGTTTAAAGGATGAGATTTTTATTACGATAATGATGCGGTACAGATACTTGATACTATTGATAAAATTATTGCAGGTAACTTCAGCGGTGTTAATCCTGTTGACTTTAACAACCCCGAATATGGTGAAAAACTCAATAAAATGCTGCATGTTTTTACAGAAGTAAATAACCCTGTTGTAATGCGTCTCAATGAAACAATGGGTGTTATCGGTGACAACACTCTTATAAAGAATACTCTGGAACAGGTCGAATCACAGACAAAATCAATACAGCACATGGAAAATTCCAGCCAGCATCTCGAAAGCTCTATTGAAAACATTTCTGATGCAATGGGAGATATCCGTGCAAACACTCACAAAATTCTATCAGTTTCACAAAATATAACTACAGACATGAATGACAGTATTAAAGCTGTCAATAAATCATCTGAAAAAATCAGCACTATTAATCAGAATGTCCAGGATTTCAAAGGAAAAATCAATAAAATAGAAGAAATTGTTGACATTGTCCAAAATGTCGCAAGCCAGAGTAATCTTCTTGCTTTAAATGCTTCTATTGAAGCTGCAAGAGCAGGTGAAGCCGGAAAAGGCTTTTCTGTCGTTGCCGAACAGGTAAGAATTTTATCTTCAAACACTTCACAATCAGCCGAAGATATTGTAAAATATGTTGCTGAATTAAGAGAAAGCATTGACTCACTTGCCTCTGCAATGGATGAGACAACTCTCACACTTGGAAGGAAATAAGAAAGTTGAGCAGTCGCTTGCCGCCATACAGCAGATGAATGAGTAGAGATGGACAACATAAAGCGTAAGCGTTGACAGTATATTTAACGACATTGACACGCAAACCGGTGTAACAAAATCATTAGCAAAACAAATTGAAAATATTTCTCAAAGTTATAACATTTTATCTGATGAATGTATACAATCAGGACAACGTGTATTTAAATTAGGACGTTATCTTGACAAGACCAGAAGTGACCTGGTTCGTGGATGTTCTAATATCACACAGCAGGACTGGATGCGTGTATTTGAAGTAGATCACTATGTTCTTACATGGCGTGTATACAACAATATTGTCGGATTTGAACACTTAAAGAAAAAACAGGTTGATAACCCTTTGGGATGCAAGCTTGGAAAATGGCTGAACAGCCAGACTGACAGCCGTCTTACTGAAAGTCCGGAATTTGGTCAGCTTGTCAAAACGCATGAAGTTCTTCATCACTTTGCCACTCTATCATGGCAGGCAAAAGAAGATGGGGATGACAAAAAAGCTCTCTCATATTTTAACGATACATATGATGCTTTCTTAAAATATGATAAAGCTCTTAATAATCTCCAGAAAAAAATGCAGCAGCTTGGTTATAATAATGCAACACAGATTGTTTCATTTGAAGAATAATTGATTATTTTATCAGAAAGGATAACACACAATGAGCATCAATAATGAAAATGAAAATCCACTCGGGTACAAAAACGAGGGAAAACTTCTTGTAGGATTTGCAATTCCATGTATTATATCAATGCTTGTTACTGCGTTATACAACATCGTCGATCAGATTTTTATCGGTCAGGGTATCGGTATGCTTGGAAATGCAGCAACAAATATTGCATTTCCACTATCAACAACATGCACGGCTATATCACTCCTGCTCGGAATTGGTTGTGCAACCAATTACTCACTGCATCTTGGTGCAGGTGAAAAGAAAGAATCAGAAAAATATGCCGGCAATGGAATAATTCTTATGGCTATAATGGGAATATTTTTATTTCTTATAACCACCATATTCCTTACGCCAATGCTTAAATTTTTCGGTGCAACACCTGATGTACTTCCATATGCAAAGGCATATACGCGTATTACTGCTATAGGCTTTCCATTTCTGATAGCCAATACAGGAATGAGCAAGCTGATTCTCGCAGATGGTAGTCCAAACTATTCAATGACATCAATGCTTATCGGTGCAATTGTAAATACAATTCTTGATCCTGTCTTCATATTTGTATTTAAGATGGGAATGACAGGTGCCGCACTTGCAACTATTATTGGACAGATAATTTCATTTTGCATAAGTTTACGCTATATGTTTCATTTTAAAAATATAAAATTAAGCAAAAGCAGCTTTACAGTTTCATTGCATCATTGGAAAAATATTTTTATCCTCGGAGCAAGTGCATGTTTCAACCAGATTGCAATGACAGTCGTTCAGATTGTAATGAATAACACACTTGCACATTATGGTGCAATGTCTGTATATGGCGGTGATATTCCTCTCGCGTGTGCCGGAATTATCACAAAAGTAAATATGATATTTATGTCATTTGTAATCGGAATATCTCAGGGAACACAGCCTGTTATCGGCTTTAATTACGGAGCAAAAAAATATAAACGTGTACGTAAAACATATCTGCTGGCACTTGCTACAGCTTCCGGTTTATCGCTTATTGCATTTGTATGTTTTCAGGTATTTCCACGCCAGATTATCAGTATATTCGGTAACGGAAGTGAATTATATTTTAAGTTTTCTGAAAGGTATTTCAGAATATATATGTTTTTGACAATCATCAATGGAATACAGCCTGTAACATCAAATTTCTTTAATTCTATAGGTAAATCAAGACTTGGTGTATTTATGTCTCTTACAAGACAGATATTGTTCCTGCTTCCGCTTATAATTATTTTCCCTATTTTTATGGGAATTGATGGCGTAATGTATGCAGGTCCTATCGCCGATGCAGCCGCCGCCATTGTATGTGGATATTTTACAATAAGAGAATTAAAAGAATTGAAAAATCTCGAAAAATCTTTAGAAGCCGCAGTTATATAAAACCGCGGCTTCTGCTATTCTATCACTTACGTCTTATAGCTTTATTAATCTTTTTTTCAAGTTCTTTTTCAAACTGTTTTTCAAACATAAGTTCATATCTGCTGCCACTTACAGGCAATGCAACTTTTCTGTTTTTCCATGATGAAAGGTATATCGCATTGGATAAATAAAGACTGTTAATAGCTTCGTCTCCATTTGCAACACACCTTCCCGCTGCATATTCTGTCAGTAGTTTTTCATATGCACCATCATTTGGCTCTGTCTTTATATCTTTCCACTCATACTTTGGCTTAGCAAATAAATCACCATTTCCTCTTCTGTATTCTATTTCCGGCTTGTCAAGTTCACATACACGAAGCTGGCTCCTTTGTCACATACAAGAAGAGCATTATCAAGACTTATCTCCAGCCTGTTGACACCGGGTGCCTCGCCTGTTGATGCAATGAACACTCCGCTTGCACCATTCTCCCATTCCATATATGCCGTGACATCATCTTCTACCTCTATCGGATGATACTTGCCTTCGCTGCAAAATCCGGCAACATCTGAAGGATTTCCACATATCCATGACAATAAATCAAGATTATGAGGACACTGGTTAAGCAGAGTTCCTCCTCCGTCATATTTCCACGTTGCTCTCCATTTACCAGATTCATAATATGCATCAGGTCTGTACCAGTCTGTAATAACCCAGTTTACCCTTTTAATATTACCATACGTTTTATTATCGATTATTTCTTTTATTTTTCTATAAACAGGAAATGTTCTCTGATGGAAAATGAATCCGTATTGAAGTTTCGGACAGCTTTTTTTTGCACTCTGATATGCCTCCCACATACTTCTTGCCTGTCTTGAATAAACTCCTGCAGGTTTATCACAAAGTACACTTATTCCACGTTCAAACGCTTTCTTAACAAGTTCTTCATGTGAATAATGTGGTGTTACTATTATTACTGCATCCACTGACAGACTGTTGTCATCTATGGCAGCATACATATCGTCACCCGAATTAAACTTCATAAGTTCAGGTGAAACATATTGTCTAATCATATCCCATCTTTCATCAGTAACTCTTGTTATCGCAGCAAGTTCCATGCCTTTGACATCACCTTTTGCTATCATCAGGGCATATTTTGCACCCATATTTCCCATTCCTATAATTCCAACTTTCATATTAACCGCCTTTCTGTATCCTGTTTTTTGTTTTCTTCGAGACACTTCATGTTTTTCACAATTTTTTCATAAAATCAACAATTATTAATCACATTTTATCTGTAATATAAACAATGTCGAAAGACATTAGATAAAACCTTTTCATAAACTCCGATAGCTGTCCTGATACTCTCTCCCTTTTTTGTCAGGCAGCTGTCATTCCCCCTCTTCCCTATAATTTTATTATATAACTTTTATTTTTGCATTGGTACTTATTATTTAAATTTGCATCTAAAATTTTACATGTAAAATTAAAATTATTTGACATAATCCGTCATTAATGTTATATTATTCAACCCTGTCTATTGTGGGGATTATTTTTACATCATCACAAGGAGATTTCTATGACATTTTATCAGGAATTACAGCTTAGTTCTGCAGGTTCTAAGCAATTAATCAAAAATACACATGACAAAAAAGAAAAATTCAGACATATTTTAATATATAATTTCAAGGTTTATCTTGTAATGATATTCTGCGTTGCAATTGTAACTATTTTCAGTATGTTGACAGGAAACAGTAACAGCGTCGTTGGTGTATGCGTTCTGCTTTCTGTACTTGTACTCAGACAGGCTGATTTTGGTATTCAGACAAATCACGGACTTATTTCAATTGCAGGTATATTTGTAATATTAGCTGCCGGTCCACGTCTTGCAAATATGGTGCCTGCCATACCGGCATTTTTTATTAATTTCTTATGTATAATGCTCCTTATGATTTTCAGCTGTCATAATGTCATTATGTATAACCATTCAACATTTGTTCTCAGTTATCTCCTGCTTCTGGGATATGATGTAAGCGGACACGATTATCTTATGCGAATTGCAGGTTTGTCAGCAGGCATGCTTATATGCATGATTGTTTTTTACAAAAATCAGAAAAACAGACCTTACCATCGTACTTTTAAAAATTTATTTTCAGAATTTAATATTACTTCATCACGCACAAAATGGTATATTAAACTAACTTTTATTGTATCAAGTTCAATACTTGCAATGTCACTGCTCAACCTCCCTCGTGCCATGTGGGCAGGTATCGCCTGTATGTCAGTCTGCCTTCCATTTTCAAATGACATAAAGCCAAGAGCTGTGAAAAGAGGACTTTTTAATATAGTCGGATGCCTTCTTTTCCTTGTCCTTTACTATGTACTGCCTTCATCAATGTACCCTTATATAGGAATAATCGGTGGTATCGGTGTTGGATATTCAGCAGGATATGCATGGCAGACAGCTTTTAATACATTTGGTGCACTATCTATTGCAGCAGGGCTTTTCGGTGCCCAATACGCTGTTATTTTAAGAATAAGTGCAAATATCTTTAGTTCTGCTTATACATTTATATGCGATAAAATCCTAAGCCGTATGCTTGCAAGATTTTAATATAATGAATAACCTGAGTCCAAAAAGGAGAAGCCCGTGAGCTTCTCCTTTTGAAATATTACTTAATTAACATGCTCTTCAAGCTTATTTGAAGATGTTTATTAAATTTTTCTTAAATAGCATCAAGTGCCTGCTTGATATCGGCAATCAAATCATTCTTATCTTCAAGACCACATGATATACGTATAAGTCCCGCCGGAATTCCCGCCGCTGCAAGCTGTTCATCATTCATCTGTCTGTGTGTTGATGTTGCAGGATTGAGGCAGCATGTTCTCGCATCAGCTACATGAGTCTCAATTGCTGCAAGTTTAAGATTCTTCATGAACTTTTCTGCTGCTTCTCTTCCACCTTTTAATTCAAAGGAAACTACACCACAACCTCCGTTTGGCATATATTTCTTTGCTATTTCATAATATTTATTCGATGGAAGTCCCGGATAATTGACAAATTCAACCTTATCCTGCTTCTCAAGAAATTCTGCAACAGCCTGTCCGTTCTCCACATGTCTTGGCATACGCACATGAAGTGACTCCAGACCGAGATTTAAAATAAAAGCATTCTGAGGTGACTGAATGCAGCCCAAATCCCTCATAAGCTGTGAAGTACACTTAGTTATAAACGCACCCTCTTTACCAAACTTCTCTGCATATGTAATTCCATGATATGACTCATCAGGAGTACAAAGTCCCGGAAATTTGTCAGCATGTGCCATCCAGTCAAACTTACCACTGTCTACAATCGCACCGCCTACAGCTGCACCATGTCCGTCCATATATTTTGTTGTAGAATGTGTAACAATATCAGCTCCCCATTCTATAGGTCTTAAATTAACCGGAGTAGGGAATGTATTATCTACAATAAGCGGTACACCATGTTCATGTGCTGCTTTTGCAAATTTCTCTATATCAAGAACTGTAAGTGCTGGATTGGCTATTGACTCTCCAAAAACAGCTCTTGTATTATCCTTAAATGCAGCATTAAGTTCCTCATCTGTGCAATCAGGGTCTACAAATGTCACATCTATGCCCATTTTTTTCATAGTTACTTCAATAAGATTAAATGTTCCACCATAAATAGATGATGAAGAAACAATGTGGCTTCCTGCTTCGCATATATTAAACAACGCAAAAAAATTGGCTGCCTGACCTGATGAAGTAAGCATTGCCGCTGTACCACCCTCAAGTGCTGCAATCTTTGAAGCTACATAATCATTGGTCGGATTCTGCAATCTTGTATAAAAATATCCTGATGCCTCAAGGTCAAAAAGCTTTCCCATATCTTCGCTTGTATCATACTTAAATGTTGTTGACTGGATAATAGGAATCTGTCTTGGTTCGCCATTGCCCGGTGTATAACCTGCCTGTACGCATTTTGTATTAATAGAATAATTCATAATTCTCCTCCTGTATATAGTGGAATTTTAATTATATAGTATACCTATTTTGTGTAAATGTAAAGTGTGCAGATTACATAAATATACTCTGCATACTTTCTGATACGACTAACTTAATACCTCTCATTCCCCATCAATGCCGGAAATATACGGCTCTCCGCTTTTTCTTTTGGCATATATCCCATCTAGCAGCCTTATAACCGAATCCTTTGAATTATCAAAAGGATTTCTGTGGCTAAGCATAAAATGTTGTGCTTTTATATTTTTTAGAATTTCAATTTCTTCTTTAAGAATTCCTGCATTATAAAGCCTTTTTTCACCTTTTTGCATTGCATAAACACCATCTCCCAAAAAACAGTATTTTTCATTTATTTCTAATGCCAGAGAACCTTTGGCATGACTTGATGGGAGTGGAAAAATATGAAGATTCATATTACCATCACGAAAATACAAATCATTTTCCAGTATTTCACCTGTTTTCGTATATTTATAAGTCAATCTGCCCTGATACACATTTGAATAGCTGATTTTATCAAGATTACCTATATGGTCTGCATGAAAATGAGACAAAATCACATTTATCTTCTTATTTGAAGTGTTAAAAGCAGATATAATCTGTGACACACACGGATTATTTCCGACATCGTACAGCCACAGATTATTTTCTCCTTCAATCAGCACGACATTTGCCGACAAATGGATTTTGCGTCGGCTCTATATATGAAATGTTTTTTCCAGTTCAATTACTGCCATTTGCATTCATGCTCTCAATTTCTTCATTAATTGTATCCTCTGATGCTGCCATTGCTGCAAGTGTCATTGTAAGAAGTTTTATGTTCCCAGCCGAGCAGTTGTGCACCACGTTCAATAACCTCTCTTGAACAGCCTGCTGCAAAACCTTTGCTCTATTTCTTTTAATGATTTAAGTTCCATGTCTTTTGTGCTCTTTGACGGACGCATAAGAGCTGCTGCCATATAAGACCTGTTAGCTCGTCTGCCGCAAAAGCACTTTTTCCATTTCATGTTCCGGTGCAACATCAACTGTTATCCCATAACCATGGGAAACAACTCCATGAATAATATCTTCTGACACAACCGCCCTCTTAACAATTCAGGTGCCTTTATACAATGCTGGTCGGGATAAAGTTCAAAATCAATATCATGTAGAAGTCCTACAATTCCCCAATATTGTGCATCATCACCATATCCTAATTCATTGGCATACCATTTCATCACTGCCTCAACAGTAAGTGCATGCTGAATGTGAAAAGGATCTTTGTTGTATTTTTTTAGTAATTCAAATGCAGCATTTCTTGATATATGTTCCATTTTAAATACTCTCCTTAAATTGCTATGATTATAATTACAGGAGTGTCTTCCTAAGCTCTGCTCCGTCTTTTGCACTCAGATATGCAGGTGCAATATCAAATACAGTCTTACAGCCGCTCTGACCTTCTTTGTAAAGACGGTATGCAGCTCTTGCATATGCCACAATGACACATGATGTAAATTCGGGATTTGAATCAAGCTTTAAGCTATACTCAATAACATGATTATTTTCCTGATTCCAGCCCGTCTTACCTGAACGGATAACAAATCCACCGTGTGGGATTCCGCTGTGGTTCTTCTTTAATTCCTCTTCGCTGATAAAATGCACTGTGGTATCGTATTCTGCGAAATAGTTTGGCATATTCTTAATTTCTTCTTCAACCTTTTTTGCATCAGACCCCTCTTCAAGAACGACAAAACACTCTCTTGTATGTTTCTGCCTTGTAGTAAGTTCAGGATTCTCACCATTTCTTACAGCCTCAAGAGCTGATTCTACAGGAATTGTATACTGCTTTCCGTCCTTAACACCTTCAACTCGGCGGATTGCATCTGAATGGCCCTGACTTACACCTTTTCCCCAGAATGTATAATCACGTCCCTCAGGTAAAATTGCATTTGCATACATACGGTTTAAAGAAAACATTCCCGGGTCCCAGCCAACGGAAATAATTCCGACATGTCCGCTTTCCTTTGCAGATGCGTCAACATTCGCAAAATGTTCAGGAATTCTTGCATGTGTATCAAAACTGTCAACAACATTAAACATCTTTGCATACTCAGGTGTCTGAACCGGCAAATCTGTGGCACTTCCGCCACAAAGAATCATAACATCAATTTTATCTTTCCACTGTGCAATGTCATCAACAGAACAAACTGCCGCACTCTCTGTAAGAATTGAAACTGTTTCCGGTGCACGTCTCGTAAAAACGGCCGCAAGTTCCATATCAGGATTCTGCTTAATTGCACATTCTACACCTCTTCCAAGATTTCCATATCCTAAAATACCTATTTTCATTAAAATTCTCCTCGTATAAATTTTTCTATTATTTTATCAGAAAAAGCGGCAGATTTCCATATAAAAACTGTCCTACTTTACAATTTATAATAGCAGTCAGATATTACAATATTTGTCATTAATAAAAATTTTTAATATGTTGTTATAACCACGTAATTTAACAAATTTATCAAATATAATAGCAATGCAAATAAAAAATACCAATTACCGAAAGGAGTTAATTTAATGGATAAACAAATGTTTTGCTTTCAATGCGAACAGACAGCATCATGTTCAGGCTGTACAGGAAATGCAGGCGTGTGTGGAAAAACAGCATCAACTGCAAAGCTTCAGGACGAACTCACATCTGCACTTATTGGTCTTGCAAAATCCTGTGAAAATAATCCAAAAACTGAAAATACTGACAGAATCATTATAGAAGGATTATTTACGACCATCACCAATGTCAACTTTAATGATGAAACATTAAAAAATATGATTGACAGAGTACACAAGGAAAAAAATATAATAGTGCCTGACTGCAGTGTCTGCAAGGCAAAATGCGGCAACACAGACGACTATGACCTTAACAATATATGGAGCGGCAACGATGATATACGTTCCCTCAAATCACTTATACTTTTTGGCATAAGAGGAATGGCAGCATATGCTTATCATGCAATGATTCTCGGTTACACTGATGATGAAGTCAATTTCTTTTTCTACAAAGCACTGGCCATGTTAAGTTACGATTTAAACATGGAGCAGCTTCTTCCTGTTGTATTGGAAGTCGGCGAAGTAAATCTGAAATGTATGGAACTTCTTGATAAAGCAAATACTTCAACTTATGGCACTCCTGCTCCCGTCAAAGTTTCATTAAACATTGAAAAAGGTCCATTTATCGTCGTTACAGGACACGACTTAAAAGACCTTGAACTTCTTCTTGAACAGACAAAGGATAAAGGAATAAATATCTACACGCATGGCGAAATGCTTCCTGCACACGCTTATCCCGAACTCAAAAAATATCCTCATCTCAAGGGTAACTTCGGCACAGCATGGCAGAACCAGCAGAAAGAATTTGACAATATACCGGGAGCTGTACTTTTTACAACCAACTGCCTTATGCCTGTCAAAGAAAGTTATTCTGACAGAGTATTTACAACAGAAGTAGTATCATATCCGAAAATGGTACATATTTATGAAAATAAAGACTTCACTCCTGTTATAAACAAAGCTCTTGAACTCGGCGGTTACAGCGAAAATCAGGAAAGATCCGGTATCAACGGAGGCAATTATGTAATGACGGGCTTCGGCCACGGTACGGTTTTATCTGTTGCCGATAAAGTCATAGACGGTGTCAAAAACGGTACCATCAGCCATTTCTTCCTCGTAGGCGGCTGTGACGGTGCAAGACCGGGAAGAAATTATTATACTGATTTTGTAAAACAGACACCAAAAGACTCCATTATACTTACTCTTGCCTGCGGTAAATACAGATTCAACGATCTTGACCTCGGACAAATTGACGGTCTGCCGCGATTCATGGACATGGGACAATGCAACGATGCGTATAGTGCAATAAAAGTTGCTGTAGCTCTCGCCAAAGCATTCGGCTGCAATGTAAACGAGCTTCCTTTATCAATGATTCTTTCATGGTATGAGCAGAAAGCGGTATGTATTCTTCTCACACTTCTGCACCTCGGAATTAAAAATATTTACTTAGGACCTACTCTCCCTGCTTTTATATCGCCAAATGTACTTAATTATCTTGTTGAAAATTATAACATTTCACCAATAAGCACACCTGAAGAGGATTTAAAGAAAATACTGGGATAAAAACAACTCCCTCGTTATCGTGTTACAAAACACCTGATAATGAGGGAGGAACATGAGACAGTCACACTTCCTCCCGTCTGTTAAATTTAATTACATTACTTGCAAGATTAGAAATTTAATCAGCTGCTTTCTCAAACACAAGGATTTTTTCCGCAAATCGTTTTACCACGGGCATCCAGGTCACAAGCTTGTATGCAGGATTAAGTGTAACCATTCCTCTTGCTATATTATCGTTTTTGACTTTTTTAAACCCCACAGCAATATCCTTTAAATCTTCAAATTTGTCGGCACCCCATGTAAATGTTGCACCTGTGGCTTTTATTGATTTCTCGATGCCTTCTTTTTTACAAATAAAGGGCATAATGTTTCCATGCACACATATGCATTATCAAAATTATCCCTTATAATCCCAAGCATTGTCTTCACCTCATCGGAAGACATATACATTGTAAGTCCCTCAATAATAAAAAGCATTTTTCCTCTCACTTTAACCTGATTCACCCATGCTTTATCAAGTACGGAACAAGCAATCGTAGATATTCTGCCCGATTCGTTGTATACGGAATCTCGCACTTCTATAGTTTCAGGCAAATCGAGATTGTACCAGGTCAACAATCCATTATCCATGCGGTATGCCCTCGTATCAAGCCCGCAGGCAATATTTACAACCGTACAGTCGGGATTTTTTGAAATAAAATCTCCAACCAGTTCGTCAAATACAACACTTCTTGCAACAATACCTCCGCTCATCGCCGTATCTTTTTTTGCGTTGCTGAAATCATAATCTATCTTTTCCACGAGTTCTTCGGCTTTTGCGTCGTGAAATTTATTTTTTGGATTTTTACTGTGCATTGCCCTTGCATAAAAGCACTGTAACATTGTCTCCGCCGTTCCGTTAAGCACAGGTTTTATCTTTTTCTCATTATTCATAATTATCACTCCCTGTTATCTTTAAGACTCTCTACCATATCTACTTTTTCAGCTTTTCTTCTGACAATAACAAGTGAAATAACATAACATGCCACAACGATTACAACTGTGAGCAATATGCTCTTCACATTTATGACAGGAGTATATAAAACACCCTCAATGGCTGAATAAATTCTGAAAACTACAACCATCATCAAATATCCGGCAATCATTCCAACTGCAATGCCAAATGGTATTATGACATGATTTACATCAATTATCATCTGGTTAATTTCACGATTTTTAAGTCCGAGAACTTTAAGCATGGATATGTTGTGACGATTTTCTGAAATAAGCATATTTACCGAAACATAGAGTGATGCAATACATATAATTGCTCCTATTACGGCAAGTGAATATATAATTGATGACATTTCCGTAAGAATTGTCTGCATCTGCTCTTTTATATCTTCACAAGTTACCGTCTTTGATATTTCATCGCCAAGTTCCAGCGGTTTTACAGATAAAAGTCCGTTATATGTT
>SCPN01000948.1_pt1 | contig 14393 bp, 14 predicted proteins | sample 6106831 | NCBI WGS metagenome assembly SCPN01 (sample SAMN10720447, study PRJNA508395) | human gut metagenome | isolation source: Participant 1, 0 month
AGAAACTAACGACGGATAAAACTATAGGCAGACGGGAAGAGAAAACAATTTCAGAGAGTAATTTATTGGAAAATATAGGAGGACATTTTATTTTTAATGCACTTAATACAATAAAAGGTTCGGTGATTATGAAGTCTGAAAATTCATGTTCACTCATAAATGACCTTTCTGTTTATATGCAATACAGATTTAAGACACTGGCAGGAGAGGTTACATCAAATGTAAGTAAGGAATTATTTTATTTAGAAGCGTATCTGAGACTTGAGAAAGCAAGATTTTCTTATATCAATTACGAGATAAATATATTTGATGAGGAAGCGAAAGAGCTGAGTCTGCCTGCTATGTCGCTTATATTTCTGGCAGAAAATGCCATTCATCACGGATTGCTCGAAAAAGAGTATGATATGTGTGAAAAAGCATTGGTAAACGTATGTATTGTAAGAAAGAAAAATGAAACTGTAATCTGTATTGAGGACAACGGTCTTGGATTTGATAATGAGGCAGTGGAATTTTCAACAGAATTTGGCGGTATTAGTTATATAGCGGATATTTTTAAAGAAATATGTAATGGAGAGCTTGAAATAGACAGCGAGAGAGACAAAGGGACAAAAGTTATACTACACTTGACTAGTTGGAGGAAGATTGATGAGAACGATTGTGGTAGATGACGAGAAGATGGCACTTGTTGCATTTATGGAAGAAGCAAAAAATATCAAAGAATTAGACATTGCAGGAGTTTTTGACAATGCAAAAGAAGCGGTTGAATTTATAAAAGATAACGATGTTGAACTTGCAATACTTGATGTGAAAATGAAAGGCATTGACGGGATAAATCTTGGAAGTATTTTTAGAGATATAAATCCTGATATTATGCTCATTTATATAACAGGGTATGAAAAATATGCGTATGAGGCAATAAAATTGCATGCGGCGGCATACCTTGTAAAACCTTTTTCAAGTGAACAGCTTGAATATGCCGTAGAATCGGCAAGATTACTTTCAAAAAGAAGAAAAAGCAGAATTTATGTGAGAACCTTCGGGCATTTTGATATTTTTGTAAATGAAAATCCTGTTATGTTTAAGAGCAATAAAGCAAAAGAACTGCTGGCACTGCTTGTAGACAGACGTGGAGGAACCGTCACAACGGATCAGATTATCGGAACATTGTGGGAGGAAAGACCCAATGACTCTTACACACAAAATTTGTGCAGCAAGATTGGAAAAACGCTCGAAAAAGAACTCAAAGAAAATGATATAGGAGACATACTTGTATCATCGAGAGGTATAAAGAGGGTAAATACAGCACTTTTTGACTGTGACCTTTATGATCTGCTTGACGGAGATGAGAGGGCAGCAGAAAAATTTTTAGGAGAATATATGCTTGATTACAGCTGGGCGGAAGCCAGAATGGCACTTCTTGCAAAATATATTTAGTTAAATTCCATTTCAATTCCTTTTTAAATACATAAGCATTCCCTTTTCGTATGTATAATTATATGTGAATGCAAAAAACATTACTTTTATATTTAATAGTGTGGGTAGAGTTTTTTAACAAAGTGGGTAGAGGAAAAGTATATCGAAAAGGAGAGAATAATGAAAGATACGCAGTTAAAAGTAATTATAGCAGACAGTAATGTACAGGATAGGGAAAGCAAACAGCTTTCAATGGAATCAAAAGGAATGGAAGTGATATTGTCGACAGGTGATGGTAACAAGGTTCTTAGAGCAGTTAGTGATGGAAAGGCAGATGTTATTGTGATGGATATGATACTGTCAGGGTTAGACGGCATTGGAATATTAGAAGAATGTTCCAATATGTCAGGTAGAAAGCCGATTTTCATTATTCAGACAGCATTGAGAATGGAAAATCTTGTTGAGCAGGCAATAAAATACGGTGCTGATTATTATATGATGAAGCCTGTATCTAATCAGATGCTTATAGCAAGGGTTTTGCAGCTTGTGAATAAGAGATATATCAGAGAAAACGGGCATTTATCAAGAGGCAGTTTGTTAAAAAATGTAAAAGAGTATGAGGCGGTAAAATCATCCGATGATGTCCGAACCGTAAATCTTGAAGTGGATGTGACAAATCTTTTGTTAGAGATTGGTATTCCGGCTCACATTAAAGGATACCAGTATATCAGAGAGGGGATAATGCTTGCATTTTATGATAAGAATATGCTGCATTTCATAACAAAGTGTTTATATCCGGCGATAGCTAAGAAATATAATACAACATCAAGCAGTGTCGAGAGAACGATAAGACATGCAATAGAAGTTGCATTCAGGAGGGGAAACAGAGAGATGCTGGAGGAAATATTTATCACAATCAATTCAAAGAAAAGCAAGCCGACAAATTCAGAATTTATAGCACTGCTCACTGATAAATTGAGATTGGAGTATTGTGCATGCAATGCATCTTAATTCTAAATAAATATACATATAATATGTATATTTAAAGACTGTAAACTTGACTATACCTACTATTTTGATGTAAAATGGTGAGAAAAAGTGAATGGAGGTGCCATAATGGATAATGAATCTATGATGGCTTTAAGTAAACAGCTTGAAGTTGAGTTTGACAGCCTGGTTGAAAATTGTTTGGTTTCAGGAGCCATAGATCTGAACTTATATCAGGAATATGATGTAAAAAGAGGTCTTAGAGACAGTTCCGGAAAAGGTGTATTGACGGGACTTACGGAGATTTCGGACGTTACCGGTTATGATGTTGTAAATGGTGTTAAGGAGCCGGCAGATGGAAAACTTTTTTATCAGGGATATGATGTTAAGAATCTTGTAGGTTACGGCATTAAAAAGAAATTTGCATTTGAGGAGACTACATATCTTCTTTTATTTGGAAAGCTTCCTACAGCAGAGCAGTTGGAAGTGTTTATAGAGATTGTAGGCAGTCTTCAGGAATTGTCAGGACAGTTTGTAAGAGATGTTATCATGAAAGCACCTAGTGCAAATCTTATGAATGGTCTTCAGAAGAGTGTTCTTACACTATATTCTTATGACAGTAATCCGGATGATATTTCGATACCAAATGTATTAAGACAGTCACTTCAGCTTATTGCGAAACTTCCATTGATTGCAGTATACAATTATCATGCATACAGACATTTCAATTTCCTTGAGAGTCTGGTTATCAAACCGCCTATAAAGGGATTATCAACTGCAGAAAACATTCTGCAGATGTTGAGACCGGATGGAAAGTATACAGAGCTTGAAGCGAGAGTTCTTGATGCAGCACTTGTTCTTCATGCAGAACACGGTGGTGGAAATAACTCAACATTTACAAACCATGTTGTAACATCATCAGGAACAGATACATATTCGGCAGTAGCCGCATCTATTGCATCACTTAAGGGTCCGCGTCATGGTGGAGCAAACTTAAAAGTTCAGCAGATGTTTGCTGATATAAAGGAAAAAGTTAGTGATACAAAGGATGATGCACAGATAGAGAGCTACTTGAAAAAAGTTCTTAAGGGTGAGGCATTTGACGGTTCAGGTCTTATTTATGGTATGGGACATGCCGTATACACAATATCAGATCCAAGAGAGCTTATTTTGAAAAGCTTTGCAGAAAAACTTGCCAAAGAAAAGGGTATGGAGGATGAGTTTTTGCTTCACGATTCAGTAGAGAGAATCGCAGCGGAACTTATCATGGCAAGAAGACATGTTATCAAACCTGTATGTGCAAATGTAGATTTTTACAGTGGTCTTATATATACAATGCTTGGAATACCGGAAGAATTATTTACACCGTTATTTGCACTTTCAAGAATTGCAGGCTGGAGTGCACACAGACTTGAAGAGCTTGTAAATAAAGAAAAGATTATAAGACCTGCATACAAATATGTCGGTCATCATAAAGAGTATGTTGAGTTGGAAGAGAGAAAATAGCTTTGGAAAACTTTAAATAAAAAGTTTTAATTTATAAAAAACACAGAATAAACACAGAATCATCACTTTTTGTTAAAAATCTTTATATAGAATAACTGTATCAGGAACAGAAAGGCAGGGATTTTATATGAAAAAAAGATTTTTAGCTGTAGTGATGGGGCTTGTGATTACTGTATCAATGATTACAGGATGCTCAGAAAAAAACAGTTCAGACAGCAGTTCTAATACTGCTTCATCCGATGCTGCATCATCTTCAAATTCAGATAATTCAAACAGTTATACAAGTGCAGAAGTAAGCGAATATACTATATATGGAAAAGTTAAGAGCGTAAGCGATGACGGCAAAATTACTTATGAGGTTTTATCAAGAGATGAAAATCAACCACAGAAGCCGCATGGAAGTGGAGCACCTGATGCAAAAAACGGTGAAAAGCCGCAGAAGCCGCATGGAAGTGGAGCACCTGATGCAAAAGGTGGTATGCCAGGGTTTAAGAGCACAGGAGAAACTTCAACTGTTACGTTAGGTGATAATGTTATTGTTCAAAAGGCTGGAATGAATCAGGAAAAAACAGATGCATCAGTTTCAGATATAAAAAAGGATGCATAATAGAAATTGCATTAGACGGAATGATAATGTTTCCAAAGTGCTTATAAGAGAAGAGACGGAAAAAATGCAAAAACACTGATAAGGAAACTTCAGGCAGCGGAAATAGTACAAACTAGGCTGCATAGTATGAGATAAGAAAAATTTGTTGGAGAAAAGCGTTATATGCGAGAATATCAAAAGATAAAAAAAAATTCGGTAAGCAATACTATCGAGAACCAGATGTTTCTTTTGAGAAGTTATGTCAGTGATAATGATTTATGTTCAGACAATGAAAGCATATGTGAATTTGTGGATGAAGGATTTAGCGGAACGGACAGGAAAAGACCGGCATTTATGAAAATGCTTGCATGTGTGGAACTTAAACAGGCACATATTGTCATAGTAAAAGATTTTTCAAGACTTAGCAGGGAACATCTGCTTGTATCAGAATTACGTGAAAAATACTTTCCTTTAAAACAGGTAAGATTTATAGCCATATTGGACAGTTACGACAGTGACAGCGCAGAGGATGCGGGCATTATACATCCGTTTAAAACATTATTTAACGAGTATTACTGCAGTGATATTTCAAGAAAGGTGAGAAGTGCACTTGAGGCAAAGAAAAATGCTGGTGAATATGCTGTTGCAAAACTTCCGTATGGTTATAAGGCGGAAAACGGGAAAATCGTGATAGACGAAAGAAAAGCGGAAGATATAAGAATGATGTATAAAATGAGATGTGACGGCATTACATACGAAAAGATTGCACATACATTTGATATGACTGTATCGATGGTGTGGAGAATACTTCATGAACCGTCATATCTCGGGTATCATGTCTGGCACAGATATGAAAATGAAATTGTTCTGCCTAAAAAAAGGACTAAACAATACCCGGAGCAGTGGAAGATAAGCAGAGACACAGAGAATGACATTGCTATAGTAGACAAAACAATGCTCTCAGAGGATATAATAAAGTATTATGGAAAAAATCACAAAAGGAAGAAGCCAAGACATATTTTTCATGGACTTACAAAATGTATGATATGTAAAAAGGCACTTGTAACGGATAGGGCAAAAAAGGGATGGCTCTGCTGCAGAAACTGTACCGGAAGAGAAAAAAAGCTGATAAAAACCGAGAGGTTATATCAGCTTTTTTTTGACAGACTGGATATTTTTTTGACAGAGGAAACAAAAAGCAGTGGAAAAGAAAGTAATATTTGTGAGTACGTTAAAAAAAATCAAAATAATTTAAGTACGAATGTGGAAAGAGAAATGTTGCTGAATATATTTGTAAAGAAGATATTTGTCGGCGAGAACGAAAATATAGTTATATTTTGGCGTTTTAAGAGATGATGGGAGGCTTTTAGAGTGAAGGTAATAGTCAAATATTATGGAAGTCTTGACAGGGTGAGAGAGATTGACGAAAGTGTAAAAGTATCAGAACTGCTTGCACAGTATGCGATAGTTGACATTGCATATGAATTGCTCGATGAATTAAGAAATGTACCGGAGATAATTTATATTGAAGAGCCAGGGAGAGTTTATCCAACAAAGGCAGATAAATCAGATACCGGAAAAATGAATCAAATTTTAAAAAATGCCCCGGAAGATACACAGGAAAAAGTGGAGATTATGCAGAACCGCATAACTGAAAATGAGCTCAGCGGAAAAGGGGTTATAATGGGGATTATAGATTCGGGGGATTGTGTTAAGAAAAATATCGGAAACTTTAGAAATAACAGTTTTGGAAATATAAATAGAAAGGATGTGTACAGGGCTGCAATTTATATAAGACTTAGCAGAAAGGATAAAGAGAATACTGGCTTTTATAGTGAAAGCATTTACAGTCAGAGCAAAATAATAAATGAATATATAGAAAATTATAATAAAGTAAACGGGGACAGTATTTCGATTTGTGATATTTACATTGATGATGGGTACAGCGGTCAGAATTTTGACAGACCGGAGTTTAAAAGAATGATATATGATATAGAAGATAATTATATAAACTGCATAGTCGTAAAAGATTTATCAAGAATTGGCAGGGATTATATAGAGGTTGGCAGATTTCTGAAATATTATTTGAGAAAAAGAAAAATAAGACTTATATCAATTGCAGATGTTTATGACACTAAAAATGATACAGATATTTTTCAGACGCAGATGTATATTCAGATGAAAAGTATAATAAATGATGAATATTCGAGGGATATATCAGTGAAAGTTAGGTCACAGCTTTATGCAAGCATGAGAAAGGGAAATTATGTCGGGGCATTTGCTCCATATGGATATAAAAAATCATGCAAAGATAAGAATAAGCTTATACCTGACAAGGAAGTGACAGACACAATAAATGATATATTTTATTTGAGAAGTCAGGGATATTCACTTAAAAAGATTGCTGATTGTTTAAATGACAAAAAAGTTCTGACACCATTTGAACTTAGGAAAAAAAATAAAGAAAAATTCAGGACACCATTTCAAAAAAATACTGAATTATCGGAGAAAAAGAGAAAATGGTATCCGCAGACAGTAAGCAGAATACTGAGTAATGAAATATATGCAGGTGTTCTCTCTCAGGGAAAAAACAGAAAAATAAGTTATAAATTAGGAAAAACCGTGAAAGAGGACAGAGAAAAATGGGTTGTATGTGAAAAGAAAGAACTGGCTGTCGTAGAAAATGAATTGTATATGAAGGTAAATAAAAAATAGAGGTAAAATTGTTGTGAACAGATATTGTGCGGGCATATATGCAAGACTTTCGGTAAAAGGATGTGAAAAAAAGGCACAGTCGATAAAAAATCAGATTATGATATGTAAGGAGTATATCAGAGTAAATAATGATATAACGTTGAGTGAATGTTACAGTGATTACGGAAAAAGCGGAATGAATTTTGACAGGCCGGAATTTAAAAGAATGTATAAAGATATTGCTGCGGGGAAGGTAAATTGCGTGATAGTAAAGGATTTATCCCGTTTTGGCAGAAACCACATTGATGTCGGAGAATATATCCAGAAGATATTTCCGGCTTTGGGGGTGCGTTTTATATCTGTAACTGACGGATATGACTCTCTCTATGATACATACGGGAGAAAGGAATTCAGTGTTAATTTAAAAAATCTTGTGAATGAACTTTATGCGGCGGATATATCAGTTAAAGTGAAAAATGCAAAAGAAATAAAGCGGAGGGAGGGAAATTATCTTGGCAGTGTCGCTCCCTATGGTTTTAAGATAGTCAGTGAAAACGGGATAAGAATTTTAAAAGAGGAAGAAAAATCTTATGAGGTGGTATGTTTTATAAGAAGAATGAAAAGGGAAGGAAAGAGCGTAAAAAAAATTGCAGAAATCCTTTATTATAAAAAAATAAATCCGCCGGGAGAATATTTAAAAAGCGGGAAAATTGTTGATATAAATGCAAAAAGATGGTGCGAAAGTTCAGTAAGAAAAATTTTGACAGATAAAAAAATTAACACAAGGGGGGATTGATTATTTTCATCCTGCATTCAGGGATGAAGACGGAAAAACAAGAATACTTTATCTGTGGAATCAAAACATTGACGGTGAGAGTGCAGAGGGCAGAGAACCTTTGGGATATGGGTACGGTGCACAGTATGACAGTTCTGACATAAACAGTGCACTGGATACGGGAAACCGTGGGTTTTCGGAAATGCTTGTACCGGCGAGTGACGGACTTAGCGGTCACGGAACAGCGGTAGCATCAATAGCGGCAGGAAGCAGAAACAGTCAGTCAGGTGGGATTGCATACGAAAGTGAAATCATAGCAGTTGCTCTTAAAAGAACAGGCGAAGTGATCGGGGGTTACACAAGAACAATCGATATTATGGAAGGAATTGATTATGCACTTAGAAAAGCCATAGAATTAAATATGCCGATTGTGATAAATCTGAGTTTTGGGACGAACGAAGGGGCTCACGATGGAAATACATTGTTTGAAAATTATATTACCGATATAAACGGAATTTGGAAAAATATAGTCGTGGTAGCTGCCGGAAACGAGGGGGACTCAAGGCATCATGTAAGAACAGATGTAAGCAGTAATATTAACAGGACAGAATTTGCGATAGGTGATAATGAGAAAAATATAAGGTTGTTTATATGGAAATATTTTCAGGATGAGTTTGAGATATATTTAAATACACCGTCAGGAAAACGGATAAATATTTCAAATGATGTTACAGTGAGTTCACAGAGGGAAAATATAGAGAGTGTTTTGGCTATGCCGACACCGTACACATCGAAACAGCTTGTGGAAGTGTCGATAAGACCGGGAAATAGCTTAGATTATGTGATTTCAGGTATATGGAGCATAGAATTTGCTGTTACGGGAACTATAAAATGCGGAATTGTGGATATGTGGCTTCCGACTATAGAAGCCATTGGATTGTCAACGGGCTTTTTAAGACCGTCACCTGATACAACCGTGACAATACCTGCCACGGCGAGAAAAGTGCTTTCTGTCGGTGCATTCAATCAGGATGCGGGCAGCATGGCACCGTTTTCAGGCAGAGGCTATACGGCGGACGGGCGGCTTGTACCGCTTATTGTGGCATATGGAGTTGATGTAACGGCAGCAGGATATGGCGGCGGATATGTTAGAAAAACAGGCACATCATTTGCGGCACCTAAAATATCGGGATATGCCGCATGCATAATGGAATGGGGGATTGTAAGAAGAAATGATGAGAATATGTACGGTGAAAAACTTATTGCGTATATGACAAGATACGCAGTCGGAATAGAGGGGGAGGAAATGCCGGGAATAAGACAGGGGTGGGGACTTATTTAGCTGTAAAAAGATGTAAATTAAGTAAATAAAATGTGAATTTTCTTTGTTAAGCAAAAAAACGCTCTCTATTATATTGCTTTTTTCGACCAATTGTATATAATTATTTATGTAGGTTAAATTCTGTACTGTGATATGGGTGTATTGATTTATCTGTGCATACATCAAAAGTGTTTTTGACACAATATCACATTATGGATTTAAGTAAATTTTAAGAAAAGAGGTTAAAAAGATGGCAAACATTGATTTAAGTAAGTATGGCATTACAGGAACTACAGAGATCGTGCACAACCCTTCTTATGAGACATTATATGAGGAAGAGACAAAAGCAGGTCTTAAGGATATGGAAGTTGGTCAGTGAAAGTGAACTCGGTGCAGTAACGTAATGACGAGGTATTTATACAGGTCGTTCCTAAAGACAAATACATCGTTGTTGATGAGAACTCAAAAGACACTGTATGGTGGACAACAACGATACAAAGAACGACAATCATCCAATGACAGAAGATACATGGGCAGTTGTTAAGGATATTGCTAAGAAAGAGCTTTGCAACAAGAAGCTTTCGTAGTAGATGCTTTCTGTGGAGCAAATAAAGATACTCGTATGGCTATCCGTTTTATCGTTGAAGTTGCATGGCAGGCACATTTGTTACTAACATGTTCATCAAACCTTCAGCAGAAGAACTTGAGAACTTTGAGCCTGATTTCGTAGTTTACAATGCATCAAAGCAAAAGTTGAGAACTTTAAAGAGTTAGGACTTAATTCAGAGACTTGTGTAGCATTCAACATCACAAGCAAGAACAGGTTATCATCAACACATGGTATGGCGGAGATGAAGAAAGGTATGTTCTCTATGATGAACTACTCTTCCACTTAACGGAATGAATGCTTCTATGCATTGTTCAGCAAATACTGACTTAACGGTGAGAATACAGCAATCTTCTTTGGTCTTCAGGAACAGGTAAGACAACCTCAACAGACCCTAAGAGACTTCTTATCGGTGATGATGAGCACGGCTGGGATGACAATGGAGTATTCAACTTTGAAGGTGGATGCTATGCTAAGGTTATCAACCTTGACAAAGAGTCAGAGCCTGACATTTACAATGCTATCAAGAGAAACGCTCTTCTTGAGAACGTTACACTTGACAAAGACGGAAAGATTGATTTCGATGACAAGAGTGTAACAGAGAACACTCGTGTATCTTACCCAATCGACCATATCAAAAACATTGTTCGTCCTATCTCTTCAGCACCGGCTGCAAAGAATGTTATCTTCCTTTCAGCAGATGCATTTGGAGTACTTCCTCCTGTATCTATCCTTACACCGGAGCAGACACAGTACTACTTCCTTTCAGGATTTACAGCTAAGCTTGCAGGTACAGAGCGTGGAATCACAGAGCCAACACCTACATTCTCTGCTTGCTTCGGACAGGCATTCCTTGAACTTCATCCAACAAAATATGCTGAGGAACTTGTTAAGAAGATGGAGAAGAGCGGAGCTAAGGCTTATCTTGTAAACACAGGATGGAACGGAACAGGAAAACGTATCTCTATCAAAGATACTCGTGGAATCATTGATGCTATCCTTAACGGAGACATCAACAATGCTCCAACAAAGACTATTCCTGTATTCAATTTTGAAGTACCAACAGAGCTTAATGGCGTAGACACAGGTATTCTCGATCCTCGTGACACATATGCAGATGTTTCTGAGTGGGAAAAGAAAGCTGATGATCTTGCAGACAGATTTATCAAAAACTTCGCTAAATACGAAGGAAACGATGCTGGCAAAGCTTTAGTAGCAGCAGGACCTCAGAAATAATTTAAAATTTAATTAAGCAGAAGAGTGACCCCATGGTTATATTTGACATAATATATAATCATGGGGTTAAACCTTTAAAGAGAAGTGTAAAACGTAAGATAAAAGGAGGTTGGTTAGAGTGTTAAAAAAACTTGACAAAATGAAAATTGGGCAGCGCTTAAAAGAATCTTTTAAACATGTAATTATAGACTTTATGATTTTATTGATTATCATAGTAATAGCTATGGTATATATAGTAAAAGATTACTCAAAAGTATTAGACAAATATGCTTATCCTCAGGGAGACATAGCAATGGCTATGAACTATGCGGCTGAAGTACGTTCTTCAACAAGAGGTACTGTTGGTTATGATTCTGATGAATACATAAATCAGATGAAAGAGCAGCATGAGGAAGCTATTAAGAATTTTGATGCAAAAATAGAAGATATTCGTACAACGATGGTCACAAAAGAGGGCAAAGAATGCATGAGTGCCATTGATAAAGCATGGAAAGAATACAAACAGATTGATGAAACTGTTATAGAAAAAGGAGCAACAACAGATGATGCACAGTCATTGGAGGCACAGAAAATGATGTTTGATGAGTTGGCTCCAAAATATGAAGCTTTAGATAAGACTCTAAAGAATTTGATGTCAATTAATGTATCTAAAGGCAATACGGAAAGAGTTAAAATTGAGGTTGTGCTGATTGTACTCATAGTGATTATAGTTATTGTCTGCGTAATTGTAGCAGTTTACTCAACGAGGCTTGCAGTGAAGATATCAAATGGTATAGAAAAACCATTAAATGAGTTGGGTGAGAGATTCATTACTTTTGCCAAAGGCGATTTAGATTCGCCTATGCCTGTTGTCGAAACGGAAGATGAGATAGCGGAACTTGTCAAGAACGTAGAAGATATGGCAAAAAGGATACATATAATTATAGAAGATGCAGGAAGAATGTTGAATGAGATGGCAGAAGGAAATTTTGTTGTTTCAACTGAGTATGAAGAACAGTATACAGGAGCCTTTAATGCATTGCTTCTCGGAATGAGAAACATGAACCGTCAGATAGATTCAACTATGAAAGGTGTAAATGATGCATCAGAGCAGGTACTTGCAGGTTCAGAAAACCTTGCTCAGGCATCGCAGTCTGTAGCAGAAGGAGCAACGGATCAGGCGGCAGCAGTAGAGGAATTGCAGGCCACTATTGATGAATTGAGTAATGGAATAAGAGCTACAGCAGATGAACTTGACGAATCTTACAAAGAGGCATACAAATATGCAGAATTTGCGGAGCATAGCCGTACGGATATGACAGCTATGATGACATCAATGCAGCGAATCAGTGAGACATCTGAAAAGATTGGTGATATTATTGCACAGATTGAGGATATAGCAAGTCAGACAAATCTATTGTCATTGAATGCATCTATAGAGGCTGCAAGAGCAGGTGAGGCAGGAAAAGGCTTTGCGGTTGTTGCGGATCAGATTCGTAATCTTGCAGAGCAAAGTGCACAGTCAGCAGTTGATTCAAAAGCACTTATTGAAGCATCTGTTCATGAAGTTGATGAAGGTGACAGAAATGCAACGAGGGTTTCAGAATCATTGAACGAAGTGGTTGTGGGTGTGCATACCGTTGCAGAAAATGCAAAGAAGATGAAAGCGATATCCCTTAATCAGGCAGAGAGTATGGATCAGGCAGATTTAGCAACAGCTAAAATTGCAGAGATTGTACAGAACAACTCAGCAGCAGCACAGGAAACATCAGCTACAAGCGAAGAACTTACAGCACAGGCAACTGCTCTTAGCGGACTTGTATCTAAATTTAGGTTAAGAGATTAAAGATTGACAGGATAGATGATAAAAGTTTTCTAACAACAGTAAAATAACTTGTATACATAAAATTCAATGTTATACTATTGCTGTAACATAATAATAAAAAAAGCATATATTTTAGGATATATGCTTTTTTGTCTTTGTATTTAATCAGCAGGGAGGAAAAAAGTGAATGAATTTATAATATTGGCGATTCCATTTTTGGGCACATCGCTTGGAGCAGCAATGGTATTTTTTTTGAAAAAGCAGATAGCACCAAAATTTGAAAAGTTTTTGCTTGGATTTGCGGCAGGTGTGATGATAGCGGCATCCGTCTGGTCACTTCTGATACCGTCAATAGAGATGGCAGAAAAGCAGAATACGATAGAGTGGTTTCCGGCGTTGATAGGTTTTATGTTTGGAATAGGATTTTTACTTTTGTTAGACACGGTTATTCCACATCTTCACCTTGAGAGCGATAAGCCGGAAGGACTGAAACTTGGCGCATCAAAAATGACGATGATGTTATTAGCCGTTACACTGCACAATATTCCTGAGGGAATGTCGGTAGGAGTTGCATTTGCAGGAGCAGCGATGGAGGGGAGCGGGATTACAAAAGCAGCGGCACTTGCTTTGGCAGTGGGAATAGCAATACAGAATTTTCCGGAGGGTGCAATAATTTCAATGCCTTTGTGTAGTGAGGGCATAGGCAAAAAGAGGGCATTTTTCTACGGTGTGATGTCGGGAGTGGTAGAGCCTGTAGGTGGATTTATAACTATACTTATTGCCGGCAAAATTTCACCGATACTTCCGTATTTTCTTTCGTTTGCCGCAGGAGCAATGCTGTATGTGGTTGTCGAGGAACTCATACCGGAGGCTCAGAGAGGAGAACACAGTAATATAGGAACAATAGGGACTGCATTTGGATTTGCACTTATGATGGTGTTAGATGTAGCTTTGGGATAATAGGGAATTCATAAAAAATAGAAAGCATATTCATAAAAATAGAAAGCGGTACGATATATATTAAAAGAAAACATATTTATTGTAGTGTAAATAGGATATTAAAATGGGAGGTTTACCTTAATATGGAAGCTTTTAATATAACGGAAATATCAAAATTAAAGAATGATTTGTTGAATGAAAAGAAAATGTCAGGTGAAACAGAAAACAAGAAAACAGTTTTAGCTGATATATGGAAACAGGCTTTGGAGGACATTTTAGACCCGACAAGCAAAATGTCAGAAGCCGAGGAAAAAGAATATCATAACAAGATACTTAGAAAATTAAGACAAGGACGCCGGTTGACAACGGAAGAAAAGAATTATCTTCAGATACATGACCCTGAAATGTACAAAGTTGCTCTCCGTGTGGAAATGAGCAGAAAAGATTTGTTGAGCAGGCAAAACACTGTAAATCAAAAGAGGAATTTCAGACATTGGTAGGCAACAACATGAAAACAGTTGAACA
>SCPN01000843.1_pt1 | contig 14335 bp, 31 predicted proteins | sample 6106831 | NCBI WGS metagenome assembly SCPN01 (sample SAMN10720447, study PRJNA508395) | human gut metagenome | isolation source: Participant 1, 0 month
GCAATACAAAACCGTTTATGGCCCCATGTAAAATCCCATAAGATGAAAATTAATTGGAACTGCAGATAAAATGGGAATAACAAGGTTCAAATGCTACTATAGCTGAAGCTCAAATGGTTGCCGAAAGTGGTGCTTCCGATGCACTGGTAGCTTATCCATTGGAGGGCCAACATAGACCGATTCCTTGAATTAGTCAAAACATATGCTGAGGTACGTTTTCTGGGCCATTGTGATGACCAAGACACTTGAGGTATCTCTGCTTAACAGCGCTGCCCAGCCAAAGAAACCATAGTGAATTTTGGCCGATGTTAACATGGGTACCAACAGAACTGGAATTTCTATCAATACACTGCCAGATTTTTACCGGAACTGCTGCTAAGCCCTGGCTCTCTAAATGCAGGACTACTGCTATGACGGTAACAACGGGATTGCTGAATACGATGCCAGAGAAAAGGCTGTAGACAAAATAGACCGGGCAGTTTTCTCAACAGTGGCTGCACTGGAGCAGACCAGGTCTCCATGCCGGTTCTGGTCATGGGAGGAACCTCTTTTCCCTGCCATGCCGGTATAAACGTGTTATCTGTCGCCTGGCACAGGCATTATCTCTGACTTCGGTTATGCCAGTAAATTTACAGATGAGACCTTCATACCTGCAGGCTTACTCATGACCCGCGTTATCAGTCATGGTGGACCTGGACTCTTTACATTAGATTTGGGCTATAAAGGAATCGCCGCCGATCCTCCTGGTCTCAAAGGCTGTCTTATGGGAGACTGGCATGCCAGCCCATAAATCAGAATGAAGAACATTGGATTTGGAAATGGATGGGGTTATGAAGACCAGCGGCCCGGTATTGGCTCTGTATTATATGTAATTCCACTCATATCTGTCCCACCAGCGCCCTGTATCCGGAGGCCCTGGTTTGGCCCTGGATGGACAAATTGTTGATATTTGGGAAGTGACAGCAAGAAACAGAAAGCTTTCCATATAGAGGTAAGTGCTAATGAATATACTGGATAACAGGATAATTGCTATTCTCAGAGATGTGGATGCAGAAACATTGTAGACGTAATAAACGCTTTGGTGGGTGGAGGTATCATATCCATTGAGATTCCGTTAAACCACAGTACTCCCGCCGCCAAGGCCGCCAGTCTCCGTACAATCCAAAATCCCATGAGACTTTTGGAGATCAGATTTTCCTGGGTGCCGGAACCATATTAAGCCCTGAAGAAGCTGAGGCCGCGGCCAATGCCGGAGCAAAATACATCATATCTCTAATATGGACCCCGAAGTCATAAAAGACAGAAGTCTTTGGGACTGGCCTCCATGCCAGAGCTATGACCCCCTCGGAGATTGTAGACGCTTACAAAAATGGTGCCGATATTGTTAAGATATTCCCGGCCGGAAATCTGGGGACAGATTATATCAAAGCAATAAAGGGTCCTCTAAATTTTATTCCCTTGGCGGCTGTGGGAGGAGTCAATCTTGAAAATGCCGGAAAGTTGCTGATGTCTGGCTACCAAATGATTGCAGTAGGCGGGAACCTGGCAGACAAAAGGCAATACAGGCAGGCGATTACCGAAAGATTAGTTCTTTAGCCAGGCTTATAAAGAGATTGTGGACACAGCTGTATAGCAAAACTAAGTAAAGCAGGTATATCTATGGGAAATGTATGTATAACAATAGATGGGGGCACCACCAATACCCGCTGTCTGATTTGGGACCAGGAGGCAAGGGTCATTGCCAGCTGCAAATGCAATATTGGAGCGCGCAATGGCGCTATGGAACACGGAAATGATACTTTAAAGGTTCAGCTTAAACACAATCTGGAACAGGTATTAACATCCTCAGGCCATTCCTGGAGATGTGGAATATATCCTGGCATGCGGCATGATTACCTGTTCCTCAGGACTATACGAATTGCCTCATTTAAGTACACCCGCCGGATTAAAAGAATTGTCTGAGGGCATACAAACCATATTGCTTCCTGAGTGAGTCCTGTACCCATTCATTTTATTCCGGGTAAAAAATCACGTAAACCATCTGGATTTTGAATCCATAGACCAGATGGATATGATGCGCGGAGAAGAAACAGGAAAGTATGGCCTTATTAAGGCTCCATCACACCGGCAGTCCTATGCTGCTCATTCTTCCTGGCTCCCACAACAAATATATATCGGTGGATGAGCAGAGCCGGATTACCGGATGCATGACTTCAATGAGCGGTGAAATACTCTCGTCCCTCACTCAAAATACAATACTGGCAGCCTCTGTCAATTGCAGTTTTTTGGATGAGTCTGAACTGGACAGGCATTGGCTCCTGAACGGATATAAAACAGCTGTGAATTAGGTATAGGAAGAGCTGCATTTCTGACCAGGGTCCTTCACTTGTTCTGTGAACTTTCTCCACAGCAATTAGGCAGCTACCTCCTTGGAACAGTCCTTACCCTAGACCTGGAGGCTCTGAGAGAGGTTCCAAGGCAATCATCTTTAATCACGGTTTTAAAATTGTAATTGGCGGAAGGGGAACAATGGCCCTTGCTCTGTCCCAAGTATTAGAGGAAGAGTATCCTAATTCCGAAGTTTTGCTGGACCGCACCGAATACTTGGCGGGCATGGGAGCCAGGTTAATCTGGCAGACTATGAACACCCGAAAATATATTCAAAAAACATCATGAAATTTGCATAAATGTAAAAAACACCGCCGGGACTCCATCCATTCCCGGCGGCTTTCCTCTCACCATCTGCTTACAGACTCCAGTTCAGGCTCTTACCCTGAAGTTCTGCCATGTGATGGTATATCCCTTTCTTCTCCAACAGTTCCTCCGGCGTACCCTGCTCCGCCACATAACCATCCTTTAGCACCACAATCCGGTCTGCGCCTGCCACAGTCCTCATCCGGTGCGCAATAATCAGCACAGTCTTATTCTTAACCAGATTGGATATGGCTTGCTGTACCTGAGTCTCATTTTCCACATCCAGCGAGGCCGTGGCCTCATCCATGAGAATCACAGGGCATTCTTTAAAAGGGCCCTGGCAATGGACAGCCGCTGCCGTTCCCCGCCGGATAAGGCAGAACCATTTTCCCCAATCCGGGTCTCATATCCGTTTGGAGACGATGAATAAATTCCTCACACTGGGCAGCCCTGGCCGCTTCCATCACCTCCTGGTCAGATGCGTCTTTGCGTCCCAGACGGATGTTCTCCATGATGGTATTGTTAAACAGGACCACATCCTGGAATACAATGGAAAAGCTTCTAAGCAGGGTCTCCGGCTCTATCCCGCTGATATCCGTACCTCCCAGCGTAATCTTTCCTCTGTCAATATCCCAGAACCTGGCAGCCAGCTTTGCACTGGTGGATTTTCCGCCTCCCGAGGGCCCTACCAGAGCTGTCACCTGTCCCTGTCTTGCTGTAAATGACACATCCTTTAAAACCTGTTTCCCCTCTTTATAGGAAAATCCCATGGTCAAATACAATATCATATCCATCGTACGCAGCTTCCCTGCTGAACAGGCTGCTCCTCAATCCCCTTCATCCGTTCCACCACCAGTAAAGCAGAGTACACAGCCGACAGGTTCTGCAGACAGCCGGTAAGAGGTCCGTACAGCCTGGTGGACGCCACCATAAACATGAGGAACATCATAAAGCCGATGGAATGGGATGACAGAAGAGCTGCTCCCGCCAGTACCGTGGTAGCCATGCCGACTTTCAGGAACATCTGGGACGCTGTGACCATGGTGCCGTTTAACAGTTCCAGACGTATGGTGATGGATTCCACGTTCAAGAATCTTCTGGTCCAGCCCCTCAGATACTCCTCCTGCTGGTTGTTTGGCCCTGATGTCCTGGATATTCTCAATGCACTCCTGGATTCCGTCGAAGCAGCGATTTTCTTTCCCTTCTGCCTGCGCTCCACCTGGTCCACCATGGGTCTTGTACCTGCTGCCAGAAGAAAGGATATGGGAACCACCCACAGCACAGCCAGCCCCATCCGCCAGTCAGCCGCCATAAGACACACTCCTGATCGCCGTGGATAGGAAGGCCCTATGAATTCAGGAATAAAATGGGAAAATGCCTTTTCAATAAACGCGCTGTCCGCCATAATGGTGGTGGTGGTCAAATCCGCCAGATCCCGTTTTCCAAAAAAGACATGGGCAGGGTTCTGAGCCTCTCCGCCAGACGAATACGCATATTGGCGCTTTCCGTATAGGATGCCACAAAGGTGGCGTCATACTGGATTCTCCAGAAAATGAATATTATAACCAGCAGTACAATGCAAGCTGCCACATACCCGCCATTCCCAGGAAGGGCCTGAGATCCCCACCAACGGGCCCAGAAGCGTTCCAGAAACAGGAACAGTATGCCCATGGGGAAAATCAGCCCCATATTAGTGGGCGCAGAAAAATATGGCCTTTGTCAGGTCCCTTCCTCCTGTTCGCTCCAAGGCGAATTTTTCTGCAGATACTTGCTCATGCCTTTCCACCTACCTTCCACTCTGCTGATGTCTGATAATCCTTCCACATTTTTGCATACAGCCCCCTGGCCTTCAAAAGTTCATCATGGCTTCCCTGTTCAGCCACACGGCCTTTCTCCATCACGAGAAGATACGGTGGCACACCGTAGACAGCCTTGGGCGATCATTATCACGGTCTTGCCCTCCACCAGCTTCTCAAATGCCTGCTGAATCAGATATTCATTATCCGGGTCTGCAAATGCCGTTGCTTCATCCAGGAGAACAATGGGAGCATCCTTTAAGATTGCTCTGGCCAGTGCAATTCTCTGCATTTCACCGCCCGACAGGTTTTTACTGGTTCCAAACCGTATCCAGACCCTGGGGCATCTTCTTAATAATGTCCTCACATCTGGCTGCCTTCACGGCCCCCATGACTTCCTCCTTATCTGCCTCCGGTTTTGCCGCCCGTATGTTGTTCATCAGACTGTCCTTAAATAGATGGCTGTCCTGGAATACAAAGCTGACCCTCTTCATCAGTTCTTTTGTCTCCATCCCTCCATCCACACCGCCGATACAAATGCTTCCCTGGTCCACATCAAAACCTTGAATCAAGGCTGACCAGAGTAGTCTTGCCGCTTCCGGAAGCCCCTACAATAGCTGTGGTGGCTCCCTGCGGCACAGTAAGAGACACATGCTCCAGAGCGTTTACACCGTCCTTGTTATAGGAAAACGAGACGTCCTTAATCTCAATCCTGTGATTTTCAGGCTTCCTGGGAGCTGCGGGCTCAGAAAGAGGCTTCTCTCTGATAACATTCAATATTCGCTCCAGCGCGTCATTTGGCAGCCATGGTATTTTCACTGGTCCACATGATTTTGTCCATCATGGTCACGCAGACAGGTGTAAACAGGATATAGAAAACCAGATCCAGGGCCATGGTCACAAAACCCTGCCCGCCCGCCGCATCCCTGCCAGAAGAAGGCCCGCAGGTATGAGGAACGGCAAATATGCTGTTGATGCTGACCGAATAACAGCACATGGGAATTTGAGGGACAGGGTATAATTCACAGCCCAGTTCTTATAGCGAATGATGGAATCATGAAAGCTCTTAAAGGAAAAAATGCTCTGCTGGAATGTCTTTACCACAGGGATTCCGCGCACATACTCCACGGCCTCGCTGTTCATGTCCTCCAGGGCATTCTGGTACTGCTTCATGCACTCTGCCATTCCCGTCCCCATCATCCTGCTGAGGAAAAATGTACCCACCGCCATGGGAATGAGGCTGATAAGGCCAAATCTCCAGTCAAACACCAGAAGAAGTACCAGCACTGCCGCCGGCGTCACCAATGCTCCCGCCAAATCCGGTAACTGATGGGCCAGATAAGTCTCTGTCTGTCCTGCCCCGTCGTCAATGATACGGCGCAGTTTTCCGCTTCCGGTCCCCCTCAAATAGCCAATGGGCAGCTCTGCCAGGTGGTGAAGGGCAGCCGTCTTCATATTTCTGGCTGTCCGGAAGGCCGAAAGATGGGTACACATAAGAGCCCCAAAATAGATAAGCATGCTCAGAAGTGAGGAAGCCACCGCCATCCACCCCCAGTAAACCAGCGTTCCGCCGGCCAGTTCAGGACCGCCAGCTTTATCACCTTCCACATGCACAGATACGGCACCAGCGCTATAACCGCGCTGATACCTGACAGAATGCATCCTGTCACTGTAAGGTATTTATACTTCCCTGCAAAGGTCATCAGAGTCACCTTACCTGTATCGGGAAGCCGTGTCATAATATGTTTCCTGCTGCCATCCACTTTTTCATCCTCCTTTTCGTTAGTTTCAACTAACTCATTGTTTTAAAATAAGGCTGTCAGGCTTCTGCCTTCCGGCTTTCCGCCCTCAAGTCTCATCTCTTACTCACCCAACTCCATGATTCGCACCCAGCCCGCATGCTGAAAACGGCTTAATGTGACAGCACAGGTAATTGCCTGTTCTCTCGGCAGGTCGTGGGACACAAATTCATGGAGCTGCTGGAAAAAGGACCTGCACAGAATATGAATCAGTGTGTTGCTCATTCCTTCAGCCGAATGTCCCAAAGATTCCATAGCTTTATAAAATCCCGGCAGGACTGCTCCTCCACCGCGGCCAGCCTGTCAAAATAACGGTCCCTGGCTTCCTGGGCGCCGCAGCAAAGAAGCAGCTTGAACACCTCAAAATGATCATAGATATAATTCACCATCCAGGGTATGTACTGCTCTGTAATCTCATTCAGCCTGGCTGGCTGCTGCTGTTCAGGCGGCAGCGCAGCAAAGTCCCTGTGCTCTTTACGGTACAGATCCAGCAGTTCCTCCGCCGTATCTGAGGTTAGCGCGTCAAACAATGCTTTCTTCCCGGAAAATAACCGTATATGGCTCCGGTTGTCACCGATGCCTCCTTTGCGATTCTCCTGAGCGACGCTTTCTCATATCCATATGTGAGAAATTCCTTCTTTCCTGCCTCCAATATGGCAGTAACCGTACCGTTGTACCTGTCCTCCATGACAATCACTCCAACCTTTTCCCATATCATTATAACACTGTTATATAACATGGTTATTATGGTACAAAAGGCATCCGTCAATACATATAACCGATACCTTTCTCATTAAACCATTTTATATGTTTTTAAAAACTTCTCAAAACCAATGAATGCAGCGTACTTTCTCAGCCCTTCATCCACCATCTGTCCGGGACCTGCCATATTGTAGAGGGCGGCTTATAAGAGCCCCACCAGCTCCAGGCTCGGTTTTAAAGTATCTGCTCCCGGCTGCCATTTTGCCGGGCATACCTGATCACCGTGCTCCGCCACAAACTGGGATGCCTGAACACGTCTGAACAGCTCGTCCGCATTCCTGCCCACATTTCCCGCGATTACCTCGCAGGCAACAATCTTTCCTTCCGGATTCAAGATAAAGCTTCCTCTTTCAGCCATTCCGTCAGCCTCTATCATCACATCGAAATCCCTGGCCAGACTGCCCGTGGGATCCGCCAGCATGGGATACTTGATTTTCTGTATGGTCCTTGATGCGTCATGCCATGCCTTGTGTACAAAATGGCTGTCGCAGGATACGCTGTAAATCTCGCAGCCGGCTGACTTGAAGTCCTCATACTTATCCGCCAGGTCCTCCAGCTCAGTGGGGCAAACAAATGTAAAATCCGCGGGATAAAAAAAATACAGCCCACTTCCCTAAAACATCTGATTTCTTCACTTCCCTGAACGCTCCGCCTGCATAGGCCTGCACAGTAAAATCACTGATCTCTTTTCCTATTAATGACATATTGTTTCCTCCTGGTCTTTGTGATGGTTTACTGCTGCCTTGCCTTCTATCCCGTTACCCTTGAAACAGAAATCCATTGCCTGCTGCCGGTTGTTAGTTTTGTCTAATTTACTCATATTTTACCAGAACTAATCCCTTTTGTCAATAAACAATATTGATAATTATTATTAATATTGTTTATTTCGAAAATAAAGAACAGCCAGACAAGTTTCCTCATCCGGCTGTTCCCGCCCTTCCTTATTACTCATCAAATGAATTAATGACTGATAATTCCGGCTTCATATCATACTTCTTCTTAAATACTATGGCTCCACGATTCCAGCCAGGGTACCGCTGATGGCAGCCAGCAGCAGCGCCATAAGTCCCTTTAACGGCGGATTGAAGGCAAAGGGCGCCAGCAGTCCGGGTATGGGAGATGCTGTTCCCGGGGCATTGTTGATAATGCCCAGGAATGCGGCGGCCACTCCCGAAAAGCCTCCCAAAAAGTTGGAACAGTAAATCGGTATGGGATGCTTTGTAATGATATGGGCCTGTGTCAATGGCTCCATCATAACAGCTGCTACGTTGCTGTTATCCCCGAAGTGGAGCATTTTAAAGATGACACCATTGGTAAAGGAACCGCCGAAGAAGGCAATAGCTGCAATACCCATGGGCAGTCCTGTAAGTCCCAGCATGGCGGTAAGAGCCATGGAACTGAGGGGAGACGTACAAATCATCTTGATAACCCTCCCAGCAGAAGTCCCATGAGAATGGGCGACTGCTCTGTAGCTGCCGAAATCATGCCGCCGATGTGCGCCAGGGCTGCATTCACAGCCGGATCCACCAGGAAGGCGATGAATCTGGCAATCGGTGCAATCATGAGAGCACCCAGCACGGAATCCAGGCCCGGCGGAAGGTGTTTCTCAATAAACGGCGCAATGAAGCCAATTGCATATCCTGCGATAAATCCCGGAAGGATGCCGTATCCTCCCAGAGCAACACCGGCAACTACTGCAAATACGGGATTCACTCCCATGCCTACTATCGGTACCATGATTGCCGCTGCCACGCCGCCCATGTTGCCCGAGATGGTGCCCGTTTCCCCAAGGAATGCCAGGTGAAGCAAATCTCCGGATATGTACCTGTGGACAGCCTCCACAAGGAAAGTTGCAACTGCTGCATTGGCCATCCCGACATGGCCGCTGAACCTTTGGGCGCCTTCATACTGAAAAGTGAGAAAGCTGCCAGCGTCAATAATAGTAATCCTAACCCGTAATAATTGTCATAAATCTACGTTCCTCCTTTTTTTGCTCTCCGCAGATATGCTTGGCCGCTTTCCACCACAGACCGCCGTTACTGTGACAGCTCTTAAGCTAAGATATATCCTTGGTAGAGTTTTCGCAATGCAGGTAACGAAGAAGTCCCCAAAAAAAACAGAGACAGACATAAAACGTAGCGTAGATGTCTGCCTCTGTCCTTTTACCTGAAAGTTCCCTGACGCGGTTGCTGCTATGCCGCCGGTTGCTTCATCGGTATTCACAATTTAGTGACCTTCTCCAGAGTCCCGTCCGAATTCGATTCTTTTGCCTGAGAGTTTGCGCATCCCCTTCGGCGTTACTGGCGGTAATCTCTCCTCGAATTCATCAACCGGTCTGTCATTAACTTTGTTTATATTTTAACATCAAACATAGAAAAAAGCAATAGAATTATGTTCAGTTTATTTCTTTTTTCACAAAAAACATACCGTTTTTTTATGCATACGGCACAATTTTTTTCACAATAAATGACAGAAAATAAACATATGTCCATTTACTCTCTTCCATTCCCAAAATAATTGTAAAATACAGGAAGGGATTTTATTTTTTCTGTACGCGCCTCTCAAAAATCAATCCAGAAGATTGGTCATGCTCTTTTAAACTGATAGCCAGAGTGGATGTATTGTGGAGCAAGCTGATGCGGCCGGGTTATGACGCCTCCCACTCCCAGAAGAATAAGACCCAGGTTGAATCCGATAACAAACCGGTAGTTCCGGTCAATCCGGTCCATGAGTGCCCGGCTGATAGCCCTCCAGTGTCACCAGTTGGAACAGGTTGTCCTCCAGAGATGAGTGATATCTGCTATCTCCTGGCAATCTCAGCCCCTTCGCTGATGGCAATTCCCGCGTCAGCAGCCGACAGGGCCGGCGAATCATTGATTCCGTCGCCAATCATAATAACCTTGGCGGCCCTTTTTCTTTTCTTCGTCCTCGAACCGGGCCTTGTCCTCGGGAAGGACCTCCGAATAATACTCGTCCACTCCCACCCGTCCGGCAATAGCAGCGGCCGTGCGCTCACTGTCTCCTGTCATCATGAGCAATCTTGGTGATTCCTGCCTGTGAAGGGCCGCGATGACCGCATCCGCCTCATCCCTCAGAGGGTCCTCAATTGCAGATAACGGCTGCCAGGCTTCCTCCGATGGCCAGGTAGAGGTGGGAATATTCCACGGGAAGGCTGTCAAATACCGTTCTCTTATCCTCCGGTATCCTGCATCCCTCATCTTCAAACACAAAGTGATAGCTTCCAATCACCACCCTTTCATCTCCCACATAGGTGGCAATGCTGCAAGCAATATAATCCAATTCTGGAATGCATCTCCTTGTGGACCAGCCCCCGCTTCACTGCCTCATTTACCACAGCCTTAGCCATGGAGTGGGGGAAATGCTCCTCCAGGCAGGCAGCAATGCGCAGCAGCCTCTTCCTTTCCCATGTCATTGAATACCACCACATCCGCCACCTGGGGCCTGGCCTTGTCAGGTTCCTGTCTTCTGGTGTAAAGATAATGGTGTCGGCAGCAGCCACTGCCTCCATATACCTGCCTCCTTTGGTCACGCATGAGGTAGCTGCCGCCGCATTGCCGAGCACAGATAGGGCATAGCCAGCTTGCAGCGCGCAGGAAAACCACCATCAGGATGGATACAGGGCCTTTGTCACATTGCGGGTCAGCAGCCACGTAAGGATGGTTCCGCCCAGACTCCAGGGAACCAACGCGTCCGCCAGGGTGGCTGCCTTTCCCTCAGCCGTGGACTTAAGCTGCTCCGACTCCTCAATCATGGTCACAATCCGTTCAAACCTGGTGTCGCCCGCAGCCGTTCTCACCCGCATGAATCTCTCCTCCTCTACGGCTGTTCCCGCATACACGTGGAGCCCTCCTCCAGTGCTGATTCCCCGTCATGGAAGCCTGGTTCACCATGGCGTCCCCGGAAGCGACCACTCCGTCCAGAGGAATCACATTTCCCATATGGACCGTTACCAGGTCTCCCTCCCTGATTTTTGAAACAGGAACCAGGACCTCTGCCCATCCACATTCTGCCATACCGGCAATGTTTAGGACATGCTCCTGGCAAGGTCGCCCACTGACTTTTTGCGGGTCCATTCTTCCAGAAGTTCCCCAATCCCCAGAAGGAACATAACAGAACCCGCCGTGTCGAAATCCCGTCTCAGGACAGACACGGCATCGCTTGCGGCATCCAAAACCTCCACCTCCAGCTTGCCCCTGAGCAGGACGGACTCCCTTTAGCAGGTACCTGACGGAGTGGGCGGCCGTATAGACGGCTCTGACAGAAGCCGGCAGAAAGGATTTGGCAAATGCCCTGACCACCACTTTCCGACCAGCTTCCTTGTATTCGCGGTTCAGGGCCCTTCCGCTGTTCTTCGGCACCAGCTCTTCCATCCGCTCACTATCATAAGAAAACCTCTGTATTCCCTCCAGTATGCACCTGCGGCTGCCTTCATACACCACAGCGGCATCCGCTGTTCTCTCATATACCCTGACATTTTTTACTCCGGGAAGGGTGCAGAGATAATAATGCAGCAAATCAGCCTGCCGTATGCTCATATCCTTCTGATAAATATGAACCCTGACCCTTCCCCTTATCTCATGTCTAATTACAAACTTCATTGTTTCAAGCTCCTATTCTCAACTGTCCTGGACACATTTTCAGAGTAAATGAAAAAATTACCGCCCGGAGATTTCTTCCCCAGGCGGATTATACATTACGCTGTAACCGTATCAGCAGAAGCTGTCTCATCTTCCTTCAAATATTCTGAGGTATGCTCAGGGGCCTCCTCCCTGCTTTCATCCTCAACACCGACAGCGCTGCATTGACTTCCTGGCCTCTGCCAGAATATCCTCAGCGTTCTCCTGGATATTGGAGGCGGTGGTCATCACACAGTCTTTAGCCCTTAATCCGGCAGCCAGGCAGTTGATATATAACTTTTTGCATCATCGCTTCCCAGAATCTTCACACCTGCTGTTCCAAACAGGACGCCGCCTAAAAAAAGGCCCATTTTTTTACATTTAAAACAATCGATCATTCCTTTATCCTCCTAATTATATGTAAACAATCCTTATCAGGCACAAAAGAGTATGCAGGGCTGTTATGATGCTGTCTTGGCCTTTACATTCACATTAAAGAGAACTGCCCTCTTTATAAGGCCTTACTAACAGATAGATGAATACGGCCACGGCCCCAATTGCCGCAACGGTTCCGACTCCAAAGGTTCCTTCTGTAAACCATCTGCCAAACTGGTATATGCACAGTGCCACCACATATGCAAGTATGGTCTGATAACCGATTGCAAACCAGGTCCACCTTGCATTGTTCATCTCACGCTTGATGGCGCCTATGGCAGCAAAACAGGGGGCGCACAGCAGATTGAACACCAGGAAGGAATATGCGCTGACGGCTGTAAAGCTCTGGGCCAGTGTTCCCCAGATTTCTGATCCGTCCTCAGCCACTTCCGCAAAACCATAGAGAATGCCGAAGGTGCCAACTACGTTTTCCTTTGCAACCAGGCCCGTGATGGCCGCCACAGCTGCCTGCCAGTTCCCCCATCCCAGAGGAGCGAATATCCAGGCAATGGCCTGACCGATTGACGCCAGAATTCCATCCGACAAATCTTCCACCATACCAAAATGTCCGTCCACAAACCCAAAGCTGGATGTAAACCAAATAAAAATAGTGGACAGCAGGATTACGGTTCCTGCCTTCTTGATAAAGGACCAGCCTCTCTCCCACATGCTGCGCAGAACATTCGACACAGTGGAAGGTGGTAAGCAGGAAGCTCCATTACAAACGGCGCCGGATCCTGCAAACATTTTTGTTTTCTTTAAGATGATGCCGGAGCAGATAATGGCTGCAATTCCTACGAAGTAGGCGCTGGGTGCTACTCCAGGAAGCGCCTCGAACAGGGCTCCCGCAAACAGTGCATAATTTTGTCCGCATGGAATAAAGTGGTGGTCAGATGGTCATTTTGCGGTCCCTGTCATTTCTCAATGGTAGGGAAGCCATGATGCCGGGGAACACCGCAGCCTTCCAATCAGCATGGGAATAAAGGACTTTCCTGACAATCCGAATTTCCGGAAAATTTGTCCATGATAAACGCCACCCTGGCCATGTAACCGCAGGATTCAAGAAACGCAAGAAAAATAAACAGCACCAGCATCTGGGGCACAAAGCCAAGCACAGCGCCCACGCCAGCCACTACCATCTAATATCAGGCTGAGAGCCAGTCAGCACAGCCACCGCGGCGGAGGAATCCCTCCACAACAACAGGTATGCCCGGCACTTCCAAGCCAAACAGACTCCAGCCTTCCCCAAACACTCCGTCGTTAGCCCAGTCAGTGGCCCAGGTTCCCACTGTGGTAACTGGAAACATAGTAGACAACCCACTGACCGCCGCAAATATAGGCAGAGCCGGAAACGGTTGGTGACGATATGGTCAATTTTATCGGAACGCTCATCTTCTCTCTGCTCTTTTTGTATAACACCCCAATAATGGATGTAATGTGGTATAGCGCTCATTTGTGATGATACTCTCAGCGTCATCGTCCATGGCCTCCTCCATGCGCGCTGTGATGCTTCCCACATCCGGAACCATGGTCATCTGGGCCCCAATCTTGTCATCCCGCTCAAACAGCTTGATGGCATAGAAGCGCCTCTGCGCCTCAGGCACATTTCCTCCGATGCATTGTTCGATTTCCTTCCAGAGCCGCCTCCACATCGGCGCAGAATTTGTGTACCGGTACAGATGCTCTGCTGTCCCTTGCAAGCTCCACTGCCTTGTTGGCGGCCTCCATGATGCCGGTGCCCTTTAATGCGGAAATCTCCACCACCGGGCAGCCCAGCTCCCTGCTCAGAGCCTGAATGTCAATCCGGTCCCGCTCTTTTAACCACGTCCACATGTTGACAGCCATCAGCACGGGAATCCCCAGCCCATTAACTGGGTGGTCAGGTACAGGTTGCGCTCCAGGTTGGTTCCGTCCACAATGTTTAAGATGGCATCCGGCCGCTGGGTAATCAGGTAGTTCCTGGCGACCACTTCCTCCAGCGTGTAAGGCGACAATGAATAGATACCCGGAAGGTCCATGATGATGACATCCTTGTTCCCCTTAGTTTTCCTTCCTTCTTTTCCACCGTGACACCAGGCCAGTTTCCAACAAACTGATTGGATCCGGTAAGACCATTGAACAGCGCTTTCCGCGAGTTGGGATTACCGGCCAAAGCAATTTTGATTGACATTTCATATCCTCCTCATTCTCTTATTGAGAAAATTTATCAATA
>SCPN01001570.1_pt1 | contig 14268 bp, 27 predicted proteins | sample 6106831 | NCBI WGS metagenome assembly SCPN01 (sample SAMN10720447, study PRJNA508395) | human gut metagenome | isolation source: Participant 1, 0 month
CCCGATGCAATAAGGGCAGCAGACGTGATAAAACTGGCTTCGTGCCTGATCGACATTGGAATTTCTGGACTTGGGAGGTCAGTGTATGGTCAAGGTGCAAAAGAAACCTGCAGTTGTACATCTGACCTCGAGGTAAGGAAAAGGTCTGGAAATGCCGGACAGAAATCGATTGTAGAAAGAACAAAACCTTGCTATAATAAAAGTCATAATAATAGGATAGCATTCAAATAAACCAATACATAAGGAGACGAGGCCAAAGTGTATACCCCTATGACGCTTGGAGAATTGATGGAAGCTCAGGAGGGTGAAGGGATTCAGTTTAAGGAGGCAAAGAACCGTTTTGATTTTGGAGAACTTCGTTGCTGCTGTGCGCTTTCAAACTGTGGGGAAAACTTGTCTTTGGTATTTCAGATAAACGCCCTAGACAAGTTGTGGGCAGCCAAGCATTTGAACAGCCCGAACGCACACGTAAGGGTTTGATCGATAAGCTGCACATTATGGTTGACTTTCAAGTTTATGAACACGAGGGTAAGCGTGTTTTAGTATTTGAGATAGCAGGTCGACCAGTTGGCCTGCCTGTGCAGGCTGATGGCGTTGCCTGGTGGTACGAAGGAGATAGTCTGATTCCTATGCCAGAAACCATTCGGCGACGTATTTATGCGAGGCAGGGATCGATTTTCTGGCACTATTTGCGTCGGGGCAACTCTTGATGATTTAGATCCGTCTGCTGTAGACGAGTTTCGTAACAAATGGGCTGAAAAGAGCGGTAACCGTCGGATAATGAGTCTTTCGCAAGAACAGCTTTTGCGAGACTGTGAAGCCGTTATTGATGAGGACAGAATTACATATGCGGCACTGGCGTTATTTGGTAAACGAACAGCGCTCGGAAAGTTTTTGCCACAAGCTGAAATCGTTTTTGAGTACCGCTCGTCAAATGCCTCTGGCCCAGCAAATCAGAGAGAGGAATTTCGGGTAGGATTTTTTTCTTGCTATAACCGTTTGTGGGAGCTTATTAATCTGCGTAACGATAAGCAACACTATCAGGAAGGTTTTTTTGTTTATGATATTCCAACATTTAACGAACGCGTTGTTCGTGAGGCGATCTTGAATGCAGTGAGTCACCGGAATTATCAAATGGGGGGGAGCGTGTTTATCCGGCAGTACCAAGATCGGTTTGTAGAGAGTCCGGAGGCTTTCCAAATGGAATTACGATTGAAAATATCCTGGACCGGCAATCGCCACGAAACCGCCGTATTGCTGAAATTTTAGCGCTTTGTGGTCTGGTTGAGCGCTCTGGTCAGGGTATGAACTTGATGTATGAGTGGAGCATTAAGGGAAAACAACTGCCTGATTTCACATACAGGCAGATCAAGATTTCGTAAAATTAACTCTAAACGGTATGGTGCTGGACGAAAAAATGTTATCGCTCATTAACCGCATAGGCGATGAGCGGATGGAGTCGTTGACCACTGGCGATTTTTTGGTAATTAACGCAATGTATCATGCAGAGCAGAAACCTCTCAAGTCTCAAACGGGAGTTTGGAGAAGGGTAGACATATCGGCCGCAACAGATATGTTTTGGTGCGCAGCCTATATGCCGCAGTTGGAAAATCCGGTGTACATACGCGGATCGTTGGTTTGGATCGTGAAACAAACAAGGAACTGCTACTGAAGCACATCCGCGAAAGCGGCGAGTACGGAACGCCATTCAAGGAATTACAACAGGTGTTACCCGCAAAGCCGGAATCAGTTACAGGTTCCATGCGTGAACTTCGGCAGGAAAATCGCGTATATTGTAAGGGAAAAAACCGCGGTGCAAAATGGTTTGCAAATGATTTTGGTTCGAGTACACATAATTAAATACGACTGGAATGCGACTTGGGTTTCATTTCGGTCGCATTCAAAAGCATTTCTTTTCATCCCCATTACAGTAGTTTGGTTTTAAATGCAAGTCTGAAAGCTGGTATCTATTGTGGCGAAATAAAGTTGCCCTTGCGCCATACTTTGGCCTTTCGGCCAAAACGTTTGTAACGGCGTAAAGCGCCGCCAGCCAGAAGGCCGGTTGGGTGCACTTTCGGAACCGTTCGCAGGATCTGAAAATATCCAGATTGGAGTCCACTCACAAAAACCTCTTTCGCTTGAAAAGGGCGGCTTTATTTGGGGGAGAAGAACCACCAGCTATACTGGTGGGCTTCCCCCATATGCTTTAGCAAAAAGCAGTGATAGTGACAAGAAAGTTTCAAATAGAAGATAATATGCCCGTTTACGGGCGGCCGAGCGCAAGATGCAGGCTAAAGATAGCGGTATGGGCCACTTCACCCTGTTTTTACCGCGTGGTATAGGTGCGGGTGCGCAGGGTAAACCCGGCGTCGTAGTGTCCCAGAATGGAAAAACCGTTTTGACATCCACGCCATTTTGCAGGGCTGTTGTGGCAAAGGTGGGCCTGAGGTCGTGGAACATGAGGTGCTCTAGGCCCGTGTTTTTAAAATTTATTTATAGAGGGTTACCATTCTGTCCGGGTGCTTTTCGTGCTCCTGGATGAGCAGTTCCACGGCAGCCTGTGGGATGGACACCTGCCCGACGGAGTTCTCCGTTTTGGAGTGGGTCAGCTCCAGGGAGCAGTCAGGGTTACGGACGTATTGCCTGCGCACCGGAATTGTCCGGCCTTGGATGTCCACATGTCCAACCGCAGGGCCGCCAGTTCACCTTTTCGCAGAGCGTTGTCCAAATCCAAATAGAACATGTGCAGGAGTACCCACACCCTAGCAGCCTCCAAGTCGTCCCGGATGTGCTCCAGAGGCAGGATTTTCATGTGCAGTTTTCGGGCATTAGGGACGATGCAGGCACCAATAAGCTCGTAATAGTTTGAAATAGCGTTGCAAACGTTAGGCTTGGCGCAAAGCTTGTACCACGTTCACAGTCCGGTGGCCGGCTCTCCCGATGTCCCTGATAATGCCAGCCATCCGCCGGCAGAGGTATTTTCTTGCAATTCTAAGTTTGGAGTGGTAAACTGGGCATGCACGCAACACAGATTGGAAGGAGAATGGAGCATGAATCCCGAGAGCGACTTCCGGATCGAGAGCACGTATGACAGGCAGGCGTATCAGGCCATGGCAAAGGCCACCTGGAAGCTGTTCCAGAAGCACAGGATGGAGGTGATGGCCTATCCCGCCCTGATCAGCGTGGCTTTGGTGATCGCCGTTCTGCTGGTATTTAACTGGAATCATACGGTCCTGCCCATACGCATTTTGGGTATTGCGTTTATTGTTCTGCAGTTCGCGGTGATCCCCCTGGGCGCGCGGCGCGCTCAAGCCAAGACGTGCCGGAAAGCGATCCGTGATGCGGAAAAACGGGGCGAATATCCCGCCCGTGTGGAGTTTTTGTTCCAGGAAGACCATATCCGTACCACAGTGGGGAAGGAAGCCACGTCGGTTCGCTACCGGGAGGTCAGCCATTTGGCCGCTCTGAAGGACTGGCGGTTCCTCTATTTCGGGCAGGCGTATATCATCCCTGTCTCGGCGTTTCGGGATGCGGCGGAGCTGGACCGCTTCGATACGTTTATTACCGCGGCATGCCCATTGTAATACTGGAGGGGAAGTACCCAAGAGCTGACGGAACGAAGGGGAGGAGACGGATGCAGGAGTCCGAGCGTATTTTCATTGCTGAAAACGCCACGCTGCTGCGGGGAAGCGAGCGGGAGCTCAACCGACAGCTCTTTACGATCCTGAACAGCATCTATGACGGACTTTACATTACGGACGGACAGGCCAACACGATCCTGATCAACCGCGCCTATGAGGAGGTCTGCGGCGGGAGGACGTGCTGGGCAAAAGCATGCAGGAGATTGTCGCTACCGGCATGATTGACCGCTCCCTCCCTGGGGTGCTCAAGACTCGAAAGCCGGTGACGCTGGAGCAGACCTTCCGCACCGGCAAACAGGCGCTCATCACCAGCACCCCCCACTTTGACAGCAGCGGGGAAATCACCATGATCATCACGGTGGTCCGGGATATGACGGAGATCTACGGCCTGCAGCGGAAGTATCAGGAGAGCGAGGAGCGCCGCCGCTCCGAAATGGAGTTCTGCAGCGCAACCAGAGGTTTGTCTCCGCATGGTGGCGGCCGATCCCCGCACGCTGGAGGTGCTGGCCCGGGCCCAGAAGGTGGCCACCCTGGACACGACGGTCCTGCTGCTGGGGGAGACCGGCGTGGGCAAGGAGCAGTTTGCGCGGTACATCTACGAAAACTCCGCCCGCGCCCGGCAGAGCTTCATTGGCATCAACTGCGGCGCCATCCCGGCCAGCCTGATCGAGAGCGAGTTGTTCGGCTATGAGAAGGGGCCTCACCGCCAAAGAGGGAAAGATGGGCGTGTTTGAGAGCGCTGACAAGGGCACCGTCTTTCTGGACGAGGTGGGCGACCTGCCCCTTGAGATGCAGGTTCCTCCGCGTCCTGCAGGAGATGCAGGTGAGAAGAGTTGAGGCGTACGCTCCATCTCGGTGGACGCGCATCATCGCCGCCACCAACCGGAATCCGCTGGACATGGTGCATGAAAAGACCTTCCGGGAGGATCTGTACTACCGGCTCAATGTGGTGCCCATCGAGATCCCGCCCCTGCGGGAGCGCAAGCGGGACATTCGCCCACTGGTGGAGAGCTTCAAGGACATGAACAAGAAGTACCGCTATCAGAAGCGGTTTGCCGACGCAGCCATGGAGATTCTATACAGCTACGTCTGGCCCGGCAACGTGCGGGAGCTGAAAACGTAGTGGAGCAGGCGGTGATCCCCAGCGCCGACGAGATCCAGCTCCGAGCTGCCCATTGCCTGCCGGTTTGAGGGGAGAGCCACGGCGGGGACGAGACTGGGCGAACCTGAAGCTGGAGGTGGCGCGGTTCGAGTATGAGTATATCTGCCGCGCCATGAGAAGTACGGAACGGTTAGCCGCGGCGGCCAGCCTGGGGATGGACAGCGCCACCTTTGTCCGCAAACGCCGCAAGTTTGAGGAGCTGCTGCGAAACAAGCGCGCAAAATGCACCAGCCTGCCAGAATGCTCAATTTAGCTGACTGATCCTGATGCTGATTGCAAACAGAGAGCGGTCAACGCGCACCCGAAGCACGGTCAACCGTCGCAGCGAGACGGAAAAAACTACTGTTTGGGATGAGAAAGAGGGAACGTAAATGGCAAACGAACAATTTGTCAGCCGTTACCGTAAATACGGTGAAGAACAGCCCTACTGGAAGGCCGGTATTTTCAAGATCCGCCTCCCCTTGTCCACTACAAATGGGGTTCCCGAGATGGTGCAGGCTGTTCATGTGTGCGACCTGCCTGGGCGCATATCCCGTGCTGCAAGAGGTCCTGGGCGTTTCTGTACGGTGTAGCCCTGTCCATGGTCATCATTAACGGCTTCTTCTACAACCTGCATGTGTTGCTGGGCGACCCCGTGGTGCCCGGGTGGATCACCCCTGCCATTCCCATCATTACCGCCTTCCTGACCGACGGATATGAGATGGGCCCTGAGCGTACCCAGGCGCTGATTGCTATGCAGTTGATTCTGGCCTTATCTTCCTGGTGTTCGGTATCACCGGTATCGGCGGCAAGATGGTACACTTGGTGCCAAACTCCGTAAAGGCCGGCGTACTGATGGGCGGCGTCTTAGCGGCCATCATCGGCGAGATGGGAGAAACCGGTCGCTCTGGACGTATCCCATCTCTATTACCGTGGGTGTGCTGGTGGCCTACTTCTGCCTGTTCAGTCCCATATGGGCCAACCTGCGCCGGAAATACAAGGCCATTGATTTAATCGGCAAGTTCGGTATGCTGCCGGCTATCATCATCGGTGCGTTCTGGGCCCCATTGTGAAGGAGATCGCGGTGCCTGCTGTTCAGTTGTGGCCCCTCATCAAGATCCCAGAGTTCGGCAACATCTGGAACCAGTTGTCTCCCCTTTGCCGGCCTGGCTCCAGCGCGGCGACCTGGATTGCCGCCATCCCCACCGCTATCGTGGTGTATATCATTGCCTTTGGCGACTTCGTCACCTCGGAGGAGCTGCTCCGCTCCGCCGATGAGGTCCGCCAGGATGAGAAGATTGACTTCAACGCCAACCGCTCCAACGTCATCAGCGGTATCCGGAACGTGGCCATGGCGCTGTGCTGCCCCTACACCCAGACCTGCGGTCCCCTGTGGGCGGCCGTTACTGCCGCTGTGTCCCAGCGGTACAAGGAGGGCCCCAAGGCCATGGAGTCCATCTACCCGTGCCGGTACCTTCCGCTGGTGTACCTTTATCTGCGTGGCCCTGATCCCCATCTCCTCCCTGCTACAGCCCGTGCTGCCCGTAGCCCTGTCCCTGACCCTGATCGTGCAGGGCTTCATCTGCACCCAGCTGGCCATGAACATGTGCCGCACCGACATCGAGCGGGTATCTGCGGCGTCATGGGCGCGGTGCTGGCCATCCAGGGTGCCGCCTGGGGACTCGCAGTGGGTCTGATTCTGTTCTTTATGCTTTTTGAGGGCAAAAGAAGGCCTCCGAGCAGGTGGCCGTCGGTGCTGACGACAAGGCGAACCAGTAGTTCCATTGAGTTCTGAGTATTCAAAAACATAGATTGATTGAATCTGATTGAGAAAGGAAGTCCTCTATTATGGCACTCATGACCGGCGAACAGTACATCGAAAGCATCCGTAAGATCCCCATGGAAATCTACATGTTCGGCAAGAAGGTGGAGAATCCGGTCGACAATCCGATCCTGCGGCCCTCCCTGAACAGCGTGCGTATGACCTATGACCTGGCCCAGATGCCCGAGTATCAGGAGCTGATGACCGCCATCTCCCCCGAGACCGGCGAGCGCATCAACTGCTTCACCCATATCCACCGCTCCACCGAAGATCTACGCAACAAGGTGAAGATGCAGCGCCTGCTGGGCCAGAAGACCGCCGCCTGCTTCCAGCGCTGCGTATGGACGCCTTCAACGCCGAGTACTCCACCACCTATGATCGACAAGAAGTACGGCACCAGCTATCATGAGAACTTCAAGAAGTTCATGCTCTACTGCCAGGAGAACGACCTGACCGTGGACGGCGCCATGACCGACGTCAAGGGCGACCGCTCCAAGGCCCCCCACGCCCAGGACGACCCCGACATGTTCCTGCATGTGGTGGAGCGGCGCCCGACGGCGTGGTGGTCTGGCGCCAAGGCCCACCAGACCGGCATCATCAACAGCCACGAGGTCATCGTGATGCCCACCCAGTCCATGGGCCCCGACGACAAGGACTACGCCATCTCCTTCGTTCCCCTGGACACCAAGGGCCTGTTCATGATCATCGGCCGCCAGAGCTGCGACACCCGCAAGCTGGAGGGCAGCGAGATGGACGTGGGCAACAGCGAGTTCGGCGGCGTGGAGGCCCTGACCGTGTTCGACCACGTGTTCGTGCCCAACGACCGCATCTTCATGAACGGCGAGACGGAGTACGCCGCATGCTGGTGGAGCGGTTCGCCGGCTATCACCGCCAGAGCTACGGCGGCTGTAAGGTGGGCGTGGGCGACGTGCTCATCGGCGCCGCCGCCGTGGCCGCCGACTACAACGGCGCCAACAAGGCCAGCCACATCAAGGATAAGCTCATCGAGATGACCCACCTAAACGAGACCCTGTACTGCTGCGGCATCGCCTGCTCCGCCGAGGGCGCCCCCACCGAGAGCGGCAACTACATGATCGACCTGCTGCTGGCCAACGTCTGCAAGCAGAACGTGACCCGCTTCCCCTATGAGATCGTCCGTCTGGTCGAGGACATCGCCGGCGGCCTGATGGTCACCGCCCCCGGCGAGGCCGACTTCCGCGACGAGAAGCTGGGGCCCGTCATCGACAAGTACCCTCAAGGGCGTGTCCACCGTCTCCACCGAGAACCGCCTGCGCATTCTGCGCCTCATTGAGAACCTGTCCCTGGGCACCGCCGCCGTCGGCTACCGCACCGAGTCCATGCACGGTGCCGGCTCTCCCCAGGCCCAGCGGATCATGATCTCCCGTCAGGGCAACCTGGCCCATAAGAAAGAGCGGCCAAGGCCATCGCCCACATCAAGGAGTAAGCAAAACCACATTCCAATCGCATCTGGATTCGACCGAGGGCGGCGGCAATCCGCCGCCCTCCGGCTTTGCAAAGGAGGCATCCGCCATGTATGAGGACATCGAGGCCGTGTTGGACGAGCACGTGCGCCCGCTCCTGCGCACCCACGGCGGTGAGATGGAGATTATTGAGGTGGAGGACGGCGTCGTCCGCTTCAAGCTCATAAGTGCGCCGGCTGTCCGGCGGCCGATCCGACCACCGAGGAGCTGATCCAGACCGCGCTGACCGAGCACTCCCGCACATCAAGCGGGCGGTGCTGGTGCAGGATATCAGCCCGGAGCTGCTGGACGAGGCCCGCTCCATCCTGAAGATGCGCCATGGCGGATAAACGGCAGATCGGCGTCCGCTACTGCGGCGGCTGTAATCCCCTGTATGACCGGGTGGCCCTGGTCAAGCGCATCGGCGGCTTTTCCCGGAGGCGGAGTTCGTCACCGCCCAGGCTGGGGTGAAGTACCCGGCGGTACTGGTGGGTGCGGCTGCCCCTCCCGCTGTGCCAACGTCAGCGATCTGGCGGTGCCCGCCGGGCGGCTGATCCTCCTCAGCGGTGGGAGGAGCTGCTGCCGGGCGGGAGAAGCTGGCCGAGGCCCTGAAGGGCAGCAGACGCGAGCCTGACCCACGAGGAGGTGCTGGACATCCTGCCCCACCGGGAGCCCATGCTGTTCATCGACACGGTGAGCCGCCTGGTGCCCGGGGAGGAGGCGGTGGCCTCCCTTCCGCGCCCGGCCGGAGCTGCCCTGCTTCGCGGGCCACTTCCCTCGAACGCCGGTGCTCCCGGCGTCTCTACACATCGAGGCCGCCGCCCAGGCGGCGGACATCCTGATGATGACCACGGAGCGTTACGCCGGGAAGCCCCCTGTTCATGGGGTGCGGGAGGCCACCTTCCGGCGGAAAATCCCGCCGGGGATACGCTGGAAATCCACGTCCCCTGGAGGAGAAGACGGAGCGGGCTATCGCCGACTCGCCGGGGGTAGGTTTGTGGAGGCGTGCTGGCGGCGGATCTGGAGCTGCGGCTGGCCTCCGGTAGCCCAATAAAAAGGAGACAAATGACATACGCAATCAAGGCCCCGGCCCGCTATGCACAGGGCGCGGAGAGCTGGCCAACCTGGCCGCAGCGCCAAGAAGCTGGGAAATAAGTTTTTGGTGATCTGCACCGACAACAGCCGCGGGCGCTTCGGCGCCCAGGTGGAGGCCAGCCTGGCTGAGCAGGGAGAAGGAGGGTGGTGTTCACCACCTTCCACGGCGAGGCCACCGACGAGACGAGGTCTTTGCCAAGATGGACGAGTGCAGGGCCCAGGGCTGCGACGTGGTGGTGGGCATGGGCGGCAAGGTCCCCTGACACCGCCAAGGCCGTGGCGGAAAATCTGGGCCTGCCCTGCGTCATCATCCCCACCGTGGCCTCCAACGACGCGCCCTGCCGCGCGGCCGTGCTCTACAACGACGCCGGGTGGTTATCAAGGCCGTGCCTCATGCGCCGCAACCCGGATCTGGTTCTGGTCGATACCGGCATCATCGCCAACGCCCCCAGGCGGCCTTTGCCGCCGGCCTGGGCGACGCGCTGTCCACCTGGTTTGAGGCCCGGGCCTGCAAGAACAGCGGCGCCCGCACCATGGCCCGGGGCAACGTGTCCAATACCGGGCTGATGATGGCCCGCCCTGCTACGACCTGCTGATGGAGAAGGGCGGACGCCCTGGCCGCGGTGGAGCGGCACGAGGTCACCCCCGCGCTGGAGGACGTGGTGGAGGCCACATCCACCCCAGCGGCCTGGGCTTTGAGAACGGCGGCCTGGCCGCCCACGCCGTCAACGACGGCTTTGCCCAGGAGCCCCAGGCCCACGGCATGTACCACGGCGAGAAGGCGGCCTTTCGAGGAGCCGTGGCGCCCACCACCCACCCCCGAACCTTGCGCGCCGGTAATATCACCGCCCAGGAGGTCTGGCATGACGCCCATTCCCTGGAGGCCGACCGCATCGGTCGGGACTATCTGGCACGCTGAGCCCAGTCTTAAAATCCAAAGAATAGAGGGTGTATCGTATGAATTGGAAGGAATATTACAAGCAGCACCTGATGAGCGAGGAGGACGCGGTCAACCACATCCAGTCGGGCAACCGGGTGGTGGATGGCCCACGCCTGCGGCGAGCCGTCCCATCTGCTGGACGTAATGAGTACAACGCCAAGGCCTACAGGGACGTGGAGATCGTCCACATGGCCATGGGCAAGGCCGAGTACCGCAAGCCCGAGTACGCCGAGAACTTCCGCCACAACGCCTCTTTGTGGGCGGAACCAGCCGGGATGCCATCGCCGAGGTCCGGGGCGACTTCACCCCCAGCTTCTTTGAGGTGCCCGCCAGTTCAGCTCCACCATGCCGGTGGACGTGGCCATGGTCATGGTGACGCCTCCCGATGAGAACGGCATGTGCCCCTGGGCGTGTCGGTGGACTACACCCTGAGGCCGTCAAGCAGGCCAAGCTGGTCATCGCCCAGGTGAACCCCCAGATGCCCTGGACCGGCCCCTACAGCCTGGTGTCCGTCAAGGATCTGGACTGCATCGTGGAGCATGAGGCCCCATCATTGAGCTTCAAGCCCCCAAGATCGGCGACATTGAGAAGGCCATCGGAGAGCACTGCGCCTCCCTGGTGCCCGACGGGGCCACCCTCCAGTTGGGCATCGGCGCCATCCCCGACGCCGTGCCCTCTTCCTCAAGCACAAGAAGGACCTGGGCATCCACTCCGAGATGTTCTCCGACGGCGTGGTGGAGCTGGCCGAGGCCGGCGTCATCACCAACGCTCAAAAAGACCCTCCACCCCGGCAAGTTTGAGGTGGCGTTCCTGATGGGCACCCGCCGCCTTTACGACTTCGTGGATCACAACCCCGACGTGGAGCTGCGCCCTGTGGACTATGTTAACAACCCCTTGTCATTGCCCAGAACGAGAACATGGTGTCCATCAACTCCTGCGTACAGGTGGATCTGATGGGCCAGGTGGCCTCCGAGAGCATCGGCCCCAAGCAGATCTCCGGGCGGGCGGCCAGGTGGACTTCGTCCGCGGCGCTTCCGCCAGCAAGGGCGGCGTGTCCATCATGGCCATGCCCTCCACCGTCAAGGGCAAAATCTCCAAGATCGTGCCGCTGCTGGATGAGGGCGCCGCCGTCACCACCAGCCGCAACGACGTGGACTACATCGTCACCGAGTGGCGTGGCCGCGCTGAAGGGCCAGACTCTCCGCCAGCGCGCCCGCAACCTCATCGAAATTGCCCACCCCGACTTCCGCGACGAGCCAAGGCGGAGTACGAGAAGCGCTTCCACTGCAAGTGGTGCATGGGCCGAAGGCCCGCCCCATTTGGTACCTTACGCCGCGGGATAGAAAGGAAACGAGCTATGACAAATCTGGAGAAGTATGACCGCCTGTTCCTCACCGCCTTCCGGGTCAAGCTGGAGGAGCTGCCCGGCCTCAAGTACCGGGGCACTCGTGGGACTCCCTTGGCCACATGGATCCGATGGGGACATGGAGGAGACCTTCAAAATCAGCATCGGCACCGCCGACGTGCTGGATTTCTCCTCCTATGAGAAGGGCAAGGAGATTCTGGCCAAGTACGGCGTGGAGCTCTGCCGCTGGCGGAGAGCAACTGCTATCTGCTGGGGAGGCGGGCGCGCGGTGGTCATCGACCCCAACGATCCCAGGGGCCGCTGGAGCGGCTGGAGGCGCTGGGTGGACGCCGGAACGGATCTCCTGACCCACGAGCACTGCGACCACATGGCCGGGCTGGAGGCGCTGCGAAACCGCTGGCCCGGGTGGGTGGCGGCTACCGCCGCGTGCAGCGCCGGCTCAGGGACACCCGGCTCAACATGACCCGGAGGATGGAGGTCTATCTCGCCTTCCGGGCAAGCTGGTGTCCCATCCGCCCCGTCTGCCGGCCGGCGGATGAGACCGCGAGCACGCCTGGGAGTGCGCGGACACCGCTCCGCGCCGTGGCCCTGCCCGGACACACGCCGGGGAGCGCAGGAATTTTCCTGGACGGGGACATCTCCGGGACTACCTGATTCCGGGGAGGAGGTCATCCTCCGCCTGCCCGGCGGGGAGCGAGACGGACTACCGCGCCGTCACGGAGCCTGTTCTCTCCGGGCTGCCCCCGGCCTGCGCATCTGCCCCGGCCACGGGAGCCCTATATTCTCAAAGGAAAGGAGTGAAGCCGGTGTGGAGCTGAACACGCTGCTGCAATACAAGCCCCATTCCACGGCCCGGACGGAGAAGCGGGCGCTTTACGCCGGACTGCTCACCGAGCTGACCCAGTTTCACCGGGAGCACTGCCCGAGTACGGCCGCCTGCTGGACGCCCTGGGCTGCCCCGCCCACATGGAATGTACGGTGGAGAGCGCCCCTATGCTGCCGATATCCCTGTTCAAGGCACTGGAGCTGCGGAGCAGCCCGGAGGGAGAGGTGTTCAAGACCATTACCTCCTCCGGCACCGGGCAGCGGGTGTCCAGGATCTTCTGGACGGTGCCACCTCCGCCTGCCAGCAGCAGGCCTCTGCCAGATCATGTCCGACTTCCTGGGGAGCGGCGGCTGCCCTTCCTGGTGGGACAGCAGGCAGGTTCTGCGCAACCGCGCCATGTTCTCGCCCGGGGGCGGGCATTCTGGGCTTTTCTATCTTCGGCACCAGGCCCTGCTATGCCCTGGACGAGCACATGGAGCTGGATCTGACGGGGTGCGGGCCTTCCTGGAGGAGCACCAGGGGGAGACCATCTTCCTCTTCGGCTTCACCTTCATCATCTGGAAGCATGTCGTCCGCGCCCTGGAGGAGCGGGGGGAGAGGCTGGACATCCCCAACGGCATCCTGGTTCACGGCGGCGGCTGGAAGAAGCTGGCCGGCGAGGCGGTGTCACCCGGAGAGTTCAAGGCCCGGGTGGCGGCGGCCACGGGCGTGGAGCGGGTGAGCAACTACTACGGCATGGCCGAGCAGACCGGCTGCATTTACATGGAGTGCCCCCAGGGCCACCTCCACGCCAGCCTGTGGTCGGATATCGTGGTGCGGCGGGGGCGGGACTACCGCCCCTGTGAGCCTGGGGAGGAGGGGGTGCTCCAGGTGCTCTCCCCGCTGCCCCGCTCCTATCCCGGCCACTCCCTGCTGACCGAGGATCTGGGCGTGCTGCTGGGGGAGGACGACTGCCCCTGCGGGCGCAAGGGCAAGTATTTCAAGGTGACGGGGCGGGTGCCCCGGGCCGAGGTGAGGGGGTGCAGCGATACCTATGAGGGATAACGTCACGCTTTTGGCCGGGGCGGAGCAGGTGGACGCCGCCCCCTGGCTCCCCTTTGACCCCAGGGCGGTGGACTTTCCTGGCGGAGCTGTCCGCCGAGGTGCTCCGCGGCCCGGACACCCGGCGGCAGGAGGCCTCCGCCGCCTTCGGCTTCTGGTGCCGCCGGGCCCGCCTGGAGGCCCTGGCCGCGCGCCACGCCTCCCCGCTGCCCCGGCTGGGCCGGGGGCTGGCCTTCCATCTGGCCCCCGCCAATGTGCCCGCCCTGTTTGCCTACACCCTGGCCATCGGCCTGCTGGCGGGGAACGCCAACGTGGTGCGCCTGTCCAGCCGGCGGGTAGAGGGGGAGGCCCCCCTGCTGGCGGCCCTCCGCCGGGTGCTGGAGCGGCCGGAGCACGCCGCCGTGCGGGCCCGCACCAGCCTGATCACCTACGGCGGGACGATGCCGTCACGGCGGACTACACGCCCGCCTGCGACGCCCGGATCGTGTGGGGCGGCGACGCCACGGTGGCGGCGGTGCGGGCCATGCCCATGCCTCCCCACGCCGTGGAGCTGTGCTTCCCCCCGCTGGTCGCTGGCGGTGTTCAGCCAGCGGGCCCTCTCCGCCCCTCACGCCGGAGGAGCGGGGGGCGCTGGCCCACCGGTTTTATAACGACACCTACCAGATGGATCAGAACGCCTGCTCCAGCCCCCAACTGGTGCTGTGGCTGGAGGACGGGGGACCCGCCTGCCGCGGCCGGTGGTGGGAGGCGGTGGCCGCCGAGGCGGAGCGCTACCCTTCGGCCCCTCCCAGGCGGCCCGCAAGCTGGAGCGGCTGCGCCCCCGCGCGACCATGGAGGAGCCCGCCGTCGTCGCCGTGGAGCGCCATCAGGGCAACCTGTGCTCTATGTGGGGCCCAGCTGGCGGGCTGTCCGGAA
>SCPN01000181.1_pt1 | contig 14230 bp, 10 predicted proteins | sample 6106831 | NCBI WGS metagenome assembly SCPN01 (sample SAMN10720447, study PRJNA508395) | human gut metagenome | isolation source: Participant 1, 0 month
CGCGTGTCTTGAAAACCTGGATTGAAGATTTCGTTGATGAAGATACCGGTGAAGTTGTTTCTATTGAACGTAATGAAGTCATTATCGACCGTGAAACAGTAATCGAACCGGAACATATAGATGAAATAATTGACTCGGGCGTTCAAAACATCCTTATTCACAAGGAAGAACCGAACCAGTCCGACTACTCTATTATATATAATACCCTTCAGAAGGACCCGAGTAACTCGGAAAAGGAGGCTGTGCTTTATATCTACCGTCAGTTGCGTAATGCAGACCCTGCCGATGATGCCAGTGCCCGTGAAGTTATTAATAACCTGTTCTTCTCTGAAAAACGGTATGACCTTGGTGATGTAGGTCGTTATAGAATCAATAAGAAATTGAACCTGACGACAGACATGGACGTGCGTGTCCTCACTAAAGAAGATATTATCGAGATCATCAAATATCTGATTGAGCTGATTAACTCAAAAGCAGATGTAGATGATATCGACCACTTGAGCAACCGTCGCGTACGTACTGTAGGCGAACAGTTGTCCAATCAGTTCGCTGTCGGTTTGGCACGTATGTCACGTACCATCCGCGAACGAATGAACGTTCGTGACAATGAGGTGTTTACTCCGATTGACCTGATCAATGCGAAGACTATTTCTTCTGTGATCAATTCATTCTTCGGAACTAACGCATTGTCACAGTTTATGGACCAGACAAACCCGTTGGCTGAAATCACTCACAAACGTCGTATGTCTGCTCTTGGTCCTGGTGGTTTGTCTCGTGAACGTGCCGGATTTGAGGTTCGTGACGTTCACTATACACACTACGGACGCCTTTGTCCGATTGAAACACCGGAAGGTCCGAATATCGGTTTGATTTCGTCACTTTGTGTGTTTGCCAAGATCAATGATCTCGGCTTTATTGAAACTCCTTATCGTAAGGTAGATAACGGAAAGGTAGATCTGTCTGAGAACGGACTCGTTTACCTGACGGCTGAGGAAGAAGAAGCTAAGATCATAGCACAGGGTAATGCTCCGTTGAATGATGACGGTACATTTATCCGTAATAAGGTTAAGTCTCGTCAGGATGCCGATTATCCGGTTGTAGAACCTTCGGAAGTAGAGTTGATGGACGTTGCTCCTCAACAGATTGCTTCTATCGCTGCATCTTTGATTCCCTTCCTTGAACATGATGACGCTAACCGCGCGTTGATGGGATCGAACATGATGCGCCAGGCTGTCCCTTTGCTGAGAAGCGAAGCTCCAATCGTAGGTACAGGTATTGAACGCCAGCTGGTACGTGATTCACGTACTCAGATTGCTGCCGAAGGTGATGGAGTGATTGATTTTGTAGATGCTACTACTATTCGTATTCTATACGATCGTACAGAAGATGAAGAGTTTGTAAGTTTTGAGCCGGCATTAAAAGAATATAGAATACCGAAGTTCCGTAAAACGAACCAGAATATGACAATCGACCTTCGGCCAACTTGCAATAAAGGTGATCGTGTGACGAAAGGTCAGATTCTGACAGAAGGTTATTCTACTGAAAATGGAGAACTCGCTTTGGGTAAGAATCTGTTGGTTGCTTACATGCCTTGGAAAGGTTATAATTACGAGGATGCTATCGTGTTGAATGAACGTGTGGTTCGTGAAGACTTGCTGACTTCAGTACATGTAGAAGAGTATTCACTCGAAGTTCGTGAAACCAAACGAGGAATGGAAGAGTTGACTTCTGATATTCCTAACGTGAGTGAGGAAGCCACTAAGGATTTGGACGAGAATGGTATCGTACGTGTCGGTGCACGTATTCAGCCGGGTGATATATTGATTGGTAAGATTACACCGAAAGGTGAATCTGATCCTTCTCCGGAAGAAAAATTGCTTCGTGCTATCTTTGGTGATAAAGCCGGTGATGTGAAAGATGCTTCTTTGAAAGCATCTCCTTCTCTGAAGGGGGTAATTATTGATAAGAAATTGTTCTCACGTGTCATCAAGAATCGTAGTTCTAAGTTGGCTGATAAGGCGTTGCTTCCGAAAATTGACGATGAATTTGAGTCTAAGGTAGCTGACTTGAAACGTATCTTGGTAAAGAAATTGATGGTATTGACAGAAGGAAAGGTATCTCAGGGCGTGAAAGACTACTTGGGAGCTGAAGTCATAGCTAAAGGCTCTAAGTTTAGTGCTTCTGACTTCGATTCACTTGATTTCACCGCGATTCAGCTGAGCGACTGGACCAATGATGATCATGCGAATGGTATGATTCGTGACTTGATCCTGAACTTTATCAAGAAGTACAAAGAACTTGATGCTGAACTGAAGCGTAAAAAGTTCGCTATCACAATCGGTGATGAACTGCCTGCAGGTATCATTCAGATGGCGAAAGTATATATTGCTAAAAAACGTAAGATTGGTGTAGGTGATAAGATGGCCGGACGTCACGGTAATAAAGGTATTGTGTCACGTGTTGTTCGTCAAGAAGACATGCCGTTCCTTGAAGATGGAACTCCGGTAGACATTGTATTGAACCCGTTGGGTGTGCCTTCTCGTATGAATATCGGTCAGATTTTTGAGGCTGTTCTCGGACGTGCCGGAAAGAATTTGGGTGTGAAGTTCGCTACGCCGATTTTTGACGGTGCAACTTTGGATGACTTGAACGAGTGGACAGACAAAGCTGGTCTACCACGCTATTGCAAAACTTATCTTTGTGATGGTGGTACAGGCGAACGCTTTGACCAACCAGCAACCGTAGGTGTTACCTATATGTTGAAACTCGGTCACATGGTTGAAGACAAGATGCACGCACGTTCTATCGGACCATACTCATTGATTACTCAGCAACCTCTTGGTGGTAAAGCTCAGTTTGGTGGTCAGCGTTTCGGAGAGATGGAGGTTTGGGCACTCGAAGGTTTCGGTGCATCGCATATTCTCCAGGAGATTCTGACAATCAAGTCGGACGACGTTGTTGGACGTTCTAAGGCTTACGAAGCCATTGTAAAGGGCGAACCCATGCCACAGCCGGGTATTCCGGAATCTCTGAACGTGTTGTTGCACGAATTAAGAGGATTGGGCCTGAGCATCAATTTGGAATAATGAACTAATGTGCCAATATGCCAATGTATCGATCAAGGTACATTGGCTATGGCATTTCATAATTAGCATATTTTCTTATTGGCACATTGGCATCAGCCAATCGGCACATTATTTAGTTAATTAGCATATTATATAATTATAAAAGTATGGCTTTTAGAAAAGAAAATAAGATCAAGAGCAATTTCTCGAAAATCTCTATCGGTTTGGCTTCTCCGGAAGAAATCCTTGAGAATTCGAGTGGTGAAGTATTAAAGCCTGAAACCATCAACTATCGTACATACAAACCTGAGCGTGACGGTTTGTTCTGCGAGCGTATCTTCGGCCCGATCAAAGACTACGAATGCCATTGCGGTAAATATAAACGCATCCGTTATAAAGGTATTGTCTGTGACCGTTGTGGTGTAGAAGTTACTGAAAAGAAAGTACGTCGCGAACGTATGGGACATATCCAGCTTGTCGTGCCTGTAGCTCACATCTGGTATTTCCGTTCGCTGCCTAATAAGATCGGTTATTTGTTGGGACTACCCACCAAGAAACTCGATTCTATCATTTACTACGAACGCTATGTTGTCATTCAGCCGGGTGTGAAAGCTGAAGACGGTATCGCCGAATTTGATCTGTTGTCAGAAGAAGAATACTTGGATATTCTTGATACTCTTCCTAAAGATAATCAGTATCTGGAAGATACAGACCCCAACAAGTTTATTGCTAAAATGGGAGCCGAAGCGATCTATGATCTGCTTGCCCGTCTCGATCTTGATGCATTATCCTATGAGTTGCGTCACCGTGCCGGAAATGATGCTTCGCAACAGCGTAAGAATGAGGCTTTGAAGCGTCTTCAGGTGGTAGAATCATTCCGTGCATCACGTGGACGGAATAAACCTGAATGGATGATTGTACGTATTGTACCGGTAATTCCGCCCGAACTTCGTCCGTTGGTTCCGTTGGATGGAGGGCGTTTCGCTACATCCGATTTGAACGATCTTTATCGTCGTGTGATTATCCGTAACAATCGTTTGAAACGATTGATTGAGATTAAGGCTCCCGAGGTGATTCTCCGTAACGAGAAACGTATGCTTCAGGAATCTGTCGATTCACTGTTTGATAATTCACGTAAATCCAGTGCAGTTAAGACTGATGCCAACCGCCCGTTGAAGTCTTTGTCTGACAGCCTGAAAGGTAAGCAAGGACGTTTCCGTCAAAACTTGCTGGGTAAACGCGTTGACTATTCGGCCCGTTCGGTAATTGTTGTTGGCCCGGAGTTGAGAATGCATGAATGTGGTATTCCTAAACTGATGGCTGCCGAACTGTACAAGCCGTTCATTATCCGTAAGTTGATCGAGCGAGGTATCGTAAAGACCGTTAAGTCTGCTAAGAAGATCGTGGACCGTAAGGAACCGGTGATTTGGGATATTCTTGAACACGTAATGAAAGGTCATCCAGTATTGTTGAACCGTGCTCCGACACTTCACCGTTTGGGTATTCAGGCTTTCCAGCCTAAGATGATCGAAGGTAAAGCTATCCAATTGCACCCGTTGGCATGTACAGCGTTCAATGCCGACTTTGATGGTGACCAGATGGCTGTTCACTTGCCTTTGAGCAATGAGGCAGTACTTGAAGCACAAATGTTGATGCTGGCTTCTCACAATATTCTGAATCCTGCAAATGGTGCTCCTATTACCGTTCCTTCACAGGATATGGTGCTTGGTTTGTACTATATCACCAAACTCCGTAAAGGCGCAAAAGGTGAAGGACTCACATTCTATGGCCCCGAAGAAGCGTTGATAGCTTACAATGAAGGCAAAGTAGATATTCATGCTCCGGTGAAGGTTATCGTAAAAGACCTTGACGAAAATGGAAATATCGTTGATGTAATGCGTGAGACTTCAGTAGGTCGTGTGATTGTGAACGAAATAGTTCCGCCTGAAGTCGGATACATCAATACTATTATTTCAAAGAAATCATTGCGTGACATTATTAGTGCTGTAATCAAAGCTTGTGGTGTTGCTCGGACTGCTGACTTCCTTGATGGAATTAAAAATTTAGGCTACAAGATGGCTTTTCAGGGTGGTCTGTCATTCAACTTGGGTGATATCATTATCCCGAAAGAGAAAGAGACACTCGTTCAGAGAGGTTATGAAGAGGTAGAGCAGGTGATCAATAACTATAATATGGGTTTCATCACCAATAATGAACGTTACAACCAGGTAATTGATATCTGGACACATGTAAACTCTGAATTGTCTAATATCTTGATGAAGACTATTTCTTCAGATGATCAGGGTTTCAACTCTGTGTACATGATGCTTGATTCCGGTGCCCGTGGTTCTAAAGAGCAGATCCGTCAGCTCTCCGGTATGCGTGGTTTGATGGCAAAACCGCAGAAGGCAGGTGCTGAAGGTGGTCAGATCATCGAGAACCCTATCTTGTCTAACTTTAAAGAGGGACTTTCTGTGTTGGAGTACTTTATCTCTACTCACGGTGCCCGTAAAGGTTTGGCCGATACCGCTTTGAAGACTGCCGATGCGGGATACTTGACTCGTCGTCTGGTTGACGTTTCGCATGATGTGATTATTAATGAAGAAGACTGCGGTACGCTTCGCGGACTGGTTTGTACTGACCTCAAGAACAATGACGAAGTTATTGCTACTCTGTACGAACGTATCCTCGGACGTGTATCCGTACACGATATTATTCATCCTCAGACCGGTGAATTACTGGTTGCCGGTGGTGAAGAAATTACAGAAGATATCGCCAAGAAGATTCAGGAATCTCCGATTGAAAGCGTTGAGATTCGTTCGGTATTGACTTGCGAATCGAAGAAGGGTGTTTGTGCGAAGTGCTACGGTCGTAACCTGGCTACGAACCATATGGTTCAGAAAGGTGAGGCTGTCGGTGTAATCGCTGCCCAGTCTATCGGTGAACCGGGTACACAGTTGACATTGCGTACATTCCATGCTGGTGGTACGGCTGCCAACATTGCGGCCAATGCAAGTATTGTTGCTAAAAATAATGCCCGTTTGGAATTTGAAGAACTCCGTACGGTAGATATTGTGGACGAAACTGGTGAGGCTGCCAAAGTGGTAGTAGGTCGTTTGGCTGAGGTTCGTTTTATTGATGTCAATACAGGCATTGTACTTTCTACCCATAACGTTCCTTACGGTTCTACACTTTATGTAGCCGATGGTGAAGTGGTAGAAAAAGGTAAACTGATTGCGAAATGGGATCCATTCAACGCTGTTATCATAACCGAAGCTACCGGTAAGATTGAGTTTGAGGGTGTCATTGAAAATGTTACTTATAAGATTGAATCGGATGAAGCGACCGGACTTCGAGAAATTATTATTATTGAGTCTAAAGATAAAACTAAAGTTCCTTCGGCCCACATCCTGACCGAAGACGGTGATCTTATCCGTACATATAATTTACCTGTAGGTGGACACGTAGTGATCGAAAACGGCCAAAAGGTGAAAGCTGGTGAGGTAATCGTTAAGATTCCGCGTGCTGTGGGTAAGGCTGGTGATATTACCGGTGGTCTTCCCCGTGTTACTGAGTTGTTTGAAGCACGTAACCCGTCGAATCCTGCCGTCGTATCCGAAATCGATGGAGAGGTTACTATGGGTAAAGTGAAACGCGGTAATCGCGAAATCATCGTTACATCTAAGACCGGTGAAGTGAAGAAATACCTTGTTCCGCTGTCTAAGCAGATTCTGGTACAGGAGAATGACTACGTTCGTGCAGGTACTCCATTGTCCGATGGTGCTACGACTCCGGCTGATATTTTGGCTATTAAAGGTCCTACGGCTGTACAGGAATACATCGTGAATGAAGTTCAGGACGTATATCGTTTACAGGGTGTGAAGATCAATGATAAGCATTTTGAGATCATTGTTCGCCAGATGATGCGTAAAGTGACTATTGACGAACCGGGCGATACACGCTTCCTTGAACAGCAGGTAGTGGACAAACTCGAGTTCATGGAAGAGAACGACCGCATTTGGGGTAAGAAAGTGGTTGTAGATGCCGGAGATTCTGAAAACCTGAAAGCCGGTCAGATTGTCACAGCCCGCAAGTTGCGTGACGAAAACAGTATGCTGAAACGCCGTGACCTTAAACCGGTTGAGGTGCGTGATGCTGTTGCTGCAACTTCTACCCAGATTCTTCAGGGTATTACTCGTGCCGCATTGCAAACTTCAAGCTTCATGTCTGCCGCTTCTTTCCAGGAGACAACTAAGGTACTGAATGAGGCTGCTATCAATGGTAAGATAGATAAGTTGGAAGGTATGAAGGAGAATGTAATTTGCGGTCATTTGATTCCGGCCGGTACAGGTCTTCGCGAGTTTGACAAGATCATTGTAGGTTCTAAAGAAGAATACGATCGTATTCTGGCTAATAAGAAGACAGTGCTTGACTATAATGAAGTAGAATAATACAATTCAATTGACTATAGCTGAAAAAGAGCAATTGCCGTAAAGGTGATTGCTCTTTTTTTTAGTTTATGTTACGTTATCGGATGAAGCGATTGGTCAATTTGCTTTTTGACATTAGCCAAACGATGACGTAACATGTCAGGAATACAATACAGGCCATACAAATAATTCGTACAGTATACGGCAGCAACTCTGTATCCAGTAAATCGTAAGCAATGAATACAAATACATAATGGCTCAGATAAATGCCGAATGCGAGTGATGCCATGTGTGATAACCTGTGGTTTGAAGGTACTTTTATCTTCTGTACGATTACAAAAACCGGGAAGGTCATCATAAATACGTTGATACCTGCAAAGTACCATACAATTTCCAGATAAGCATAATTTCCCGGGAAGTAATTTTGTGTGATGACGTACCCATAAGATGTGATCAGGTATCCTGTCAGAAACATTGGGATGGTAATACTCAATAGTTTCTTCCAACTCCATTTCAGTGGATATTTTGTGAGATAATAAGCTAGCAGAAGATATCCGATAAAACCGGAGAAATAATAAAAACTACCATAGTCATTCCAGTCACATACTCCCCATAGACCCATATTCCCGTAATTGCCCTGATAGCCTAGTGCTGGAGCGAACATTTTTACATACGGAGCAATCAGGCTGATTCCCCAAATGCCTAAGAATAATTTTAGTTCCTTCTTTGAAACTTTTTCCAACCAACCGCTGATAATAGGCATTATCAAATATAACCCAATCAACATATAAAGATACCACAACGGGACTGTGTCAAAATTGAAATTAAATATAAATGTATATAGTTTGAACCATAAAGCTTCAAGACTGTGATCTGGCATCGAGATCAGTGGATTTTGAGTATCGGGATTGATATAGTTCAGATATATGAAATACAAAACAGGCAAGACCAGTGACCAGAAAATCATTGGAGGGATCAGGCGTCCTATCCTTTTCTTATAGAACGCTGCCATGTCGGTTTGTACGGGTAATAGCAATACCCCGGTTATCATAACAAAAATGGGAACACACGGGCGCATCAGGCTTCCCAAAAACACTCCTGTTAAGAACGATTCCCGATTGGCATCAAATTGGCCGATAAATGCATCGCAACTATGCGAGAAAACAACAAAGAAACAGGCGAGTACCCTTAACAGGTCAATCCAACCTATATTCTCTTTCTTTTTTAATTCCATGATATAATTGATTTAAATGTGTTAATGTGAAAAATGTACAATCTGTGCTGCTGTCATTATTATTAAATTCATTCTATTGCCTTTACTTTGTTCAGGGTGGGTAATGTGTTCCCCCCGATAGAAGCCGGTTTACTTTGGAGCGTCTTGGTTGAATGCGTCGGAAACCTTGTTTTTGTATTGTGTATACCGTTCACGGAATGATAATGGCAATCGTCTTCTATGTTTGCGGTGAAATTTCTGATATGTGTTCTGGTGAATGATTTCTCTCCACTCGGACGGTTCCATATTACTTTTATGGAGTCCGATAATTATTCTGATAGAAATGGTGTGAAATAATATATTTTTCCAAGTTGTTGCAAACTTCTCACTTGGGCTGCTATAGTGTAATGTTTCCGTGTCGAGTGTGATGCCTCCTTCATACGAAAAAGAAGTCGGGATCCTTTTGCATTCACCGTCCGGTGAGATTGTGTGATGATTTCCCCTTCTGTGGACGAGGAGTAATTGGAATAGATTTCTTCCAGTAGTAACAGCTGTTTTTTAGTAAGCCGACAGAGCGCTCTAAGGAGCATGGGCAACAAACAGATTCCTTCGTCCGATATTTTAAATTGCTTTTTTATACTGTAATTAATATTTTTCATAGGCCTTAAGATTTTCTTTTGGACAAAGATAATCTCTTTTACCAAGTGTTACAATGTGTCTATTCGAAAAACAGATCAGATTTTACTGTTTTCAGCGTCCGGTTTATCAATAGTCGTTAATTCCCTCTTTATTTACCGAACATTCCTGTGCCTGCAGCGTTCCTATATCAAAACAATATAAATCAAGCATTATGAATTTTATCTGGTACATTTTGATAGGTATCCTTGCCGGTTATTTTGCCGGTAAGATAATGCGTGGAGGAGGATTCGGCCTTTTGGTCAATCTCTTATTAGGGATTATAGGCGGTGTGCTGGGCGGTTGGGTGTTTGCCCTTCTGGGACTGGCAGCAACCGCAAGGAATTATCGGTAGTCTGATTACTTCGGTTGTCGGCGCGATCTTATTTCTCTGGATAGCCTCCTTCTTCAGCCGCTCCCGGTGAGGGGAGTATTTCTCGCAATGAGACAGTATCGTTTATTGTGGTTATATAAAAATTAATAGTTTATGGGAAGTGGAAATGCAAAATTCCTGGTAGGACTTGGAATCGGTTCTGCCATCGGTGCGCTGGTTTATCATTTTTCGCGCACGGCGAAAGCTAAAAAACTGAAAAATGATGTGTTCAATGCTCTTCATGAAATAGAGGCTGATGCCGAACTGGCAGTAGTCGAAGCAAAAGACAAAGCCGTGAAGGCTGGTGCCAAAGTAGCCGGAAAAGTAGCTGATAAAGCGACTGAGGTGAAAGAAAAATTGACACCTAACTCTTGATAGTGAGCGGTAGATAATGAACGGTGAACGGTAAATTGGAATGCACTAATTAATGTATTAAGTTTATCGTTCGCTGCTTATTGTTGATTACCGCTTTTAATATAGCCTGAGATAATTTAAAATCCCTTCCTGTTTTTTTCTTCAAATATCTGCTTTTTCCAGATATTGATTAAAAAATGCTTTGGATTCAAATAAAAAATTGTTTTCGTATGCCTTGCATTCTATGGAAAAGAGTGCAAGGCATTTGTCTTTACTATAAAACATAATCTGTATCTTTGTAGCAGAAGAATTAGAATCAATCAATAATAAAAGATATGGAAAATCAAAATCCCGATAATCAATTACAAATAGAATTAAAAGAGGAAGTGGCTCAAGGAACCTATGCGAATCTGGCTATCATTACACATTCAAGTTCGGAGTTTGTACTCGACTTTGTGCGTGTATTGCCCGGGTTGCCAAAAGCAGGAGTACAGTCGCGTGTGATTCTTGCTCCCGAACATGCCAAACGTTTGCAAAGGGCGCTTGAAGAAAATATAGCTAAATATGAACGTGCATTCGGTCCTATCCGATTGCAGGAAGACGGAGTGGATACTCCTCCCATATTAGATATAAAAGGAGAAGCCTGAAAATAAAAGGTGTAGCCATCCGGTGCGATGGGTGTAGCCATTCGAGGAGGGAGGGTAGCCTTAATGTACGGATGGCTACACCTAAAAATCTTTCTGATGAAATGATTTTCCGGAAATAAGCTCTTAAAAATTAAAAAAAAGATGTAGTGCATTGATTATTCAAATATTATTCGTATTTTTGCAGCCCAAAATGTATAGTTACGAAATTAATATAACAATAATATAAATTAAAAAACAATTTAAAATGCCTACAATTCAGCAATTAGTAAGAAAAGGACGCGAAGTGCTGGTCGAGAAAAGTAAATCTCCGGCCTTGGATTCTTGTCCTCAAAGACGTGGCGTTTGCGTGAGAGTATATACTACTACTCCGAGAAAGCCGAACTCTGCAATGCGTAAAGTAGCTCGTGTGCGTTTGACTAACCAGAAAGAGGTGAACTCTTACATTCCGGGAGAAGGACACAACTTGCAGGAGCACTCAATCGTACTGGTTCGCGGTGGTCGTGTGAAAGACCTTCCGGGTGTACGTTACCATATCGTTCGCGGTACTCTTGATACAGCAGGTGTAGCCGGACGTACTCAGAGACGTTCTAAATACGGAGCTAAGCGTCCGAAACCGGGACAAGCAGCACCGGCTAAGAAGAAATAATCCGGAGTGATTCCGAATTCGATTTATTTTATTAAAAGTAATAACTTTCGTTTTAGTTTGTTGGAATAAGCTATAAAGGTTGAGTAAATTCCCCGGAGGGGGAGTTGAAGACGTCAAGAAATAGACAACCAAGAACAAAAACATTATTTTTCGAACAAATGAGAAAAGCAAAACCAAAAAAACGCGTTATCCTTCCGGATCCCGTGTTCAATGACCAGAAGGTTTCTAAATTTGTAAACCATCTGATGTATGATGGAAAGAAGAACACTTCTTATGAAATCTTTTACGCTGCACTGGAAACAGTAAAAGCAAAACTTCCTAACGAAGAAAAAACTGCTCTTGAAATCTGGAAGAAAGCGTTAGATAACGTAACTCCTCAAGTTGAAGTAAAATCACGCCGTGTGGGTGGTGCAACTTTCCAGGTTCCTACCGAAATTCGCCCGGATCGTAAAGAATCAATCTCAATGAAGAACCTGATTCTGTTCGCTCGCAAGAGAGGCGGTAAATCTATGGCTGATAAATTGGCTGCTGAAATCATGGATGCATTCAATGAACAAGGCGGTGCTTTCAAACGTAAAGAAGATATGCACAGAATGGCTGAAGCTAACCGTGCATTTGCTCATTTCAGATTCTAATTACTATAAGAAATACCTATTTGATTAAAAACTTAAAGTAAAGGAAAAAGAAAATGGCAAAGAATGATTTACATTTGACTCGTAATATCGGTATCATGGCTCACATCGATGCCGGAAAGACAACAACTTCTGAACGTATCCTGTTCTACACCGGATTGACTCACAAAATCGGAGAGGTACACGATGGTGCTGCAACAATGGACTGGATGGAGCAAGAGCAGGAACGTGGTATTACTATCACTTCTGCCGCTACAACTACTCGTTGGAAGTATGCTGGTGATACTTATAAAATCAACCTGATTGACACTCCGGGACACGTGGACTTTACTGCTGAGGTAGAACGTTCACTTCGTATCCTTGATGGTGCTGTTGCTGCTTACTGTGCTGTAGGTGGTGTAGAACCTCAGTCGGAAACTGTATGGCGTCAGGCTGACAAATATAACGTACCGCGTATCGCTTACGTTAACAAAATGGACCGTTCGGGTGCTGACTTCTTTGAAGTTGTTCGCCAGATGAAGGCTGTTTTGGGTGCAAATCCGTGTCCGGTTGTTATTCCTATCGGTGCAGAAGAAAACTTCAAAGGATTGGTTGATCTGATCAAAATGAAAGCTATCTACTGGCACGATGAAACAATGGGTGCTGACTATACCATAGAAGAAATTCCTGCTAATCTCGTTGACGAAGCCAACGAATGGAGAGATAAAATGCTTGAAAAAGTAGCTGAATTTGATGATGCGTTGATGGAAAAATACTTTGATGATCCTTCTACTATTACAGAAGAAGAAGTATTGAGAGCTCTTCGCAATGCAACTGTTCAGATGGCTGTAGTTCCGATGTTGTGCGGTTCTTCATTCAAGAATAAGGGCGTACAGACTTTGCTTGACTATGTTTGTGCTTTCTTGCCTTCTCCGTTGGATGCTGAAAACGTAGTTGGTACAAACCCTGATACCGGTGCCGAAGAAGATCGTAAACCGAGCGAAGACGATAAAACTTCAGCTTTGGCATTTAAGATCGCTACTGACCCGTATGTAGGACGTTTGACTTTCTTCCGTGTATACTCTGGTAAGATTGAAGCCGGTTCTTATATCTACAACTCTCGTTCAGGTAAGAAAGAACGTGTTTCTCGTCTGTTCCAGATGCACTCAAACAAACAGAATCCGGTAGAAGTGATTGGTGCCGGTGATATTGGTGCCGGTGTAGGTTTCAAGGATATTCACACTGGTGATACACTGTGTGACGAAACAGCTCCGATCGTTCTTGAGTCAATGGACTTCCCGGAACCGGTAATCGGTATTGCTGTGGAACCGAAAACTCAGAAGGATATGGACAAACTGTCTAACGGTTTGGCTAAACTGGCTGAAGAAGACCCGACATTCACAGTGAAAACTGACGAACAGACAGGTCAGACAGTTATTTCCGGTATGGGTGAGCTTCACTTGGATATCATTATCGACCGTCTGAAACGTGAATTCAAAGTAGAATGTAACCAGGGTAAACCTCAGGTTAACTACAAAGAGGCTATCACTAAGACAGTTAACTTGCGTGAGGTTTATAAGAAACAATCTGGTGGTCGTGGTAAGTTCGCTGATATTATTGTGAACATCGGCCCGGTTGATGAAGACTTTACTCAAGGTGGTCTGCAGTTCGTTGATGAAGTGAAGGGTGGTAACATTCCTAAGGAATTCATTCCTTCAGTTCAGAAAGGTTTCCAGACTGCAATGAAGAATGGTGTGCTGGCTGGCTATCCGCTGGATTCATTGAAAGTGACTTTGGTCGATGGTTCATTCCACCCGGTTGACTCTGACCAGTTGTCTTTCGAAATTTGTGCTATCCAGGCATATAAGAATGCTTGTGCTAAGGCAGGTCCTGTATTGATGGAGCCTATCATGAAGCTGGAAGTCGTTACTCCGGAAGAAAACATGGGTGACGTTATCGGTGACTTGAACAAACGCCGTGGCCAGGTTGAAGGTATGGAGTCAAGCCGTTCAGGAGCCCGTATCGTAAAAGCAATGGTTCCGTTGGCAGAAATGTTCGGTTACGTAACCGCGTTGCGTACTATCACTTCTGGTCGTGCCACTTCATCAATGGTATACTCTCATCACGCTCAGGTTTCTAGCTCTATCGCTAAAGCGGTATTGGAAGAAGTAAAAGGACGTGCTGATTTACTCTAAAATATCTTAAGCAGCAGGCTG
>SCPN01000889.1_pt1 | contig 14211 bp, 23 predicted proteins | sample 6106831 | NCBI WGS metagenome assembly SCPN01 (sample SAMN10720447, study PRJNA508395) | human gut metagenome | isolation source: Participant 1, 0 month
CCCCTGCTTTCCTGTCTTCTCAATGCGGCCTCCCCATAAGACGTGAAGCTGTAATCAGACATACAGCCGGAAGGCTTCCATATTAATTGCATCCTGCCTGGGGAGACTCTGCAAGCTGCCGTCCAATCGCTCCACAGTGCCAAGTACCTGCATAAGACCGGCTTCATTTCTGCTGATTAAAAGATGATGCTGGTTTACCGACTGCAGTTCATGGATTAAACCTTGTGTGTCCGCCTTTCTGTGGTATTTCCCACAATCTGTCATCCGGGTACATGGCAGCACTTTCTCTCTGCGGACGGTGGATACCTGCCCACTTTGCGGCATTTGTCCCCGCTATTTTCCCAAACACCTGGCAGGTCACCATCATATTCCCGCCCAGGCGGTCCAGCTCCATGGGACCGCCTGCCACTTCTCAGCCGCATACAGTCCCGGCAGGCGATGTGCTGCCTTCTGCATCAATGCATACCCGCCGTTAATAGCGGGCATACATTAATCTCCACCTTCTGCGTTAACAGATCCACCCCTTGTCCTTCATATGGTTGCGAGCCACCGGCCACATGTGATGGAGTCCGCAGTCATCCGGTACATGACAGATATAATCATCTTTCATATGTCTTAAATCAGCAATGATACCTCCATGGCGTCCTCCTCTACCGGCTCTGATTTCCTTTTGAATTGCTATTTCTAAATATTTTGAATCATCACTGGATGAAAACGGGAAGTGTTTTCTATGTTCATCCATCACATATTCCGGTTGCATAGAATCTGGTATGTACTTTTCAAGGAAACTCTCTCCCTCCGAATTAGTCAGTAGAGGATGGGCTGCCCAGATATATCCGTTAAATATATTCATAAGAGGGTGTGAAAATCCGATTCCGCTCTGCATGAATTCCATATTAACCAATCTGGCACCTGATTCGTATGCCAGCATATATCCGTCTCCGCTGACATCCCCGGATTCAGGTTTTCAAAAGCCTGGGATGCGCCTCCGGATGCCAGAATGACTGCTCCTGCAGAGATATAGATTAGCTTCCCCGCGAATCCACCCCCATGCTCCGCAGCATATTCCATTCTTCTTCGCCAGCTCTATGATAGTAACTCCTGTCAGGGGACTGAATATCTGGACGTCTGCGTATCTGCCGGATCAATGCCTGTACAATTGGTTCTCCATGGCCCCGTATGACATGTGTACGGGGAATGCTTGCAAAACAACTTTTAAATGTATAATATCCGTCCCTTCCCTGTCAAATTCGACCCCCATGATTCAAGTTCATCAATTGTCTCAGGTGCTCCTTCAGCCAGGATTGCAGCCAGCTTTTCATCCGCCATTCCCTGTCCGGCAGCCATTATATCCTGGTAATGACATTCCACATCTCCCGGCACATGGGGATCCCCTGCGTTATATCCGGCCATCTCTGCCACAGGATATGTAGTGGCCCCGCCTAATCCAAGCGGCATTTTAGCAGCTATGATTACATCAGCTCCTGCGTCGCAGGCTGCTAAGGCTGCCCTTAAGGCCGCCCCTCCTCCTCCTATAACCAGTACATCTGTCACCAATCTGTCCATTTTCAGTTCCTCTCTGCCTATATGATTATCTGAACTGCGGGAACGTTTGCCAAGGAACGCATCTACCCCTTCTTTACAGTCCTCTGTTTTGAATATGCTCCGGCTAAATTCCAGGTTTTTATAGAAACATTTATCTGAGGATACCATGCCGATTTCCCGTACCCCCTTCTTTATCAGCTTGATAGCTTCAAACGGTTTATGAGCGATTCTTTCAGCCAGGTCAAGCGCAGCACTGACTGTCTTGCCGGCCGGAGCCAGTCGGTTGACCAGTCCGAGACGCAGACAGTCCTCTGCATCAATGAATTCTCCTAAAAACATCATCTCCATGGCTTTGGAAGCACCAACTAATTTAGGCAGTCTGAAAATTCCTCCGCTTCCCGGAAAAACCCCAGATTAATCTCTGGCTGTGCAATTCTTCCGCTTTCGGAAAGATTCTCAGGTCGCAGCCATTGCCATCTCGTAGCCGCCGCCGCATACATTTCCTTCCATGGCAGCGATATCCGGCTTATCCAGAAATTCAATTGCATTGAATACTTCATTCTCCTTCTGCAGCTTTTTCCAATTACATCATCCCAAACCTGAGGAAATTCCTTTACATCAGAACCTACGCAAAGGCTTTTTCTCCAGAGCCAGTAAGCACCACCACCCGTACTTCATCATCCTGTTCCAATCGGAACAGCGTTTCCTTTAACTCGCGGCTTAGTTCCAGGGTCACCAAATTAAGTGGCGGATTATTTAAAGTAATTAGCGCTACCTTATCTGCTGGTTTCTCTACTAAAATCAGGTTGTTTTCATACTCCATATCAATTCTTCCCTTCATGATTTCTAACAATTAGTCCCTTTCTCTCTAACTGGTTTAATTCCCGCTGGGTATACCCGGCTTTTTCTAATATCTCGTCTGTGTGCTGGCCAAAAGCCGGGGGCAGATTACGGACTGCCGGACGTACGCCATCGTAATAATTGGCATGCCCTAATCCCCGCAGAGTCCTGCCCTCACTTTCCCCAGCTCTATAAATGGCCGATTATAAAGAATCTGATCATCCTTCATTACCTGCTCATACTCATTTACCGGAGCAAACCACATATCCTCCATGCGTTCAAATATCTCCACCCACTGCGCTGTTGTCTTTTTCTGCATTTCCTGATTTATCATCTGGTCAAATTCCACGCGTCTCTCCATGGCATCCTGTTCCGTAAAGTTCTCTATAACACCAGGAGTAAATAAGCTGCACAGCCGGTCATGATGTGTCAAGGATACTGTTATGCATCCGTCCGCTGTAGGATATACCCCATATGGGGACTGATGTATCCTGGTGGACAAGCCGGTATCTGCCCGGTCAATAAATCTCCCTCCATTTAAATAATAACCAATTGTTTCAATCTGCAAATCCAGGGAAGCAGACAGCAGACTGGTCTCAACCTTATGCCCTTGTCCTGTTATGTTCCTGTCGCGGGCTGCTGCAATAATTCCCAAAGCTATAAGTACTGCCGCATGCTGTTCAATAGGGCTGCCTGCCGGAACAGGCGGTTTTGAACCTGGACCGTTCAAAGAGGCCAGTCCGCTTTTCGCCTCCATCAGCAGTTCATCATCCGGATTCTGGCAGCATCCGCTGCCATCCGCTGTACAGATGCACCATATAAGCTGTTTGTGAGACCTGAGCAATTCATCATATTGGATGCCCCACCCCTCCAGCAGTCCAGGAGGAGAATTATCCAGTACAATATCATAGTCCTGCAGCAGGCGGTGTAATATATCAATGCCTTCCGGTGACTGCGGATTGAAGGAAATACTCTTCTGATTCCGGCCTGTCATCTGAAAAAACAGACCGTTTTCCCCATCCAGAACACTTCCAGGCCGGATACGGCCTGTCATATCCCATTCCACCCGCACAACCTCGGCTCCCAGATCAGCCGTATCTGACTGGCTGAACCGCCATAAAGCCATGGACAAAGCTGAGTATCTTCATACCCTCCAACATCATAGAATCCTCCCGATTAAGTCTGCTTCATCACAGCAGCAGCGTACTTAATGCAGGGACAAATACAATCAGGAAAAACACCGCTGTATATCCCAGAAAAAAGGGAAGCTCACCTTTGGCTATATCACCCATTTTTAATTTTGAGACAGAGGCTGCCGCAAACAGATTTACTGCCACAGGAGGAGTCATACATCCAATAACATTCGCTATACACATAATCATTCCAAATGAATGACGCCAATTCCAGGGTCTGTGCTATGGGCCAGAGACCGGTACCAGAACACACAGGTAGCTATCCCCTCAGGAATGTGCCGAACACAAGCAATACCAGGGCAACAATCAGACAGAACATCCATGGAGCCAGATTCATGGCCACAATTGCATCCACCAGCTGTCCTGATATCCCCGAGAATGTAAACAGCCATGAAAATGCTGTGGAGGTTGCAATGATGAATAAAATCATGGCACTGCTCTTTCCTGAGGCCAGAAGTATACGGTAAATATCCCGGGGATGCAGTTCCCGGTAAACAAAAACACTTACAATAAAGAATAGATAACTGCAACGGCCGCTGACTCAGTGGGCGTCATAACCGGAATATATACCTCCCAAAATAACAAACGGAAGAAAAGGGCAGGCAGTGCATGGATAAAATGTTTTGCAAGCTGGCTGACGCTTGTCCTCTCCGTATTTTTAGGCCACTTCTCCTTATTGGAATAGTAGATGCAGATTACCACCAGTACAATGGAAATCATAAGTCCTGCTACAATTCCCCTTAAACATATCCCCTACCGAACTGTTGGTAATGGTACAGTAAACCACCATAATAATGGAAGGAGGAATAATGGGACCCAGCCCCCCGGACACTGTCAGCAATCCTGCACACCGTTCTTTTGGATAGCCCAGACGCACCATATCAGGATAAAGCATTCCGCCGATTGCCAGCACCGTGGCCGGCGCCGAACCTGACAGAGCGGCAAAAAAAGCGCAGGCCAGTACCATTGCGTACCCCATTCCCCCTCGTATATTACCTATAATACTGTTGCAGAAATCCACCAGACGGCGGGATATTCCACCTTCTGTCATAAGATTTCCCGCCAGTACAAAAAGGGGAATCGCCATAATGGATACTGAATCCAGGGCAGTAAACATTCGCTGGGGCACCACAGCCATAGGAACGTCAAAGCACAGCAGAGACGCCATGGTCGCCGCTCCCAAAGAAACCGAAATAGAGCACACGATTATCAGTAACACAATCATGGTTCCGAACAAAATTATTGCAGTCATGACGCATCCTCCTTTCCTTGGTCTTCCGCCGCTTTTCCATAACCAGGCAAACCAGCGCTGCTGCCTGTATTACGGTAATGATTCCAAAGCTGAGGGTCAATGCAAAGTAAGGTATGGCCATGGGCAGATGTAAACCAGGTGATACCTGCCCGGAAGACAGCTGTGTTTTAAGAATGGTAAAGGATGAAAAAAAGCAGACTCCGGAAAAAATCGCCACCACGGCCTTTGAAATAATCCGCACTACCCTTCCTGTCATTCCGTGTATTTTATCCGTAATAGCCGTGATGGAAATTTGTGTATTGTCCCTTAATCCTGCCTCTGTTGCCAGCAGTGCCATATAAACCATGCAATAGCGTGCTAATTCCTCCAGCCATGAAACACCTGCATGGATTATATTTCGGTTAACTACCTGGGCAAAGGACGCCAGCACCATAACCGTAAATGTGGCCACCAGAATAAAATCCTCTATCTTCTGTAAATTGGCAAACAGCCTTTTCATCCTTATCCCTCCTATTTTTCAGCTTCAATCGCTTCCACCCAGGCCGGATCCATTCGGTCTGCAAACTGCTCCATTGCCGGTTCTACCAACTTTCGCATATCATCAATAGGTATCTCATAAAATTCCACGCCCAGCTCTGTCAGTTCCTTTACTGCCGCCTCATTTGCCTCCACCAGATAATACCTCTGTCTCTGTGCTCCTGCTTTTACACCTTCCACAAAGTCTTCCCTCAAGTCATCCGGTATCTGATTCCATGCCTTGTCCGACATAAACACGCCCATATAACCAAAACATGATTGGTCCATGTTACGTTTTTTATTTTCTCGTAGCGATTGGCAATCAGATTGGCGATGGCGTTCTCTGCCGCGTCAATGGTGCCCTGCTGTAAACCGGTAAAAACATCTCCGGATGCCATTGGTGTGGCAATTGCCCCCATGGCATTAAACGCCGCAATATGTAAATCATTCTCCATGGTGCGTATTTTAAGATTTTTCATATCTTCCAGGGATGTGACCGGACGGGTGGAAGATATGCGGAAACCCATCCATCAACCCAATGTATGTATTTTCTGTTCTTCTGTTTTCAGCAATCAGTGTTCCGACTGTTCCATCAATGACACGATGGGCTTCATCTGCTGTCTCAAATAGAAATGGCTGGTCAAGCACCGCCATTTCAGGAATGAAAGAGGTGAGTACTGCGTTGGAGGCCGTAAACATGTCAATGGTACCCATTTGCGCACCCTCGTACATGTCTCTTTCATTACCCAGCTGCCCGCCTGCAAATACCTGTATGGTTATTCTTCCGCCGGTAGCCTTATTCACTTCTTCCGCAATGGCCAGGGCTCCCTTATGGAAATTGCTTCCATCCGGGTCCACCATTCCCAGTTTAAACGTAATGGCGTCTTTCTCAGGCTTTGCCTCCGGGACCGAATCTGCTTCTGTTTTCATCTGAAACTCCTGCTGGAAGTGGTTTCTGCATTCTTACCCTGCCCGCAGGCTGCCAGCATTCCGGCTGTTAATACTGTTGTCAACAATACTGCAATCTTCTTCATAATCAAATTCTCCTTCTGCTTTATCCTGTTTTATTTGTCCTGCTTTTTTTCGGGTGACACAGCCTTTCCCTGCTTCATCATCTCCTGAATCTGTGAATCTGAATATCCTGCCTACTTTAGCAGCTCTATCGTGTTCTCACCAAGCTCAGGCGGCAGCCGTCTTAAAGGCACTGGTTGCCCATCATAGCGGTTGGCATGTCCGAGAACTTTCACCTCGCCTGCTACCGGATGATTCATGGTCATAAAACACTGGTTATAAACAACCTGCTCATCCTTTACAACGTCCTCATATTCATTAACCGGCGCATACCATATTCCTAACTCCTCAAATATTAACTCCCACTCATTTGTAGTTCTCTTTAACAATTCCCGGCATACCACCTTGTCAAATTCAATGCGGTTATCCATCTGATCCTTTGCCGAAAAACCTTCCAGCGCGCCTGGTGTAAATGCCTGTTCCAAATTCTCAAAGGAGGTAAGGGAGAGTGTAATGTATTTATCTGCTGTCTTATAGATTCCATAGGGTGACTGATGAATCCTGGTCGATAAACCGGTATCTGCTCTCGGTGTAAGCGTCCCACCATTCAGATAATATCCAATAGGTTCAATCTGAAGATCCAGCGCTGACCCCAGCAGGCTTGCCTCAATGCGGTGTCCCTTCCCGGTCTTATCACGGTCATACACGGCAGCGGTAATGCCCAGGGCTGCCAATATAGCCCCGTGTTGATCCACCAGCGCTGTCCCTGTAGGCATGGGAGGATGATCTCCCGGTCCTGCCAATGCCGCCAGTCCGCTCATTCCCTGTATGAGAGATCCTGCCCGCTTTCTAACCTTGGGTCCACTGGAACCATAACCCGTACAGGAGCAATAGATGACTCCAGGGTTTAATTTTCAATTCTTCATATCCCAAACCCAGTTTATCCATAACTCCAGGCCGGAAGTTTTCCAAAATCACATCATACCCTTATCACGGACCAGCCTGTAGATGGTCTCCCGTCCCTCGTCAGACTTTAAATCCAAAGCAACCCCTCTTTGATTGCGGTTCGCCATGAGGTAGAAAACGCTGACCCCATTTTTGTACGTATTGCAACCGGACCAGCCCTCTCATAAGCACCCCTGCAAGACTCTACCTTTACCACATCGGCTCCCAAATCCGCCAATGCCTGTGCTGCTGACGGCCCCTGCAGATAATGGGTAAAACTAAGAACCTTTACTCCTTCTAACATTCTGAACATTCCCCTCCTTTTAATATTTTTACAGATTATAAACGTTTATAATTTCTTTCTTAAAAAATCCGAAGAATAAACACTACGCTTCGAATCAAACATTTAAAATTATAAACGTTTATAATTTTATGTTTTAAAATAACACACATAGATTGTGTTGTCAATAGTTCTTTGTCAGATTTTTTATTTTTATAATATTTGGTTATCTGTTTTTGTCTAAGTTTCACAAACAGGTATCCCCTCTTATATCGCATACTGACTGCCGAACAACAAGCTCTCCTCTTAGACGGGCGGGAGGAGCAGGGCTGTTGCCAGCTATACATTCAAGGAGATAATCCACACCTCCCTTAGCCATCACACATTCCTCCGGCTGACGAAAACTGGTGAGAGGCGGCATCATAAGGGAAGCCATTGAAATATCATCATAGCCGGTAACCGAAAAATCTCCGGGAATCGAAGTCCGCAATCACTAGCCGCACTATATGCGCCAAAACACAGCATATCATTGGCTGCTATTAAAGCAGTAGGTCTTTCCCTGCCTTCAAGCACCTTCCGTATCCTCATATAGGAATCCTGTATGTCCCTTTATATCAAAATAAACTGCTTGGCGCATTGTTCCAACCCATGTTCTCTCAATGCCTCCATGGTACCCTCAAACCGCTCCTGATAAATCTGATTCTCAAAGCCCAGGTAAGCAGCGCAGATATTTTTATGGCCCCTTCCGATTACATATTTCGTCACTGTATATGCTCCATAAAAATTATCACTGGGAATACAATTTGCAATTCCTTTAAAGCTTCTATTCAGGAATACATACGGAATACCGGCATTATCAAACCACGAAATGCTCTATATGCCTTGAACAGGGCAATATAATCACACCATCCACATTCCGCTTTTTAAGGGTATCAACCAGACGCTTCTCCTTATTTAAATCTTCATTGGAATTACAGAGCAAAATCATATATCCCTTTTTCTGCATATTCCTCAATGCTCTTAGCTACCTTTGGATAATATGGGTTGGTAATATCCGGTACAATTAACCCCAATGTATCTGTACTTCCTATCTTAAGGCTTCTGGCCGAATAATTTGGCTTATAATCCAGCTCCCTGACCGCGGACAATACCTTTTCCATGGTCTTCGGTGTGATATTTTCTTTATTTGCAAGGGCACGGGACACCGTACAGATAGATACCCAGCCAGTTTTGCAACATCCTTAATCGTTGCCATCTTCCATCCCCCAAATTGTAAACGTTTATAATTAAACACTACCATTTGTTTCTTAAACTGTCAAGAATTTCCCTGCTGTGGGGGATATTTTATATTGAACTATTTTATTGTTCAAAAAGGCCGTCCCGAAATTGCCAAAATCTCAAACCGGCATTTTCAGGACAGCCTGTTATAAAATTATATGTATCACGCCTCTACACGGCCCCAAACTTCTCCTGAGCATCCAGCACATACTGCACATAGAAGGCAGCTCCGTTCACCAGAGCATCCTCATCCAGATCAAAGCGTTCATTATGAAGGGAATAGCAGCAATCCTTCCTTTGACTCGTTGCGGCATCCTACAAAAGCGTAAACCCTGGAAATTTTTCCAGAAAGTAGGAAAATCCTCACCGCCCGGCGTGCCTGCATATTTTACCAGTCCCTTGTCGCCCAGGATTTTCCTGACGGACTCCGCCGCAATCCCGCTGCAGTACTCGTCATTGATCGTTGCCGGGATATCAGAATAATAGTCAAACTCATATTCAGCCCTGTAAGCTTCACAGGTGCTCTTTATGATACGCTCAATCATACCCGGCAGTTCCTTCTGGAGCTTGGGATTGAAGGTGCGCACCGTACCGCTGAGCTCAGCCGTCTCGGCAAAAACATTGGCCATGGTACCGGAATGGAAGGTACAGATGCTGACCACCACCGTATCCATGGGGCTGGTCTCCGGCTGGCAATACTCTGAAGGGCATCCACTACCTTTGCCCCCACATAAATGGGATCCACCGCGTACTGGGGCATGGCGCCGTGTCCGCTTTTCCCGATAATCTTAATATTCATGAAGGAAGCCGATGTATAGCGGGGACCTGGATCCACGGAGATGGTGCCGCTCTCCAGGTACGGGAATATGTGCATGCCCGCCACCGTATCCAGCTTTCCCACCTTTCCGGACTCCAGCACCTTTACCGCGCCGTTGGTCCAGTTCCTCCGCCGGCTGGAAGATAAGTTTTACCGTGCACTTAAGCTCATCCTGATGTTCTGCCAGAACCCTGGCCGCTGTCAGAAGCATGCTGATATGTGCGTCATGTCCGCAGGCGTGCATGACGCCCTGGTTCTGGGAACAGTAGGGAAGATTCTTAACCTCCCGGATGGGAAGCGCGTCGATATCGCAGCGCAGGCCAATCACCGGCTGGTCCTCTTTTCCTTTCAGGGTGGCAATGGTGCCGGTTCCCGCCACCTCCTCATAAGGAATCCCCATCCCGGCAAAGTTCATCCCGGATCCGTCCTGCTGTCTCCACCTCCCTTCCAGCTCAGCTCCGGATGCTTATGGAATTCCCGCCGCATACTGACGGCATAATCATGATATTTCCCAACTTCTTCTATTACGTTCACAGTCAAAATCCTTTCTTACTAAATTTCTTCTTACAGGATTGCCCTTTTTTATATACCTTTTTTTATCCCTTTATATGCCCTTTTATATGCCCTTTTATATGCCTTATTTATACCTTTTTATTTTACCCGCTTGACAGGTACGCCGGTTAAAATGGACCATAACCAATCTGAACGGGCCACAAACAGAAAGATTAACTGCAGAATCAGGAAAAGTCCATGTAAAGGCAGGATAAACTTATACCAGCTCTTTAACGGTACCTGCCTAAGGACAGATAGATAAGCAGTGTTCCGTTGGTAAAACCAGAAGGTATTGGATATACCGTCGCCAAACTGGAACGCCAGTACGGCTGTCTGCCTTGTAATATGCAGCATATCAGCCAATGGAACCATAATTGGCATGACCGCGGTGGCCTGTCCTGAGCCTGATGGAATCAGGGCATTGACAAAGAAATTTACAATGAACATACCCACTGTGCTCACATAGGCCGAGGCGCTGCGCATCAGATTGGTTTCGTACCAGAGGGTCCACCAGACCGCCGTTTGTCATGGTCCACTGGACCGCTCTGGCCACACCAATGATCAGGGCGCCGCTGAAGGCTCCTCTTGCGCCGTCAAGTACCATATTAATGCCATCGTCCAGATTCACCCGGTTGATTGCAGCAGACACAATACCGCCAATCATGAAGGTGGCTGCCATTTCCGTATATGACCAGCTCCAGATTCAGGATACCGTAAATCGTTACAAGGATGGAGATGGTCAGGGAATAACTGAAACCTTTTTGGGAAGGTCAAACTTAAGGCCCGGATCAACCGGAATGCGCAGGGAGGACGTGTCCACATCCTTCACAAGGCTCTTGGACGGATCTGCCTTCACCTTTTTTGCATACCGCATAACCCATACCAAGCTAAGTATCCACACGCAGACCAGTGCCGCAATCCTCAGCTCCCATCCGGAGAACATGGGCAGCTCGGCAATGGTGGGAAATCTACACATTACACATTTAAGGCGCAAACTGCAAAGCTGATCAGACAGGCAAATCCGGATATGGCCATTCCGACCAGTGAGTCATACCGAGAGGGCCAGGGATACGATAATGGTACAAAGGGAATGATGTGCTCACTCCATCCCGGGATACCTCCGAAAATGAAAAACACAATCATTACAATTGCTATGATTACCTGGCTGCTCATCCTCTCGGAAGCCTTTAAAACACTGTTGATTGCAGCGCCTACCGTATTGGTCCTTTTGTAAATCTCCACAATACCGCCAATCAGCATGACACAGAACATCATATTGGCCGAGGCTGTCAGGCCTTCCGGAATGGACCGGAATATGTTAAAAAACGATACGGGCGTGCGCTCCGTGGCATGATAGCTGTCTGCCAGGACCCGTGTGACCCCGTCCACGGTTTCACGGTCATAGGCTCCCCGGTATCACAAAATAAGATACGATTGCGCAGGCAAGTACCATCAGTACAAGCGGCACAAACGGATTCAAAGGCTTGTTTGCTTTTTGCTTATCTTTCGTCATTGTTTTCCCCTTTCCCTGGCAGGAATTTAAAAATAGCGTATGATATTCTCCACCAGTTCCAACATTTTCTTTACGTCCTCAATTACAACATACTCTCTTGCACTGTGTGAATGATAGATATTAAAGCCAATGGGCACGGTCCTGATTCCCAGCTGGTTTGTGCAGGTGGCGTCCAGGACTCCAAATGACCTGGCCGGTATCATGGAAAGCCCGGACCTGCTGTAGATGGAAGCCAATCGTTCCAGCATATCTGTATTTTCACTGAAATCTGTTTCCGGAACATCCTCCTCTTCCCTGATATTGCATTTGCACCCCATGCGCTCAGCCGTCTCCTCCGCCTTACGGCGGATCCTATCCCGGATCTCCTGCTTGATATCATTGCCAAAGCAGCGGATTTCCACATCAAACCGGGCGTATTTGGGCACTGCATTGGATGGCGAGAGGGATACCAGATCAAATACATTGATGCTCAGGTTATCGTTCAGCCTGCCAACAGGTATCTGGTGAATGATTTCCACTGCTGTCAGCAGGGCATTGACCCCCGGCTCCTCATTGCGGATAACATGGGCGGCGCGCCCAATCAGTTCCACATTCATATAAAGCCTGGCAGGTGTGCGTCAATACTCCCCTGTCACGTAGTGGTCGATGACAATTGCCTCCTCGCTCTCTATCCTGGAATAGTCCGCATATTTTGCTCCGTGGAGCCCCAGCTCCTGGCACACAGTAAACAAAAGCTCTATGGGGCGGTTTATTTCTCCCTCCTGCATAAGCCGCTCCACAGCCTCCATGACCACCGCGATGGCCAGCTTGCCGTCAGCCCCCAGTACGCTGCTGCCTTTACTCCTGATGCACCCGCCTTCCACACAGACCTCCACTTGATTGCTGGGCGCAGCCGTTATCCAGATGGAATACGAACAGAAAAGGTTTTTTACCGGACCTGCCCGGAATTCTGGCCAGGATATTCCAGCCGTCGGTCACCACCTCATTGCCCAGCTCCTGGCGCTCAAACGGAATCCCCATTCCGGCAAGCTCCTGCTCCATATATTCACAAAATGCCTTTTCATTATGGGATTCGCTTGCGCACTCCGCATAACGTATAAAACCGCGAAACTGTCCTGTCTACGTTCTCCCTCCTTCCATTTCCTTACCCTGCAGGCTGTATTTTCCCCACAGGCTGCATTTTCCCCACAGGCTGCTTGTTACAAGTGATACCATTTTATCATTTAGGTATGTGAAAAACTATTGTTTAAACCATGTAAGTTTTATTCCGTTTTTTGTTTAAATGCATAAATTTCCATGTATATATTGCGTATTTTACAGGATTTATTATAATAAATGAAAAAGAGGCAATGAATAACGGCCCCGGACGGCTCTGCAGGAGGAGGTAACCTGTGATTGATAATAAGATTATGTATGAAATTATAGAAAAACTGCACGAAAGCTTTCTGCTTCCACTCAGTATCTGGCGATGTAAGCGGGCGCGTCATTGTGTCCACGGATTCTTCCTGCATGGGCGAGATGAATCTGCTTGCCATAGAGGCCCTTAATATAAATTCCAAGGTAACCGTGTCCATGGACAGCAAGATTCAAAAGGCAGGCGCGGCCATGCCTCTGCGTTTTCAGAAAAGCCGGATGGGCGCCGTGGAGTTCTCCAGGCGCAGGGTTCCTCCAGCTCCCAGCTGGCTGAACTGCTGAGCAAGACCATTGAACTATTGTATGAAGAACTTATCCTTTCCAAGAAAAAACAAAACCGGACCCAGGAGCGGGACCAGTTTCTCTATGAATGGCTGCACCTGCAGTCCGATTATACGGAAAATTTTATAAAGCGAGGGGAGCATCTGGGTATTGATATCACAGGAAACCACACCATAATCCTGATGGAGCGCAAACAGGACGACCTCTTTACGTCCACCTCCATCATTCAGAACCTTTTAGACGATCGTGATATCCTGCTTCCCCTCTCCCAGGACCAGAACCTGATTATCCTGAAGGAGAATGAGCATTTTGAAAAAAAATATAACCGTGTAATTGCCGCCGGACATAACTGCCATACCGGCATCTGTTCCGGCAGCGCCCACCTTCACCTTTACACAGCCTATCAGGCTGCCCTTGAAAGCTAAGCTGGGTAAAATACTGTTTCCAGACGAGCATCTCCACTGCTTTGAGAAGATGAAGCTGGCAATTGCGCTTTCGTCTAAACCCCATTCCCGGACTGGAGGACTCCTTTTCCCTTCTTGTCGCAAAGGGCAGAACGCCCAGCTGGCCGATACGGCCATAACCTATATACGGCTGAACGGCGATATTCAGAAAATCTGCGACAAACTCCATATCCACCGCAACAGCATCCTACCGCATCCCGCCATCCATGAAATCTGCGGCCGTAACCTGATGGATTACTATGATGCATGCTCTGTCTTATGCGTCGTTCAGTACGGGTATGCCGGGAAGGAAGCGGATATACAGTAGTGA
>SCPN01000753.1_pt1 | contig 14210 bp, 22 predicted proteins | sample 6106831 | NCBI WGS metagenome assembly SCPN01 (sample SAMN10720447, study PRJNA508395) | human gut metagenome | isolation source: Participant 1, 0 month
TCCTTCTTAAATCTTTGACAGCTAAATCATCTATCAGGGTTGACTAAGAATGAAAATTATTGGGATAAGAAAAACGTGCATTTTGACTCTATCAAATTCTCATATTCTGATGGATGGATCTAGAATCAATAGAACGTTAGTTTCTCTGACAGCTCTCTCAGCATTGCACAGTGTCTTCCACAGTTCAAACTAAATCGGTAGAAAAATATAAAGATAATATTTTACAGGAATAGGTCCATCTACATCAAGTTATTAGTTCTAAAGCATTGACCGCCAAAGCCTACTCAAATTCTCAGCTAAGAAGACAGATTCACTAAAAGACATCAACTAAGAAGGCTCTTCCAAACAAAGACTTTCGTCAATCCAATCCAACCATATTGATAGTAAGGCAGCCTATCAATCACAAGTAAACGGTAAAGAATGGCGCAGCTCTTGCTCTCACGTAACCTTTTCCTTGTGATTTTGTCAGTGCAGGTGATAAGACCTTTGGTGACCTTGTGACTGAAAAAATGGCTCTTATGGGATTAGGTGTCATGCAGGTGTTAACTTTGCAGATGGTCAGAGGGTCTCTACAATGCTTTAGAGCTGGACTGAGGTTTACCAGAAGCCAAAGGAGCTCACTAAGAGGGTACAATTCCCAGTTCACTTGACCTTCAGTTGATCCAGTTCTAAACTTAGTGTTTATCAAGCTCAATCATTGAAACAAACCATTGAAAAATCATTGGGCAGTGAAAATGTTGTTATAGATATTAACCAAATGTCATCTGATGATATGCAAAATGCGACTAGTAATGCGGCAAATGCTGCAGCAGAAGACTGGGATATTTCTAACGGTGTGGGTTGGGGTCCAGACTATCAAGATCCATCAACTTACCTTGATATCTTTAAAAACAACTTCAAGTGAAAATACCAAGACTTTCAATGGTTATGATGATCCAAACAATGCAGCAGCAGCCCAAGTAGGTCTTAAAGATTATGATGCCTTGATTGATTCAGCAGCTTCAGAAACAACAGACCTCAACGCTCGTTACGACCGTTATGCTCAAGCCCAAGCTTGGTTGGAAGATAGCTCTCTTGTCATTCCATTGACTGTTAGTAACGGTGCAGCACCGATTATCTCACGTTTGACACCATTTACGGGTGCTAGCATACAGGTGGGTGATAAGGGCTCATCCTACCTCAAATATGTGAAATCACAAGAAAAAGTAGTTACTAAGAAAGAATATGAACAAAGTCGTGAAAAATGGCTTAAAGAAAGGAAAGCATCTAACGAAAAAGCTCAAAAAGATCTTGAGAAACACATTAAATAAAAGGACGATGGAACTTTCTCATTAGATTGGGAAAGTTCTTTTGGAATTAAAGGAAGAGACATGAAAAAATACATTTTATTGAGAACCCTCCGTTCTCTATTGTCAATATTTGTCGTGACGGCCTTGACCTACACGATTATCTATACCATGGTGCCGAGGCGTCTGATTTTCAGACAGGACCCGAACTACAACAAGATTGCTAAGACAGCCGATTCTAAGGCTAACTATGAAAATACAATCTATGAACGTTGGGTTACATTGATTACTATGACACCAAGGAGTTGCAGGAAAAAGCTAGCTCCCTTGATAAGTCAGTAACCACTAAGCCAACAAAAGAAAATAAAGCTATTTACCAAAAATATGTGGATAGTTTAGGACATGGCTGGCGTTTGCATCAATTCAAGGAAAGTAAGCAATTCTATGCGACACGTGATGTGCCTGTACTTGAACGTGTGTTTGGCTTCTATAAGCACCTCTTTGAATTTGACAATACGGGATGGGTGAAAGATAAAACAAATCCAAACTTGAAACGATACATTCGAATTGAAAATGATCCAGCTATTGGTTGGTCAGTGGTTGGTTCAGGGACTAAGCATAAATATCTGCTTTACTTTAACGGTCAGTTCCCATTTGTTCACCAAAACTTCGTGAAGATGAATCTTGGAACTTCATACCCAACTTATGCTGAGCAAGGTGTTCTTGATGTTATTACGCAAGGTCAAGGGCAAACACAAAGCTCTGAGGTCAACTTCCCTACTGGTAAGAAGATATCTTCAGTAGATATCTACTCTCGTACTTATAAATCACCAAGTCAGGCTGATGCGAGAGATCGTTCTTACTATGGAAATGACCCATACACAGCTACCAAGAGTCGTTATCAATACCCATCAATGGTGACAAGTTCTGCCATTGCAGGTTTGATTGGTTTGGTCTTGTCTTATGCTTTGGCAATTCCATTGGGATCATACATGGCACGCTTTAAAAACACACTCTTTGATAGTGTGTCAACAGGTGTCTTGACTTTCTTGCTTTCACTACCAACCATCGCCTTGGTTTATATCATTCGTTTGATTGGTTCTGAGATTGGTCTTCCAGATTCCTTCCCTATCTTGGGTGCAGGTGACTGGCGTTCATACGTCTTGCCATCTGTTATTCTCGGTCTCTTGTCAACACCAGGTCTTGCGATTTGGATTCGTCGTTACATGATTGACTTGCAATCACAAGACTTCGTTCGTTTTGCACGTGCCAAAGGGTTGTCAGAACAAGAAATTTCAAATAAACACATTTTAAAAAACGCTATGGTTTCCTTGGTTTCAGGGATCCCAGCATCTATTGTTGGGGTTATCACAGGGGCAACCTTGACAGAAACAATCTTCGCCTACCCTGGTATGGGTAAAATGTTGATCGACTCTGTTCGTGCTTCAAATAACGCTATGGTCGTTGGTCTGGTATTTATTTTTACAGCTCTCACCATCTTCTCATTGCTTGTGGGTGATATCCTTATGACTATAATTGACCCACGTATCAAATTGACATCTAAAGGAGGTAAATAATGGCTTCAATTGATAAAAGTAAGTTCCAATTTGTAAAGCGCGATGATTTTGCCTCTGAAACAATTGATGCACCGTCTTACTCATACTGGAAATCAGTGATGCGTCAATTTTTTAAAAAGAAATCAACAGTTGTAATGTTGGGAATCTTGATTGCTATTATTTTGATGAGTTTCATCTACCCAATGTTTTCTAAATTTGACTTCAATGATGTCTCAAAAGTAAATGATTTCAGTTTGCGTTATGTACATCCAAACGCTCAATACTGGTTCGGTACTGACAGTAATGGTAAGTCCCTCTTTGATAGTGTTTGGTTTGGAGCTCGTAATTCTATCCTTATTGCTGTTATCGCTACCTTCCTTAACGTTGTTATTGGTTTGCTTGTAGGTGCTGTTTGGGGGATTTCTAAGACCTTCGATATGATTATGATGGAAATCTACAACATCATCTCAAATATTCCCTCTCTCCTTGTGGTTATCGTCTTGACTTACTCATTGGGTGCTGGTTTCTGGAATATGATCTTTGCCATGACCGTAACAGGTTGGATTGGTATTGCCTATACTATTCGTATTCAAATCATGCGTTACCGTGATTTGGAGTATAACTTGGCTTCTCGTACTTTGGGAACCCCAACGGCTAAGATTGTGATTAAAATATCATGCCACAGCTGGTGTCAGTTATCGTGACCATGGCTAGTCAGCTTTTGCCAGGATTTATCTCTTATGAGGCCTTCCTTTCATACTTTGGTTTGGGGCTTCCCGTTACGACGCCTAGTCTTGGTCGTTTGATTTCAGACTATGCACAGAACGTTACAGTCAATGCCTATCTCTTCTGGATTCCATTGACTACCTTGATCCTCGTTTCCCTTGCTCTCTTTATTGTCGGTCAAAACTTGGCGGATGCCAGCGACCCACGTACGCATAGATAGGAGTCCAATATGACAGAAAATAAAAATGTAATATTATCGGCTCGCGATATCGTCGTGGAATTTGACGTTCGTGACCGTGTTTTGACAGCTATTCGAGGAGTTTCCCTTGATTTGGTTGAAGGTGAAGTTTTAGCCTTGGTTGGTGAGTCTGGTTCAGGTAAATCAGTATTGACTAAGACTTTCACAGGGATGCTTGAAGAAAATGGTCGTGTAGCTAGCGGTTCTATTGATTATCGTGGCCAAGATTTGACTAAATTTAAGAGTCACCAAGATTGGGCAGCTATCCGTGGAGCTAAGATTGCAACTATTTTCCAAGATCCGATGACCAGTCTTGACCCAATTAAGACTATCGGTAGCCAAATTGTTGAAGTTATTGTCAAACACCAAGGAAAATCAGCCAAGGAAGCTAAAAAAATGGCAATTGATTACATGGACAAGGTTGGTATTCCTGATGCTGAAAAACGTTTCAACGAATATCCTTTCCAATACTCTGGTGGGATGCGTCAACGTATCGTCATTGCCATTGCCTTGGCTTGTCGTCCTGATGTCCTTATCTGTGACGAGCCAACAACTGCCCTTGATGTGACCATTCAAGCTCAAATCATTGACCTTTTGAAATCACTCAAAGAGGAGTATGGTTTCTCAGTGATTTTCATTACCCATGACCTTGGTGTGGTAGCAAGTATCGCTGACAAGGTTGCTGTTATGTATGCTGGCGAAATCATTGAATACGCAACTGTTGAGGAAATTTTCTATGAGCCTTGTCACCCATACACTTGGAGCTTGCTTTCAAGCTTGCCACAGTTGGCTGACGATAATGGAAAACTCTTCTCAATTCCAGGGACACCACCATCACTTTATACACCAGTTGTTGGAGATGCCTTTGCCTTGCGTTCAGACTATGCCATGCAAATTGACTTCGAGGAAAAAGCACCACAATTCCAAGTTTCAGATACTCACTGGGCTAAGACCTGGCTCTTACATGAGGATGCGCCAAAAGTTGATAAACCTGCGGTTATCCAAAATCTACATGAAAAAATCCGTACTAATATGGGATTTGCACATTTAGGAGATGAGGAGGAAGGCAATGCCTGAGAAATTAGTTGAAGTAAAAGATGTGGAGATTTCCTTCGGTGAAGGAAGCAAGAAATTCGTTGCTGTCCACAATGCTAATTTTTTCATCAACAAGGGTGAAACCTTTTCCCTCGTTGGTGAGTCTGGTAGTGGTAAAACGACTATCGGTCGTGCCATTATTGGTCTGAATGATACAAGTAATGGTGAGATTATTTTTGACGGTAAGAAAATCAATGGGCACTTATCTCACTCTGAGAAAAACGACCTTATCCGTCGTATTCAGATGATTTTCCAAGACCCTGCGGCTAGTTTGAATGAACGTGCAACAGTTGATTATATCTTGTCTGAGGGCTTGCATAACTTCCATCTCTATAAGGATGAGGAAGATCGTAAAGCTAAAATCAAGGAAATCATCAAAGAAGTGGGACTTCTTGAGGAGCACTTGACACGTTACCCTCACGAATTTTCTGGGAGGACAACGTCAACGTATCGGGTATTGCGCGTTCCTTGGTTATGCAACCTGACTTGGTCATCGCTGACGAACCAATCTCAGCCCTTGACGTGTCAGTTCGTGCCCAAATTTTGAACCTGCTTAAGAAATTCCAAAAAGAGTTGGGGTTAACCTATCTCTTTATCGCTCACGATTTGTCAGTGGTCCGTTTCATTTCTGACCGTATCGCTGTTATCTACAAGGGGACAATCGTGGAAGTTGCTGAGACAGAAGAACTCTACAACAATCCTATCCACCCTTACACCAAGTCACTCTTGTCTGCTGTTCCTATTCCAGATCCGATCTTGGAACGTAAGAAAGTCTTGAAGGTTTATGATCCAAACCAACACGACTATTCTGTTGATAAACCAGAAATGGTTGAAGTACGTCCAGGACACTTCGTTTGGGGTAACAAAGCCGAAATCGAGACTTATCGTAAAGAACAAAGTAAATAAGTCTTTTCAATGCAAAAAAACCGTGTTCCAAAAGGAACACGGTTTTTCTTTAGTCCAAATTTAAGCGTTTGGTCATGATATAGTAGGTACCAAAGTAACTTGCCGCGATGAGAATGAGAGACTGAACTAGACTAATGATATATGACGAGTTATTAATTGCAGTATATGTTGCATCTCCGGTCAAGGCTGCACCGAGTCCAAAGAAGAAACCAATAAAGAATAGGATGGCCTGAATGGTGAAATAGGCGACAAATCCCATACGAACTTTGTTGGTGTTGAAGAGGTTTCCAATACTAATACAGAGGTAATAGAATAGGATACCGCTAATTTTTCCTAAAATTATAGAAGGGATGAAGAGGTAGAGGGCCCCCATTTCTTTTAAGATTTGACCGAAGTAGCTGGTAGTCAGGAGGATATCTTTTCATATCAAGGTTGAAAGCGGCTATAATGCCAATTGAAGCGAGTACAACGAGAGATGAAATCGTATCCAAAATAAAAGCTGCCAAAAGTTTAGACAAGATTAATTGGTGGGCAGAAACTGGGAGTGTATTGGTTAGGTAGCCTTCTCGTCCAAAGACACTAGTCGCAAAGCGTTTGATAATGAGAACAATGGTTGCGATATAGATGGTTCCCCAAACAACAATGGTGGCAATCACAATCAGTGTAAAGAAAGCCATAAACAGTAAGCTTGGTTCCTTGTGGATGTGTTCAAAGGTGACCGTTAGTTTTTGAAGCATTAAGCCCAAAGGTATGGACAGTAGGATGGCAATTCCATAGATGCCAAGATACCACTTACGGACCGATTGTAATTCATACTTAACTAATTTCCAAAACATGCTCATACCTCCTAATTGTGGAACATCTCTCTGAAGAGTTTGTCAATAGACTTGCCATGGGCTTGACGGATATTATCTGTATCACCCTGAAGTTCAATCTGACCGTATTTTAAGAAGACAACTTCATCTAAGACAGATTCAATGTCTGCAATCAAATGGGTTGAAATGATAACAGAAGCATCTTCAGAGTATTGGTTGATGATGGTTTTTAAGGATGTAGTCACGTGATGCAGGATCGACACCACCGATAGGTTCATCGAGGAGATAGAGTTTAGCCTCACGACTCATAACCAAAATCAACTGAACTTTTTCTTTGTTACCTTTTGAAAGGTCTTTAAGGCGTAAATCAGGCTGGAGCTTTAAATCCTGCAAGAGTTGCAAGGCAAGAGGATAGCGGAAGTCAGCATAAGAAATCTTGGAAGAAGTCCAAGTAGTATTGGATTGTCTTACTTTCATCTAAATAGGTAATGTCAGGCAAATAAGCTACTTGCGCCTTAGTGATAGGTGACGGATGAAATCCATTAATGGTCACTAAACCAGAAGTCGGTTGAAGGAGACCGTTTAAAATTTTGATGAGGGTTGTTTTACCACTACCGTTTGGTCCTAAGAGACCAATGATTTTACCAGACGGGATGGACATGGTCACATCTCTAAGGGCTGGAATACCATTATAGGTCTTGGTGAGATTTGTTAGAGTTACAATATCAGTCATCGGTCTATAAGTCCTTTCCTGTTTGTTCGATGTAGTCAGTGATGATAGTCTTGATTTCAGGTGAGCTAAAACCAATGGCTGTCATCTCAGTGACAAAGTTTTTCATGAGACTTTGGGCAATCTCGTGTCTTTTTTGATCAATAAGTTTTTCATCTTCAGTAACGAAGCGACCGGACGTACGGGCAGAATAAACCAACCCCTCTTTTTCAAGTTCTTGGAAGGCTCTTTGTACGGTGTTGGGATTGACACCGGCTTCCTGAGCAAACTCTCTCACGGGTAAAAGTTGTTGTCCCATACTTAATTCTTTGGAAACAATCTTCAATTTCACACGATAGGCGATTTGGAGATAAATTGGTGATTTTTCATCAAATGTCCAAGCCATAAGAGACTCCTTTCTAAAAGTATAATAGTATTATTTTTTTGTACTAAAGTAATGATACAACTAAAAAGGTGATTTTGCAAGTAATAATCCATATTTTCTCTAATTTCTTTAGCTTTTCCCTAACTTATATCCTTATTTTTGGTACAATAGGGGCAAGTATATTCGACCTGAAGGGAGATTATTTTGAAAATTTTAGCAACAGATATGGATGGTACTTTTTAGACCATCTTGGTGCCTATGATAAGGTGCGTTTGGATAACCTTTTGGATGCTTGTGAAGCTAAAGATTACGTTTTTACAGTAGCTTCTGGTCGATCTCTTTAGCTTTGGAAGAACTCTTTGACGGCTTTGTGGACCCGCATTGCTATTATTGGGAAAATGGGGCCTTGGTTCAGTACAAAGGGTGAAGTCTTGTTTGAGTCCAAGCTAGACCCTAAAGATTATTTGGAAATTGCAGATACGACCTTAGCCTTGCCAACTTGTGAGGGAATTCTTTTGTCAGGCCGTCGTGGTGCCTATGCACCGAATGATGCAGACCCAGCCTATCTTAAGGCCATGGAACGTTACTATGAAAATGTCATGGCAACGGATCTTGAAGCGGTCACAGATGATATTTTCAAGGTAACTGCTAAGTTTCAAGGAGATACCATCATGGAACGTGGTGACTACCTCAACACGATTTTTGAGGATATAACAGCTGTAACTACTGGCTTTGATTCTATGGATATTATCCTTAAAGGTGTGGACAAGGGATTTGGGCTTTACCATCTTTGTCAAGAGTTGGGGCGTCAGGCTTCAGATGTTGTAGCCTTTGGTGATAATCTCAATGATATGGAGATGTTGACCTTCGCAGGGCGTGCGGTTGCTACGGAAAATGCGCGTGATGAGATTAAGGAAGTAGCAGATGAGGTGATTGGTCACCATAAAGATGGTGCAGTCTTTGACTACATGGAAGGATTGGTGGGCTCAGATGTCTGAGATTAAATTGTTGGCCTTGGATTTGGATGGGACGCTATTTACTAAGGATAAGCAAGTAACAGCTGAAAATAGAGCTGCTTTGAAGGCGGCAGAAGCTAAGGGAGTTCATGTGGTCATTACGACTGGTCGTCCCTCTGCCAGCTATTACTCATATCTTGGGAGACTTGGGTTTGTTAGACGACAAGCACTACAGCGTGACCTTCAATGGTGGCTTGGTTCAGCGTAATAACGGCGATATTTTAATCAAGAAAGAGATGACCAGAGATGATTTAAAGCAGATTTATGCTGTTCTTTGAACCTCTAGGGCTTCCTATGGATGTTATCAGTGATGGCATTGTCTATGGTGTGCCAAGTAAAGGCAATCATTTCTCTATCGTCAGGCTAATCCTACCTTGACCTTCGTTGATGTGGAGAGTATTGATGACATTCCTGAAAATATCGTCTATAATAAGGTAGTTACGGTCTGTGAGGGAGCCTTTTTGGATTCCCAAATTGGAAAACTACCTGACCATCTATACCAAGCGTTTGAGGTCTTTAAGTCTCGTGAAATTATCCTAGAGGTTATGCCAAAGGGTGTTCATAAAGCTGCGGGTTTGAGACTCTTGACTGATTATCTCGCTCTTGACAGAAGTCAAGTCATGGCTATGGGAGATGAAGAGAATGATTTGTCCATGCTAGAGTGGGCTGGTCTGGGTGTCGCTATGGCAAATGGTGTTCCTAAGGTTAAGGCTGTTGCCAAGGCAGTAACGACAAAAACTAATGAGGAATCTGGAGTGGCTGAGGCCATCCACAAATACATTCTAGAGTAATAAGGAGAAACAGATGGGTCTATTTGATCGATTATTTAGACAAGAGAAAACCGATTCACAGGAAACTCTTGCTAACAAAGAGCTTACAGAGGTGATTTCAGAAATGGATTCTATTGCTGATCAAGATTTGTCATCAAGTGAATTAACAACTGGAAATCAAGCAGGACAGTTTAGCAAGACTGATACTCAAGTAGAAGAAGATTTATCCACAGAATCTGTTGTGACAGATGAAAGTGAAGAGGCACTTACTGAAGAACTTTCTGTGGATAATCAGCCCTCAAGCGAATCAGAAATAGCTTCAGAATCAGTCGATAGTCAAGCAACTGTGGATAGCCACTTTGCGGATGTCATGGCTGATTACTATGCTAAGAAGGCTCAAGTAGCTGCAGCAGCGGAAAAAGGTGAGATAGTTACTTTTGAAGCGGTCCAAACCCGTAAGGTTGAGGAAACAGCTACAGAATTACCTGATTTCAAGACTGAAACAGAGCAAGAAAAGTATAATCGTACGCTTAAGAAGACTCGTACTGGTTTTGCTGCTCGCTTGAATGAATTCTTCGCTAATTTCCGTCGTGTTGATGAAGAGTTTTTCGAACAATTGGAAGAAATACTGATTCTCTCTGACGTTGGGGTCAATGTTGCAACGCAATTAACGGAAGACTTGCGCTATGAAGCCCGCCTTGAAAATGTCAAAAAGACTGAAGATTTGCAACGCTTGATTATTGAAAAACTTGTGGATATCTACGAGAAGGACGATGTTTACGAGGAGCAGATTAATTTCCAAGATGGTTTGACAGTTATACTTTTTGTTGGTGTTAATGGGGTTGGTAAAACGACTTCTATTGGTAAGTTGGCAAATAAATACAAACAAGAAGGCAAAAATGTCATGCTAGTTGCTGCTGATACTTTCCGTGCGGGAGCTGTTGCTCAATTGGTCGAGTGGGGACGTCGTGTTGATGTGCCTGTAGTGACTGGTGCTGAGAAGGCTGACCCAGCTTCAGTGGTTCTTTGACGGTATGGAAAAGGCCCTTGCTGAAGGAGTTGATGTCCTTATGATTGATACTGCGGGTCGTTTGCAAAATAAAGACAATCTTATGGCAGAGCTTGAAAAGATTGGTCGTATTATCAAACGTGTGGTGCCAGAAGCACCCCATGAAACCCTCTTGGCTTTGGATGCTTCAACAGGTCAAAATGCACTTAGTCAGGCTAAGGAATTTTCAAAAATCACACCTCTTACAGGTCTTGTCTTGACTAAGTTGGATGGTAGTGCCAAGGGTGGTGTGGTTCTGGCCATTCGCCAAGAGTTGGATATTCCAGTTAAGTTGATTGGTTTTGGTGAGAAGATTGATGATATTGGCGAGTTCCATTCAGAAGAATTCATGCAAGGTCTCTTGACTGGTTTGGTTTAAAAAGAGTGTTTAAAAAGAGTGAGTACTGGGAAAAAGGATTCACTCTTTTTAATGGTGTCCTCACCTTGAAAAAAGTCACTTTTATTGATAGAATAGTAAGAGAATAAGACTGCTTTGAAAAGTGAGCTGTAACTTAATCACTGAACAACCACTAAAAAGAGATGATTTACTTCTCTTTTTAAGGTGAGTCATAAGAAGATTTTTAATCTTAGTTTAAGGAGAAGACATGTCTGAACGTGGACTTTTGATTGTTTTTTCAGGGCCTTCTGGTGTCGGAAAAGGAACTGTTCGTCAGGAGATTTTTTCAACACCTGACCACAAATTTGAATACTCAGTATCAATGACCACACGTGCCCAGCGTCCTGGTGAAGTTGATGGAAAGGATTATTTCTTCCGTTCACGTGAGGAATTTGAAGAACTTATTCGTAATGGTCAAATGTTGGAATATGCTGAATATGTGGGTAACTACTACGGAACACCTTTGACTTATGTCAATGAAACCTTGGATAAAGGTATTGATGTTTTCCTTGAAATCGAAGTTCAAGGGGCCCTTCAGGTTAAGAAAAAGGTCCCAGATGCTGTCTTCATCTTTTTGACACCACCAGACTTGAACGAGCTACAAGAACGTTTGGTTGGTCGTGGGAACAGATTCTGAGGAAGTTATTGCTCAACGTATTGAACGTGCGCGTGAAGAGATTGCTCTCATGAGTGAATACGATTATACCATTGTCAATGACGAGGTGTCTTTGGCTGCCGAGCGTGTAAAGCGTGTTATTGAAGCAGAACACTTCCGTGTTGACCGTGTGATTGGCCGCTATCGTAATATGATTTCAGAAAAGAAATTATCAGATAAATAAATTAGAAATAGGTATAGAATTATGATGTTGAAACCCTCTATTGACAAACTTTTGGATAAAGTGCCTTCAAAATATTCATTGGTTATTTTGCAAGCAAAACGTGCCCATGAATTGGCCGCTGGTGCTGAACCAACTCAAGAATTTTCGTCTGTAAAATATACGCTTCAAGCCCTTGAAGAAATTGAATCTGGTAATGTGACTATTCACCCAGATCCAGAATCTAAACGTGAATTGGCACGTTTGAAAGTGATCCAAGCGCGTCTTGCTGCTGAGGAAGAAGAACGTAAAATCAAAGAACAAATCGCTAAAGAAAAAGAAGAAGGCGATAAAATCTAAAATCAAAGTCATGCTTTGGTTTATGAGGATAAGAGGAGCTGAGGCATAGTGTCTCAGCTTCCTTCTTTATGATGCATATCACTAGCTCAGGATTTCTGGAGTTTAGGAAATCGCTGGACCAAAGGTGAAGAGAGGAGATATATGGTTTTAGTTGCACAAATAATTGTAGATGTTCCTCTAATGCAGACGGACAGGCCTTATAGTTACCTTGTACCAGAATCCATGCAGGGGCAAATTACTATCGGTATGAGGATTCATGTGCCTTTTGGTAAAGGAAATCGTCTCTTGCAAGGGTTTGTTATTGGCTTTGGAGAGCAAGAAAATGTAAGAAATCTGCCAGACTTGAAGCCAATTGCGGAACTTTTGGATTATGAACCAGTCCTTAATCAGGATCAGCTGGATTTGGCTGATCAGATGCGACACACGGTCTTTTCTTATAAGATTTCCATCTTGAAGTCAATGCTATCCGGGTCTCCTTAATTCACAGTATGACAAAGTTATCATGGCAACTGATAAACTGAGCGAAGAGGAGAGGGACCTTTTTCTTCAGGGGAGAGACCATATTCTCTTCTCTCAATTGTCGAAAGAACAAGGTCAAGCCATTCCGCGTTTGGTGGGATCTGGTCGCGTAACGGTTGATTACATTGCTAGGGATAAACAAAATATAAAAACGGAGAAACATTATAGTGTTCAAAGAGGCATTTTAGAGACTTTGGATATTTCGCAACGAGCCAAGAAGCGGCTGGAGTTGCGGGACTTCTTGTTAGAAAAGAATGAGCCTGGAAAGTTAGTAGACCTGCATAAACTTTTTTCTCGAGATGTGGTGAAGTTTTTCATTGAGGCTGGAGCTCTAGCCATCACTGAAGTTGAGGTCAATCGTGCTGATAGCTACTTTGAAAAGGTAGAGAAGACGGATTTTCTTGAGCTTAATGCTCAGCAAGCACATGCTGTTGAAGTAATGACAGGTCAGATTGGTCATGGTGGGAAGCCGTTCTTGTTGGAAGGAGTTACGGGGTCAGGTAAGACTGAGGTTTACCTGCATCTTATTGAGAGAACCTTGGCTATGGGAAAAACTGCCATTGTCTTGGTGCCAGAGATTTCTCCCTGACGCCCCAAATGACCAATCGTTTCATTTCACGGTTTGGTGACTTGGTGGCCATCATGCATTCAGGCTTGTCAGATGGTGAAAAATTTGACGAGTGGCGTAAGGTTAGGTCTGGTCAAGCAAAGGTCGTTGTAGGAGCACGTTCTGCTATCTTTGCTCCCTTGGACAATATTGGCGCGATCATTATCGATGAGGAACACGAGGCTACTTATAAGCAGGAGTCTAATCCTCGCTATCATGCTAGAGATGTGGCCTTGCTTAGGTCCAAAAGTCATGGCGCTATTCTTGTACTTGGTTCAGCCACGCCTTCTATTGAGTCGCGAGCGAGGGCTCAGAAAGGGGTCTACCATTTTTTTGAATTGACGGAGAGGGCCAATCCTAGTGCTAAAATTCCGCAGGTTGAAGTGGTGGACTTTAAGGACTTTGTCGGTAGACAAGAGGCGAGTGATTTTACGCCACCTCTCTTGGAGAAAATCCGAGAGCGATTGGCACGTAAGGAACAAGTCGTGCTAATGTTGAACCGTCGTGGGCTATTCTTCATTTGTCATGTGTCGTGACTGTGGCTATGTGGATGACTGTCCGAACTGTGATATTTCACTGACTTTGCATATGGATACCAAGACCATGAATTGTCACTACTGTGATTTTCAAAAAGCTATTCCTAATGTCTGTCCTAATTGCCAGAGTCGTCAGATTCGCTATTATGGGACTGGGACACAGAAGGCTTATGACCAATTGACGGAACTTTTGCCAGAAGCCAAAGTGATTCGTATGGATGTTGATACTACACGTAAAGAAAGGCGCTCACGAGAAACTTTTAGAGACTTTTGGGAGTGGCAAGGCTGATATTCTGCTAGGCACCCAAATGATTGCCAAGGGCTTGGATTTTCCCAATGTTACCTTGGTAGGGGTCTTAAATGCGGATACGTCGCTAAATTTACCAGATTTTCGTTCGGCTGAGCGCACTTTCCAGCTGTTGACTC
>SCPN01000668.1_pt1 | contig 14201 bp, 21 predicted proteins | sample 6106831 | NCBI WGS metagenome assembly SCPN01 (sample SAMN10720447, study PRJNA508395) | human gut metagenome | isolation source: Participant 1, 0 month
CCTTTGTGTAAGGGCGTTCTAATGTTTAGATTTAGAATGGTGAGGTTCCTATGCGCGCGATAATAGAACAGCAGGTCAATTACGACCCATTAAAATAACACGGAATTTTACAGAGTATGCAGAAGGTTCTGTACTCATTGAGTGCAGGTAAGACTAAGGTTATCTGTACAGCTACGTGGAGGATTCTGTGCCGCTGGCTCAAAGGTTCGGGGCAAGGTTGGGTAACAGCAGAATACCCTTGTTGCCACGTTCTACGCAAACTCGCGTGAGCCGTGAGGCTGCAAAGGGTAAACAAACGGCCGTACCGTAGAAATTCAACGCCTTATCGGTCGTGCTTTGCGCGCCGTTGTAGATCTTGAAGCATTAGGTGAACGTTCCCATTACAATCGACTGCGATGTAATCCAAGCCGATGGCGGACGCGTACAGCATCTATTACAGGTGCTTTTGTGGCCCCTCGTTGATGCGGTGGACTTCACCTTTGGTGGCGCAGGCAAATTCCCGATTACCGATTTTGTGCGCTATTTCAGTAGGTATTGGTCCAGAGGGCCTATTACGGATCTTTGCTACGAAGAGGATAGTGCGCCTATCGTTGACATGAACGTGGTGCGCACCGGCTCTGGTAATATGGTGAGGTACAAGGTACTGGTGAACATGGTACCTTTAACCGTGATGAGCTCAATGCATTACTTGATTTAGCAGAGGTGCTGCTACAGATGAGCTCATGGCAAAACAACGTGAAGTACTTGGCAACAGCAGATAAAGTAGGTAAGGTATATCCTACAGCTCCGGAGGTGTAAGGTGGAACAAATCGTATTAGCTACAGGTAATAAAGGGAAAATTCGTGAATTTTCTGAGGCTTTCTCTCATTTATCTATCGACTGTGTACCGGTAAAAGATGTCATTTCTATTGAGGAACCAGAGGAAACTGGTACAACATTTATGGAAATGCTCTTTAAAAGCTCACTATTATGCAAAGGCAACAAATCGTCCATGTCTTGCCGATGATTCTGGCATCACTGTAGATGCTCTTTAATGGGGCGCCAGGTGTCTATTCTGCTCGCTATGCTGGTCATCATGGTGATGATCAGCTAATAAAGTTAATTCGTGAACTACAAGGGAAAAGTAACCGTACAGGTCATTATGTATGTGCCTTAGCACTTGTATATCCTGATGGCCGTGAAGTGACAGCTGAAGGCTATTGTGATGGACTTGTTCAAGATGAGCCAAAAGGGGAGAATGGCTTTGGCTATGATCCGTACTTCTATGTGCCTGAGTTTAAAAAGACAATGGCAGAACTTAGCATTGAAGAAAAGAAACCATCAGCCATCGGCCGCTTTACGCAAATTAATTAACAAGCTTTGATATTTTCGAACTATATGGTATAGTTCATATAAATATATAATATAGTGGCATTAGAGATTAAATACAATGAAACGAATTGGCATTTTAAGTGATACTCATGGGTATCTAGAGGATATAGATCTTGTCTTGAGGCTACAGCAGACCAAGAAATTGATATGTGGCTTCATGCTGGTGATTATGGTGATGATGCACGCTATGCAGGAACATACTGATATTCCTGTGTATGCAGTGCGCGGTAATAATGACCGTGTACAGCCTCTAGAACCGCGGGAACAGTTGATTCCTCTAGAGGATACCTATATTTACATGACTCATGGTCAGCGAGGTATCATAATATAATCGAATACAAAAACTGATTGAGTTAGGAACTGACATGGGGTGCACGACTCATCGTGTCCGGTCATAGCCATCATCATGGGGAGGTTCGTGTTCGTGATGCGGTATTTGTAAATCCTTGTAGTATTTCTTTGGCTCGTGATCGCTCAGGCGGTACATCGGCTATCGTTACCATGATAATGGACAGTTTAGTGTAGAATTTGTATAAACAAGATATTGTTTAGTTATATGGTAAAAGCTTTGAGCCTCGACGGGTTAAGCTTTCAAAAAATAGTAAGTCTATGCATGGAAAGGGTTATGACATATCATGGATACACCAGTTAAAGCAAAGCCTAAAATGAAATTATATGGTTTTAATAATCCTCACAAAAGACATTGAGTTTTAATATTTATGATATTTGTTATACTCGTACGGAAGAAGAGAAAAAACAATACATTCAGTACATTGATGAAGTATACAATGCAGATCGTTTAACAGCTATTTTAACGGAAGTAAGCCGCATTATCGGTGCTAACATCCTTAACGTAGCGAAACAAGACTACGACCCTCAGGGTGCGTCTGTTACGATTTTGATTTCTGAAGAGGAAATTGAAAAGGAAGATGTAGTCATGCATCTTGATAAATCTCATCTTACTGTACATACTTATCCTGAAAGCCATCCGCACAAAGGTTAGTACGTTCCGTGCCGATATTGAAGTATCTACATGTGGTCAGATTTCTCCCCTTAAAGCACTTAACTATTTGATTCAAAGCTTTGATTCCGATATCCTTACAATGGACTACCATGTAATGGCTTTACACGTGATGTATCTGGTAAGAAAATCTATATCGATCATGGTGGCCGCCGTTCGGTTACATATTGCTTGCGAAAACGCACCAATTTGTACAATATGATCGATGTGAACGTGTACCAAGAAATATCTTCCACACTAAGATGATGCTCAAAGGATTTTGATTTGGATAATTACTTATTCGCGCAATACCGAAGCGGAATTGAGCGACGAAAATTAAACAAATTAAACACCAATTGCGACAAAAATAATGAGAAATCTTCTATGGACGTAACTTACCATCTGTGAAAGCCTAGATTGTTTAAAACGCTTAGTTATTTGTGGACATGTAATTAATGCTAAGAATATGAATTCATGATTAATTCTAAAATTTTCGAAAAACTATATCGAAAAATCTTGTATTATTGTTTCTGATTATGTATAATGAACTTGTAAGGGGTATTAATAATGTAAAAGAAACTATTGTGTCCGTTGTCATCCACAAAGGAGAATTATTATGGACGTACGTGAATTAGCGGTACAAAAACGTGAATTAAAGGCTTCCTCACAGTAGGAACTAAATATGAATTAAAGACGCTCATGATTTATCCGTTGCTTACACACCAGGTGTAGCAGAACCATGCTTGCGTATTAAAGACAATGAAGCAGAATCCTTTGAATTAACTTGCCGTTCCAACATGGTTGCCGTTGTATCCGACGGTACTCGTGTACTCGGCCTTGGCGATATCGGCTGCTAGCTATGCATTGCCTGTAATGGAAGGTAAATCCTTATTGTTCAAAAATTTGGCGATGTAGACTGCATTCCATTGGTAGTAGATACTAAAGATGCTGATACATTGATCGACACTGTAAAATTGTTGCAAAGAACTTTGCTGGCATCAACTTGGAAGACATTTCTTCTCTAAATGCTACGAGTTGAAAATCGTTTGAAGAAGAATTGGAAATCCCTGTATTCCATGATGACCAACATGGTACAGCAATCGCATGTTTGGCTGGTGTAAAGGCGCTCTTCGCCTCGTTAAAAGATTTAGCAACTGCTAAAATCGTTGTAAAATGGTGCTGAGTGCGGCTGGTGCAAACATCGCTCGTTTGTTATACCTTGCAGGCGCTCGTGATATTACCGTATTGGTATCCTCTGGTGTATTGCACAAATATTACAAACGCCTTGATTCCTTGCAAACTGAATTGATCGATCTGCGGCCTTGAAGAAAAACATGGCAACGGCTGAAAACGCTAAAGGCGCTGACATCCTTCTTGAGCGTATCTGCGGCAGGTGCTTTCACAAAGAAATCTTGGAAAACGGCTGACGACGCTATCGTATTCGCTATGGCGAACCTAACAGAAGCAACATACGCTGATATGAAGGCACTGGCGTTCGCATTACCGGTACAAGAGTACTCCGATGCACCTAACCAAATCAATAACGTAGCTGTATTCCCTGGTATCTTCCGTGGTGCTATTGACGTTCGTGCATCTAAAATCACTGACGAAATGAAATTGGAACGCGCCGATGCATTTAGCACATGATTCCAGACAGCGAATTGAATGATGAAAACATCATGCCATCCGTATTCGACCCTCGCGTAGCTCCTGCAGTGGCAAAAGCAGTTGCTGAAGTAGCTGTAAAACAAGGCATCGCTAAAACCCTCAAATCGTTGAAGACGGGTCATTACGAAGGCTAATTTTAACTAAATGAAATATGATTTTGAACATGCATCCTACGGGTGCATGTTTTTATATAGATGTTGCATTTGTGCGTACAAAATTAAATGTAAGCATAATAATAACAATAGGAGATATTATATGGATTATAGAGGAATTATAGAATCAAAACTAGAACAAAATAATGGTATACTTTCAAGTCGCGATATTAAAGCTCTTAATATTCCTTCCATATACCTAACTAGAATGGTAAATGAGGGATACTTAATCGTGTAAGACGGGGTATTTATTTAAGCACGAAGGCGATTATGATGAATACTATCTCTTCAAAAACAATATAGAGTGCCTATTTTTTTCATATGCATCAGCTCTGTATTTACATCAATTTACTGATGATATTTATCCGGTACTAGAGGTAACTGTGTATCGAGGGTATAATGTTCATAGAATTAACAATGTGAATCGTACATTATGTTACGAAAGATATATATGATTTAGGTCTCACTGAGTGTAAAACGGTATATGGTAATATTGTCTCAAAACCTATGATTTAGAACGGACCTTATGTGATTTCATTAAAATAGAAATAAGATCAATACTGAATTATTTTCTAAAACTTTACATAGGTATATGCGTTATAAAATCAAATCTGAATCGTTTATACGATTACGCTAAGAAAATGAAGATATATGATAAGGTTAAAAGTATTTTGGAGGTTATCTATGAATAGGGATAAACTGAAAGCTTTATATCATAAATTTTTAATGAAGTTATAAAAACACTTGTCAGAATAGTAGTCCGATGATATAATAATTTTCGTTGCAGAGGTACTCACAACTGAGTAAAACTCAGCAAAAGTAGTGATTTGACATCAACTACCGGGTTTGCTATAATTAGCAAGTAATTAATGACGGGGCATAAGCGCAGTTTGGTAGCGCACCTGGCTTGGGACCAGGGGTCGCAGGTTCGAATCCTCTTTGCTCCGACCATTTTATTTTGCGGGTGTAGCTCAATGGTAGAGCCCCAGCCTTCAAGCTGGTCGCGAGGGTTCGATTCCCTTCACCCGCTCCATTTTTTGCCTTTTTAGGGTTAACGAAAATGACGTCATTAGTTGACGATACATGCCACATAATTTATACTATAATAGATAATTACATATAAAAAGGTAATCCACATGGTTCAGTAGCTCAGTTGGATAGAGCAACGGCAGCCTTCTAAGCCGTGGGTCGGGGGTTCGAATCCCTCCTGGATCACCAAAGAAACGTAATAGCCGTAGGTTTTAGCCCTTACGGTTATTTTTTGTTGAATAAAGGGGCGATTGTATATGTAGTCGATTGCATATAATTTTGCCATTAATTATGCAATTGGAATCGATGTTGTTGGAACATTAAGTGTACAAATCAGCAACGTATTTAAATTCCTGTTCTGGATTTTCTACTGCATGAGCATATACTTTAATAATCATTTCAGTAGTATCATGGCCAACAAGTTTAGCAATTGTTGTATATGGGCTTTGATACGCGCCGTATTAAATGAAAGCTAATATAGGTATGTCGAGCTACATGACTACTCATAGGTTTTGTGATTCCAAGTTGCTTACCTATGCTTTTAAAGTACCTATTAGTAAAATTCTTTTTTTCAATTGGTCCAGTACCAGTTGAATTTTCGAGAACCCATTTCGTTTTTGAATTACGCTGTGCAATTTTTAGTAAATGGACTAGGCGTGCACTGGTGAATGGGACAATACGTTTGCTACTTTTGGTTTTAGTTGCTTTTCTTGCCATACCAATCTCGAAGTTTTACCCCAGGATGAATTGACATGGATTTTTCCATGCTCATCATCAAGTATTTCAATCTCAGACCAATAAAGTGCTTGTAATTCACCAATTCTCAAACCCGTAAGAAAGAGAAGCAGTACGGGATATTCTTTGGGAGAATCTTTTAAATAATTCAATACGGTATCGACTTCCTACCGAGTTAATGCTTCTTTTGGATGACAGGCTGATGTGTTTTTAAGGCGATAAGTCCATCATAATAGATTTCTGGAATTAACTCTAAGCTATATAAATTACAGAAGCGTTTGGCGTAAGATACTAAACGTCCTGCGTATATCAGATGCATATTGGTTAACAAACTTTTGTAGTAACCGTTTGTTAAGATCCTTTATGGGGATATCTTTAAAGAAGGGTTTTATGCGTTGTTCTATTAAACGTATATATGATTCACGTGTAGACGTAGCATAATCAGCTTCTTTGAAATAGCTTAAACAAAAGTTATAATAGCTTTCCTCTAGTTCGAGTTTAGAACTAGGTTGCTGGACTTTTGACTTGGCGAGTTCATTAATATAACGTAGTTTATATACTCCGTTATTACGATCATCTATAATTTCCTGCCTATGAGCTTCTGCTTCTTTTGTGACGGGAATCCTTTACTTTTATAGGTAACTATAGTGCCATTTTCGTCTGTATATAAAGGAAGGTTACGAATATAGTAATAACGTTTACCGCTGCTTTGCAGGCTGCTAGAAATTGCACCAATACCTTTAGGTATAGGAAACATAAGTCCTTTCTCGCTATTGGTATAGGTGAATCGGTTCACGAAATCATTGTAGTGTACAGCGTAACATTTTGCAATAAATTTTTGCGCTATGTCTTCTGTAAGAATATATTCACGTCCTGCTTTACATAGTTTATTGAGCATTCCACTATTTTTTAATTGTAAGCGAATGGTTTGCGGATTTCGTTTTAGAAAATGAGCAAGCTCACGAATGGTGAGGCCCATTGTCTGCTTTAACATGAGCCACACCTCCTTCGTAAAGCGTTAAAGCTAAGTTAATTACAGTAAAAAGCAGATTAATACCGATGGAATATGCCTTGGTTGAGCAATGTGTTCCATTCGTTTGGAATAACTTCATTTTCTTTTAGAAATGAATGTTCTTCATCTTGATAGAAATCATTTATTGGTGTCTGATGTAGAACAATGCCGATGTTCATATGAAATTGAGTAAAAGTATCTTTCCGAGTACTTTACCAAAGCATTTTGCTGGCAATGTTTGGATTCAAACAAGTATGAATTTCCGGATATATAAATGTATCATCTATTAGAAATTCATACGCTCTTTCAACATTGTCACAGTATCCATACCCATTACTAGCAATACAGGACCAAAAAGTTTGTATTGGTCGATAGACAGCTTGGTTGTAATTAAACGACATAGGAATATCTGAATAATTGGCAGATGGAGACATTAATTCATTAGCGCTATTTACAGATGCACTATAATAGGGGGATAATTGAGAGAAAAATTCACCATAGGGCATTTTCAAATCCTCAGTTATCGTATCATTATGAATCATTGCAGTTCTTAGTAGAAGTTGTTGCTTCAGTAAAGCTGATGCCTCACCTTCCGATTCGACTCTTGCAAAATATGCTAGTCCATTAGAGTGCTGTTGCATTACTGCAAATAGTTGATTAAGATCTGTAGTTTTTAATATTTTATCTATTGTTAAGCCAATGAAGTATTTCATTATTATATCCTCCTCGTATTTAATAGATATTATTAATTTCCTTTATTTTGCTAAGGGATAAAGCAAGAAATTTTAGACTTTCTCCATTAATCATTACCTTTTTGTAATAGGTAGCTGATTTATGTGAGGCGTCTTTATATCCAATAGAATAACCTTCTATTCGCAACATTTTGAAAATATCATTATCACTTCTATTGAAATCGATATTTTGTTGCTTATAGTACTTCCTAATAATCGGCATGATAGCTGGTGGAAATAACCTTACTTCATCATTTTGGTAGTCAAAGAATCCAACGTAATCACTAGGTGATACTTGATAAGCTTCTTTGTTTTCAGCTATTGAAATCTTCTTCACTGCTCTTAACTGAGTAACTCCTTGTAGGAATAGAAGATGAGGTGCGCACTGATTAATGAGTAATTGATTATGTTGAATCAAATTATCAATAATGCGGCTCCAGTGTTGAAGTTTTGCACTGGCAGTTTTATTATCATAATAGCCCACCCAAAGCCCACATCTGACAACCAACATTGCGAGTCCGTTTAAAGCTCGACGGCTTTCCTCCAATCTTGCCTCTTTAATTGTAGGATTTGGAGCTAGCTGCAATGTATATAATTGATGCTTTAGAGATGAATAATGCTCTTCTAGGAATCGTATGAAAAGTACCATATAATTCTCTAAGATAGATCCACAATTTTGCTCAGCAGAGATGAAAACATCATCTTGAAAACTTTGTAAAACAGTATTATTTACCGTATCTCTATCAATGAAAACAGCGATATTACGCAACTTGGAAGAACGTGATAAATCATGAAAATATTCTTCGGCTGTCATTACGACAGAGAATTCCATATTAGTTCTCACAATGTCTTCTCCACCATTTGTCGTCTTTGCACGTCCAGTTGAATCACCAACTTGACGCAAAAACTTTCAAATTTTGCAAGATTATCTTTATTATTTACATCTGCTAAATCATCAAGAAGGATAGTATTATCCTTTAGTTTACTTGCGATGCGTTCAAATCCTGCAGTTGTAGAGGTGAAATTCACCTTATTATCAACTTTATAAAGTGAATATAAAATACTTGCTAGTGAGGTTTTTCTTAGCCTGAAATACCAATAATATCCATGATATATTGGATAGGATGCTGTGCATCTCTAAAGATTCTTCCAGAGAAACCTGCGTGCGCGTGTAAGAATAATGGAACAATTACACTTTCTTCTGCCACGGTTAAAATTTTCATTGCTTTGAATAGATATCATATTTATCAAGTCTGGTAATATCTGGGAGTTTTAATTCCCCAAACAATTAGCATCATTACCTGATAAATAGCGAGGTCCATCATTGAGCAGTGCCCAACCACTTTCAATATAGATTGTTTTTTGTTGGAAGGGTGGATTCGTATATGTCAAAGTATATTTGCGATATACTCTGAGAGATAACCATCAGCCTTTTGTGTGCTTGTATCAAGTGTAATTTGAGGCATCGTTTCTTTTATTAATGAGAAAGCTGATGCAATACGATTACGAGGAATTCGGATAGAAGTTTGTTTATTTTCTGTAGAAACAGTAAATTCAATTTGTTCTTCTATCATGTTATTCGGGATACGAGATTAATCTTGGCTATTGGTATCAGGATAAAATTTCCTATTCGCTTTCTTTACCTTTAATCATTACGTACAGATTATTACTTTGAGTTGTATATCTATCCTGATTAGCAAAGAAAGCATGAGGGAAAGACTTTATCTGCTTTGGCAATCTAGTCTTATAGACACCATATGATGATGTAAGGTTTGCACTTACAAAATAACCATTTGGATTATTTTGTAAATTTTTTTGTGCCTTTCTGACTGTATTTTGTATGTTTTTCGGTGTACGATATGAAGTGTAAATATTACTATTTTCCTTTCTTACCTTAAACACAGAACATTCAAGTTTGTCAGAATTTTTAGGAAATGGCTTTGCCATTTCAATAACATCTTTCATATATACCTCCTGTAGGACGAATTTTTAATATATGAAGTTTTCAAAGATCTGTAGTGATTCTGGCGTAAGTCAGAATTGTATTAATGCTGACTAACGAAATACTACGTTCAATCAAATTTGATTGATGATGTTATTATATGGTGATTTGTAAAATGAAACATGTATTTGCTGCGATATGTTTTGTAAATGAGTAAAAAGAGAAAAAGCCCAGTCGTGATTACGACGGGGCTATCATTGGATTAGCTCGAATGTTAGTTATTGGTTCGTGGCATTTCTAGGTATTTTTCGATTTGCGAAAAATCCTCTGGTATGGAAATTAACTGTAGTTTTAAATTAGTTAAATGCTCTCTTTTATTGATCTCCCGTAATGGATTTTTCGAAGAATATACCAAGATGAGTAGTATTGTAATGCATAAAATCTTATAAGTGCTCGCAAGTATTCCCAGTTATGGGTATCAAAATTATCATGGCTTTTATAATTCAACGGAATATTTACGCATTTTATTGTATTTGATAAATCAATATATGCTAAAGGCTCATATGTTAAAGGCTCGTTAGTGCTAGATAAAAAATCGGAGTTTAAATAGAGCAAACTTTGCATGTTGGTACGTAGAATATTATTTACAGGGCTAGATAACTTATAAAATGTTTGTTTACTTAGATTGGTATTACCAGATTGATCAAACGTTTTTTCTTTAAATACATTGGTTTTTTCGAAATTTTCTATTTGAGCGGTTGAAACTACGATATAAATGGCTTTTAAAAAGGTAAAGAACCAAAGAATGTCTAATTTAATAGGAATTTTACTCTCTGATATAGGTGCATCATAATCTAGTAGGTATGGTGATAGAGATTTAAAATCGATTCCATTTAATCTTCTCTGTATCTATAGTATTACTTGATGCAATATATGCAGTAAGAATATCAGTGAGTTGTTGCTTAAAAAGTTTATCTGAAGAAACTTGTGTGTTGCATTTGATTAAATGTTGATATACTTGGTTTTGTGGATATAAATTATTATTTTCACGATCTAATTTATTAAGATAATTTATGATTTTACCTTTGTTGTTTAATAAGAATTCCATGGCAACTTTATGTGTATTAGCAGAAGGAAGGGGCAGAAGGGTATGTGTCATTATATTCCTTATGGCTATTGTGAGTTTGTGTGCTTGTTCGCCTGATATATAAAAAAATAAGCTACACAGCGCATGAAGTCATTCATACCATTAAGCTTCTCTCATTATAGATATTTTGATTCAGTACGTAAGTTCGTAAAAGAATTTAATTAATAGTATAACTAGAAACATTCTTGAAATTTACAGGATTTTCTTTTACTATATTTCTAAATTCGGACCACATTCTTGAGTGCCATATATATGAAATAAAGATGGCTTCATCTAAAAGAGATTGAACCATTTATATGTAATAATGTATTAAATTCATCACAGTAATTGCCATTGGCAATTACTGTTCCAAAAAATGAACCTAACGAAGTATTATCTTCATTTTGTAAAATGGATGCGTTATCTTGTGTGTACGAAATATCACTATCAAAAAAAATTCGATTTGGATTACCTACACTAGAGTAGGCACCAGTATAATCTTGATATGAAATATTGTTTATATATTTTATGCTTTTTATTTTTTTATCTTTACGGTTAATACTATCATACTTCCAAATTGTATAAGCCAAGTATACATATATAAAACGAGCTATATTTTCAGTTAAGTAATAGATGGTATGATTGTCGCCTTTGATAATGTAATGGTTTTCTGTGTTTGTGTTAGGTTGTTATAATCGGTAAACTTTTAGATATATCCTTTAATAAATTCATAAATCTATTTGGATAATGTGAGGGAGCATCGTAGTATCGTTTATAAAATCTACCATAAAATTTTTCTATAAACTCTGAAAGGGATAATTTCAAACTTTGCGGAAATTCTGAAAAATTATCTAATTCACTGAGAAATAGATCTTCTAGTTTTATTGGATTAGACTCATTCTGGGGTTCAATGAGTTGTAAATCATCAATTACCAGTAGCTTATTTATTATTAAATAAGCTACTGGTAATATTTTTGTTTTTATATAAGGTGCACTTTCGATATAACAAGGTATATGGGCGGACCAATTGCATTTTTTTTCTTTTTCAAGAGTTTTTTTTGCCTCAGAATCAATAGAAATCCTAGTTGGTTGAAATTGTTTTTTTAAGTTATATTGATCGACGTCAAAATTGGCAACTAAATCATCTATATAGCCGTGTATAGAAGCTTCACATCATTAATTTCCCCTAGTACCAATAAGGATATAAAATTTCATAGGAATATCGTTGTGTATCAATGTATTTAATGACTCGACGTAAGATATTAGTATTAATTAGACTAAAGGCATTATTTTTATTCATCATGTAGTCTTTCTCTATTTAAGAAAATATAGAACTATGGTTTGTATTCGTCAAATTTAATAGGTGTTAAACCATATTTTATAAGAATAGTGTTTACTTTTTTCTTATAATATAGCACACTTCCTTGTTGACGCCATAGCTCGCCATTAATACTAGTTGTATTTATAATAATATGAATATGAAGCTGATTGGTTTATTGATATGAACCGCCCCAAAACATTGACGCTGATCAATTATGTATTAGTGCGAGAGCAATCTCTTTTGCAACTGCACACAGATATAGATGTGACTTACCATTAAGATTTTCGTCAAAACAAAAAATAAAATGTACGTAAGGGGATGTATATTTCTTATTATGACATCGTCGGACTAATTCCATTTCTTTAACTGCAGTTAATAGACCTACACCAATTGTAAAACTTAAATCTGATGAAGTTTTACTCGGATCTAATACATAGTCGTATATTCCTTGAAGCGTTCTTGGAGTTCTGTTTTCAAATCTAAGTATTGACATCTTATTTTACCTCAATTCTATTTATCAATTCATTTAATTCATCAGTATAGTTTGTAGAAGATTCAGGGGAGTCGTGCTATTTTACTTCGTAATTCATATAATAAAGTTATAATTGGTTGGAAGCTCTCGCTACTGTATAGTGTATGTGATAAAGCTGTTCTTGTGACATATTCTGATAGTGATAAATTTGCTTCATTAGCTTTAGACTTTATTTGGTTTTTATTGGATTCACTGATTCTAATTTTTAAGATGGATTGTTTTGTTTCTTTTTTTTTCATAGTAAACACCTCATAATTTTAATATTTATTATTTGTATGTTTATTTGATTATTATTGATTAATAGAGATGCATAAGTCTTTATATAGAATCAAAATGCTTATATTTAGTTATATCAAGTTAGACAATTGTGGACACATTTATATAATTTCTCTTTTTACTCTTTTTCAACAATTTCAAGAAGATATAATACTTAGTACCTATATGTGTTAAAATTTGCGAGAATTAGAGGAAAAAATGCGATTATAAGGTATAGTCAGTATTTTTTAAATTATATTAGTCGTCGTCTTTGGTTAGTAGGTAAAGAATTACAGCGCCTACAGCTTCAACGATTACACTGGTCACAGTTGGAGTCATACGTATCACCTCCTTTCATTGGAATTGCTTATTAAGCAGAGACTAAATGGTTCTTCCTGGCAATTCATACACAAAGGTATATGGTAACGTTGTTTGGAGTAACTAGATACTTTACTGGATATAGCACATCCACAATCTGTACAATGTAAGATCATCAGTAGCCATAGTTTGCTGAGATTTCTTTCTTTCTAGAAATAGGTGCCTTCGGCTGGTGACACAGTTTGTGTATCAAGGTCTGTATTGTTATCAGCTTCTGGGTCATCCCCAGTAGCAATACAGAAACTAAGCATATAAGCGTATTTTATAGCCGCTGTTTCAGCTTTCATGATGGCCTTATCACCACTATCTTGCCCTGAGCCAATACCACTAATTTGAACAGATTCACCTGTCTCTACATCAATAATGGATATAGTAACGCTAATTGTAGCGTGCATCAATATTACCTTTGGCTGTTTGTACCTCTCGTAAATCAAAGGGAAGGTAGGGTAACAGCTGTAATTAGACCTACACTTGGCAAGAGCGTTTACGCTCATCTTTAATCATTCACCAGATGGAGTGCTAAATAATAGCAGACCGGCAGATGCATCCATGTGTACATTTACCATCCCAACGATATGTAAAATGATTTAAGACGTCATTGTTAATTGTTAACTGGTTAACCTCACCATATGCGATATTAGAATCTTTCCCACAAAGGGATATGTCTTTTCGCTCAAATACGCTTGAATTTCGAGTGTATCCTGTAATGTGTAATAGGTGATTCTTTTGCAATCGTTGTATCAGCTCTTTGGGTGTTTCCGTATATCGATTCCAGTTGATTGTAGCTAGCGACAATGACAGTTCCACTACAAAGGTATCCTGTAACTCTACTATTTTCCTCAATGAGTAGAAGCGTAAGGTTTACTATGATTTTTATGTAAGTCTAATAGTGGTATTGGCCAGTAGGAAACAACTTCAATGTCCATATGATTTTGTTTTTCGGCACATT
>SCPN01001127.1_pt1 | contig 14195 bp, 16 predicted proteins | sample 6106831 | NCBI WGS metagenome assembly SCPN01 (sample SAMN10720447, study PRJNA508395) | human gut metagenome | isolation source: Participant 1, 0 month
TGTGTATGAACGATGCTATGGCATTAGGAGCTTTTAAAGCGATCCGGGAAGCAGGAAAGAAAGTACCGGATGATTATTCTATCGTTGGATTCGATGATCTGGTTTTTGCAGATTCTGTGGATCCATCCCTTACTACAGTAGGTCTTGAACAGTATCTGTGGGGAAAGAAACTTGCGCAGTATTATTTCTCTTTGCTGGAGCATCCGGAAGTAAAAGAGTCTTGTGTCAGTGAAGAAGATGTTCTGGTAAAATCAAGGCTGATCGTGCGTCAGAGTACGAAAAGAATTGATTAAGTATAAACCAACGGAGAACATACATGGACAGGCAGGTCACTGCTTAGTGGCATTGCCTGGAAAAAATAGGACTTGCACACCTAAAGTGGTGTGCCAAAAAAAACAGGAAAATGGAAAACGATTTCCATATATTTTTTACTGCTACGGAAAACGATTTCCATAAACACTTGTCTGGGACAGGTGATAATACAAAGGAAAAATTATTATCCAGAATAAGGCTGTATACAGTAATAAACTGTATGAGTATAAAACCAAAAATATTTTATGTATTTAGAAAGGGGTTATTTATTATGAGAAAAATGTTTTATGTAATGTGCGCAGCAGGTGTGGCAGCATCTTTGGCAGGATGTACAAAGATGGACACAGCAGCTACTACAGCAGCACCAGCAGCGACGGAGGCAGCTGCCAAAGAAGAAACAAAGGCAGAGTCAGAGGCAAAGACAGACACAGCAGCAGAGCCGGAGGTAAAATTGATCGGTGCACATGTTAATACGGTTGACAGTTCCTATCAGGCTGGTTTCGACGCAATGAAGGAAAAGCTGGAAGAGGTGTCAGGCGGAAAGATGACCGTTGAGATCCATCCAAATGGCGAATTAGGCGGAAATGAAGCAGAACTAGTTGAGAAGATGGCAACAGGAACCGTTGATATGATCGTTGCTTCTCCAAACTTCGTAGCAACCACCGGTGTTAAAGAAGCAGACTTGTTCTCTATCCCATTCCTTTACACAGGCTTAGATCACTGGACAGCAGTTGTAGACGGTGAAGTTGGACAGACCATTACAGATAAGATCAATGCAGGCGGCGTTCTTCATAACTTAGGATACTGGAGCTGTGGTACCAGAGAGTACTTCGGTGTTAAACCTGTAAACACAGTAGAAGATTTCAAGAACGTAAAGATCCGTGTCCAGGACTCTGATGTAGTACGTTCCGTATGGTCCGCACGGGAGCAAACCCAACCACACTGGCTTACTAATGAGCTGTACAGTGGACTTCAGAACCATGTAATTGATGCAGAGAGAATGATCTTGGAAACATCTTGCACTGCAGAAGTTCTACGAAGCTGGTCCTTACGTATCTCTGACTGACCATGACATTGCAACCAGAATGTTCCTGATCGGAGCTAACAAGTACAACAGCTTAACTGATGAGCAGAAGCAGTGGGTAGATGAAGCAGCAGAATATGCCTGCAAAGAGCAGAGAGCATTTGATAAAGACCTGAATGATAAGGCACTTGAAACCATCAAGGAAAATGGCGGTATCGTAAACGAAGTAGATAAAGACAGCCTGATCGCAGCTTGTGCAGACGCTAAAGATGCAGCAGCTGAGAAGATCGGTGTAACTGATCTCTACAACAAAGTAAATGAAGCAGCAAAATAAGCAGGCATAGCAGATACGGCATTATAAGGTGAACGCGTATGGCTGTGTAGATAGTTGTACGCGTTTTTCATATGTTTTTCCGGAATGTTTTGCACCTGATCCCGTGAAAAGATTCCGGGAGAACATAATTGAAAATGGAGGTTTTAAGGTGAAAAAGATATGTGATCTGATGGAAAAAGTTCTGTACATAGTAGGAATGGCATCTGTTGCAGTTTTCTTTGTGTGCACTACAGTACAGGTATGTTCCCGTGTATTTGGATTCCAGGCGGCTTTTACAGAAGAGGTTGCCAACGCAGCGTTGGCATGGTGCTGCTTTATCGGATCAGCACCAATGGTACGCTCTAATGAGCATTTTAAATTTACAGCATTAACCGAAAAATTAAAAGGAAAATCCCTTTTTGCAGATGAACTGGTAGGACATGTATTTGTCCTGATCTTCAATCTGGTAGTTGGCATTTACGGCATTAAGCTGGTACAGCAGTTTGCAGCCTGGAAAATGACTTCTATGCCAGTAAGTAAAGGATGGAGCTGGTTATGTGTTCCTATCTTTGGTCTGACAGCAGCAGTGTTCTCTGTAGAAAATATCATAGATTGTATCAAGCATCCTGACAGAGGCCAGGTAGAAGATGCAGTTGAAAAGGCAATGAAGGAGGCAGAATTATGATACTGGTACTGGTTGCAGCATTTCTTATCTTATTATTCGCAGGAATCCCCATTGCCTACATTTTAGGTCTGGTGGCACTTCTTGGAATTTCCCAGTTAAATTCGATTTCTTTAATTACAGTTGTGCAGAAAATGTTTACCGGTTTAAACAGCTTTACTTTATTGGCAGTTCCGCTGTTTGTTCTGGCGGCTAACATTATGAACCGCGCAAAGATCAGTGAAAAGCTGATCCAGTTCTGTAATGGTATTGTAGGAAGATTCCCAGGCGGTCTTGCATATGCAAATGTTTTAGTATCTATGTTATTTGCCGGAATTTCCGGTTCTTCCCAGGCGGATACAGCAGGTATCGGTTCTATCCTGATCCCGGCTATGGAGGAGGAAGGCTACAATCAAGAAACTTCTGTAGGTGTAACAGCAGCTTCTTCTACCATTGGTATCGTTATCCCGCCGTCTATTCCTATGGTTGTGTACTCTTCCGTAGCAGGTGCATCCATTGGTGCTCTGTTCTTAGGCGGAGTTGTTCCTGGTATTCTGATCGGTCTTGGACAGATGTTTGTTATTTTCATGGGAAATAAGAAATATCATTATCCAAAACAGGATCCAATGTCTTTTAAGGACTTCTTAAAACTGGCTATAAAATGTCTTCCTCCAGTATTAACACCTGTTATCATTATCGGTGGTGTTATCGGGGGCTTATGTACGGCAACTGAATCCGCAGCTATTGCATGTATTTATGCGATCATCCTTGGTGTATTCGTATTCAAAAACCTTACTTTAAAAGATGTAAAGCCATTACTTTATGACACACTTCGTACCAGTGCCACTTCCCTGTTTGCACTGGCAACTGCAAATGCATTAGGACAGCTTTTAAGCTACTACAATGTAAGTACCAGTGTTCAGCAGATGTTCGCTACCTACTTCCCATATAAGTGGCAGTTCTTACTGGCTGTTATCGCATTCTATTTATTCCTTGGAACATTCATGGATGCGATTCCTGCAATGATCCTGTTCGTTCCTGTATTAATGCCAGTTGCAACTGCATTTGGCATCACACCAGTCCAGTTAGGTCTGATCATCGTTATCACACTGGCAGTTGGCCAGGTAACACCGCCTTATGGCCTGTGTCTGCTGATCGCAGGAAGAATTTCCGGAATGAGTGTGCAAAAGTCGTTTAAGGCAGTTATTCCGTATATCATGGTTTCTGTTGTAGTAGTAGTGCTGATCGCATTTTTACCGAATATTGCCTTTGCATTACCGAAACTTATTAAGCCAGAGTGGTTTTAACAGGCGGGTATTTTTATAGGCATATGTTCTTTCGGAATCTTTCTGTACTTGATTTTGTGAGAAGATTTTTTGTCAGTTGTGCCCAAATTTCTGAGGCGTACGCGGTGCGTACGGTGATGAAATTCGGGTGCGACCGGCAGAAAATCGGCCACAAAGGCAGGTGCAGGAAAGACTCCGAGAGGACATTCATTTCTAAAGGAGGGATTTCTCATGGAGAAAAAGAAGGTAGCGCTTGTCACCTTAGGTGACAGCCGTCGTGAATTTTATAAAAAAAGAGAATCAATTGTAGCAAGTGAAATCGAGAAAGTAAAAAAGGCATTTGGGGATAAATATGACCTTTATATCTCACCTATTGTATTTGATACAGAAGATGGACAGAATATTTCTGATGAGATCAAGAAACAGGGCATTGAAGCTGTGATCATCCATGTGCCCATCTGGGCAACCCCATCTTTGGCATTCCGCATTGCCTATGGAACTTCTTATCCGGTGATGCTGTTAGGCAACCTGCAGCGCAATACGTCCAGCCTTGTAACCCTGCTGGCAGTTGGCGGTATGCTGGATCAGACGGGTAAGAAATGCATCCGTGTATCTGGTGATTACGAAGATCCACAGATCCAGGAAAAGGTGGATAACTTTGTAAAAGGCATTTATGTGGCAGAAGGCATCCGCCGTTCCAGCTATGGAATGATCGGCGGAAGAAGTATTGGTATTGGAACTACAGTAGCAGATCCAAGCCAGTGGCAGAGTACTTTTGGAGTAGAGTTTGACCACTGTGACCAGTATGAGATCGTATACCGTGCAAAAGCACTGGACGAAGAACGCGTTAAAAAGCATTTAAAATGGGTAAAGGAAAATGTCCCGAAGATCGAATACGGGGACAAGTTTACAGAGGCAACGTTAGAGCTTCAGGTACGCAGCTATCTGGCATTAAAAGATATGGCTGCGGAAAAGAAGTATAACTTTATGGGCATCAAGTGCCAGCAGGATATGAGCGACCATTTCGTTCTCCAGTGTCTGGGCGTGGCATTATTAAACAACCCATATGACGCAGACGGCGAAAAGACACCGATCCCTACCTCTTGCGAGTGTGACTGCGACGGAGCTATGACCATGCGCATCTTAAATCTGTGTGCAGAAGGAAAGCCTTCCTGCCTGCTGGATATCAAGTTCTTTGATGGAAATGATAAGGAATTTGTACTGGCAAACTGCGGAAGCGTAGCGCCATATTTTGCTGACCCGGATGATAAGGAAGCAGCAATGAAGAAGATAGCGCTTATGCCACATATCTTTGGAGAAGCAGGAGGTGCATCCATCCAGTTCATTTCCAAACCAGGTGATGTAACGGTTGCCAGACTGTTCCGCAGCAACGGAAAGTATGTATTAGGCTGCTTTGAGGGAACCACAAAGATGTATCCTCTTGAGAAGTTAAAAGAGACTACATACTGCTATCCACATGCATTCGTAGAAGCAGAGGCAGACTACGAGAAATTCTACGAGAAGATCAACTCCAACCATCTGCATATGGTTTATGGAAAGTATGCGAAGGTTCTGAAGATGTTCTGCGAGATCGTGGGAATTGAGTATATCTGCTTTAATAAGTAGTGCTTGTACAAAAAGCAAATGAATGAGCTGTAAAAGTTATAGGTTTACGTAGCAACGGCAAAATGTTATGATACAGGTACATTATTTGCGAAAACGATGTACCAGGGTCCTGAGGCCAGAAATCCTCCTGCAAGCAGGCTTGCATCAGATTTCTGGCCTTTTGGCTCTGTTATTATCATGATGTTGTGGCAAAAGGTATTTTGCGGTGATGAAATTTGGGCACAACTGACAAAAAATCTTCTCACAAAATCAGGCACAGAAAGATTTCGAGAGAACATATTAACAGAAGAGGAGGGGAAATATATGAGACTCTTATACGAGTTATCCTGGTTATGGGAGATGATGGGTATCGCCATGGCTGCGTCGGTTGTCTGTGTAGCTTGTGCTGCGCTGATCTGTAAGGCAGCTAAGAAGAAACTCAGCAGGAAAGTGATAGCAGTTGTTGCCGCTGCTGCGTTTGCGGGCGCTGTTTTGGCAGTTATTCTGATCGCACGGACACCTATGCCGCTTTGAAAAGTGGCATACCGCATCAACACTGTCTTACTTATACGGTTTAAGATAAAATTAACCCCATTTTTCCAGGAAATGTGCTATACTATCAGCACAGCAGTTACCAAGGAGAAAGGCGGGGAAAAGTACTATGAACAAGGTGATTACAGTGAGCCGTGAATTCGGCAGCGGAGGAAGAGAGCTGGGGGTGAAACTGGCAGAGGCGCTGGGGATTCCTTTTTATGACAAGGAACTGATCTCCATGGCAGCTGATGACATTAATATTGCAGAGGAAGCATTCCGTAAATACGATGAGCATGTGATAGAGGATGATCCTTTAGATCATAAGATCCATCATTCTTTTTCAGAGCTATATAAAGTGCCTATGTCTGATCAGATCTTTGTGGCGCAGTCTAATGTGATCCGCAGACTGGCTTCCCATGGTCCCTGTGTGATCGTAGGCCGCTGTGCAGATATGATACTGGAGGACAGCGTAAACATTTTCATATATTCAAAAATGAAACAGCGCGTAAAGCGATTAATGGAACTGGAGCCGGAAGAAGGCGCCAATGAAAAAGACATGGAAATGAAGATCCGTGCCGTTGACCGCAAGCGCCGGGATTATTACCAGTATTATACAGGAAATACCTGGGGAAGAGCCCAGAATTATCATCTTTGCGTGGACAGCAGCTTAGTTGGCGTTGACGGCTGTTTAAGGGCTGCACTGGCATATCTGGAAGATGTATGCAAAGATGAAGAAAAGCCGGAAGAGAGTGAAAATGCCGCTGTATAACGGATAAAGAAAATATCAGATTGTAATTAAAAACGGTGAATAATTCCCGTCCATAAGGCTCATAATAAGAACGTGCAAAAGAAGTACAGATCAAAAAACAGGTGAGTCCATGGAAAAGCCGGGAAAGAAACTGAAGAAATTTTTTATTATAATAGGAACTACAGGAATGGTGTATGCAGGTCTTAAATATCTGCTGCCCCTTGTAGTTCCTCTTTTATTAGGTTATACACTGGCTCTGCTGCTTCGGCCGTCAGCACGTTTTTTGCAGCATCGGATCATAATATGCGTATTTGGGAAAAAATGGAAACCATCACTGGGATTGCTGGGAACGGTTCAGCTGCTGATCCTGGGGGTGCTTGGCAGTTTTCTGCTGACTATGGGAGTCCGTCGTCTCTGGGAAGAAACCTCTACCTTGATGGACCAGCTGCCGGTATGGCTTGATAGGCTGTATTTCTGGATTGAGGAAAAATGCTTTGGGCTTGAAAAGAGGTTTGGCTTTGATCCGGGATGGGGAATCCATGTGGCAAGAAGCATGATCGAAGCAGGAACAAAGTATGTGAAGGAAAAATCAGTTCCATCGTTGATGGTGGGTTCTTATTATACAGCTGGAGTTATAGGTCGCATTGGATTTATAAGTTTATTTACTTTCTGCAGTGCTGTTTTAAGCTTACAGGAAATGGAAGAGCTGAAAGAACGGCGGGATCGGTCTGCTTTTAGCAGGGAATTCCGCCTGATCGGAGACCGGCTGGTAAGTACTGGGAAAGTATGGTTTAAAAGCCAGGGAATCATATTTTTGCTTATTTCATTTTTGTGTACGGCAGGTATGTTTCTGGTGGGAAATCCGTGTCCCGTACTTGTGGGAATGGGGATCGGGATCATGGATGCTTTTCCGGTGCTGGGAGCGGGAACGGTGCTGATACCATGGGCGGTCGTTGAGGTTGTAATGGGAAAGTGGAAAACAGCGTTGATATTAGCTGGTTTATACCTGATATGCACACTTATACGCCAGTTTTTGGAGGTACACCTGATGAGCGGGCAGATGGGACTTTCGCCTTTTGAAACTTTAGGAGCAGTGTATGCAGGACTTAAATTGTTTGGGATAGCAGGGCTGTTTCTGGGACCACTGGGGTTATTGCTGATCGAGGATATGACAGAACTATTGGTCACGCAGCCTGTAAACAGAAAGCCACAGAAGAATGGAACAAGTCAGCTGTGACGGGTTTCAGCCCATTGACAAAACTCCCGTTCTGACGTAAAATCGAAAGGAAATGACGTAAATCAAAGAGAATCTATGAAATTCCATGAAAAAGGCGTTGAAAGGGATCATTAAGTCAGAAAGCCCGTTACAGAGAGAGGAACAGTGGTGGAAGTTCCTTACGAAAGCCCGGACCCAACCTGCCCTGGAGCTCTGTATGATAAATACAGCGAATTTCCCGCGTTAAGGGATAAATAAGAGGGTTTCTGCCACAGATTATTTTGCAGGAACTAAGAAGGGTGGTACCGCCGAGTCATTCGGTCCCTTGCAGTAAGTTTTATGCATGGGATCGGATGGCTCTTTTTGATGATACCAGTACATCGTTTCGTAAATAACTGTACTAATCACGTAGGATGCGGATTACGAATGGTTTGAAGATTGTGAGAGTACATAGAATGTAAAAGGAGAAAAATCATGGCAGACAACAAAAAAATGGTAGAAGCGATCACATCCATGGATACCGATTTTGCCCAGTGGTATACCGATGTGGTTAAAAAAGCAGAACTGTGCGATTATGCAAGCGTAAAGGGCTGTATGGTCATCAAACCGGCGGGATATGCGATCTGGGAGAACATCCAGAATGAACTGGACCGCAGATTTAAAGAAACAGGAGTGCAGAACGTATACATGCCTATTTTCATTCCAGAAAGCCTGTTAGAGAAGGAAAAAGACCATGTAGAAGGTTTTGCACCGGAAGTTGCATGGGTAACCCATGGCGGATTGGAGCCACTTCAGGAGAGACTTTGTGTAAGACCTACTTCTGAGACTCTGTTCTGCGATTTCTACGCAAGAGACATCCATTCTTACCGTGACCTTCCAAGGGTATACAACCAGTGGTGTTCTGTTGTCCGCTGGGAGAAGACAACACGTCCGTTCCTTCGTTCCAGAGAATTCTTGTGGCAGGAAGGACATACTGCCCATGCGACAGCTGAAGAAGCAGAGGCACGTACCATCCAGATGTTAAATGTATATGCTGATTTCTGCGAGCAGGTTTTAGCGATCCCGGTTATCAAGGGACAGAAAACAGACAAGGAGAAATTCGCAGGTGCAGAGGCTACTTACACCATCGAATCTCTGATGCATGACGGTAAGGCATTACAGTCCGGTACCAGCCACAACTTTGGTGATGGCTTTGCAAAGGCATTTGATATCCAGTTTACAGATAAGGACAATACCTTAAAGCACGTTTACCAGACTTCCTGGGGCATGACAACCCGTATGATCGGCGCTATCATCATGGTACATGGTGATGATAATGGTCTTGTTCTGCCTCCGAGGATCGCTCCTGTACAGATCATGGTAGTTCCGATCCAGCAGAAGAAGGAAGGCGTTTTAGACAAGGCATTCGAGTTAAGAGATCGTCTGATCAAGTCTGGATTCTCTGTAAAGGTAGACGACAGCGACAAGAGCCCAGGCTGGAAGTTTGCTGACTGCGAGATGCGTGGTATCCCGTTAAGAGTGGAAATCGGACCAAAGGATATGGAAAACAACCAGGCAGTTTTAGTACGCCGTGATACCCACGAAAAGACCGTTGTTTCTCTGGATGAGTTAGAAGCAAAAGCAGCAGAACTTCTGGATACCATCCAGCATGATATGTTAGAGAAGGCAAGAAAGCACAGAGATGCTCATACTTACACTGCTTTAGGCTGGGATGAGTTTGTAGAGACCATCAATACAAAGCCAGGCTTTGTAAAAGCTATGTGGTGCGGATGCCAGGAATGTGAAGATAAGATCAAAGAAGTAACAGGTGCAACTTCCAGATGTATGCCATTTGAGCAGGAGACTCTGTCTGACAAGTGCGTATGCTGCGGAAAGCCAGCTAAAAAGATGGTTTACTGGGGACGTGCATATTAATATGAAGATGAATATCCCGGAACCTGCAAGAAAGATCATTGACAGGTTAAATGAACATGGTTATGAGGCTTATGTAGTAGGCGGCTGTGTCCGGGACATGATTCTGAAAAGAGAGCCGGGAGACTGGGATATTACTACCAGTGCCAGACCGGAACAGGTCAAGGCTCTTTTTAACAGGACACTGGATACAGGAATACAGCATGGCACTGTGACCATTATGGTTGGAAAAGAGGGATATGAGGTAACTACATTCCGGGTGGACGGCGATTATACAGATGGCCGGCACCCGGATACTTCATATTTTCTTCTCCCAGCAAAGATTAAAGCGCCGAGATCCCGCCTATTAACGGCTTATAATCATAATACAGGCCTGGTGGATATTTTTGGCGGCAGGGAAGATATTGACCGCAAAGTCATTCGTTGTGTTGGAAATCCAACGGAACGTTTTACAGAAGATGCCCTGCGTATCCTGCGGGCCATCCGTTTTTCTGCCCAGCTGGGATTTGAGATTGAAGATGCTACGCGACAGGCAATCACCCAGATCGCTCCTAATCTGATCCACGTAAGCAAAGAACGTATCCAGGTGGAACTGACCAAGCTGCTTTTAAGTGACCGGCCGGAAGCTATGAAGCTGGTATATGAAACCGGCATCAGCCCTTATGTTTCAGAAACATTTCACAAAATGGGAGAAATGATAGGGGATATGCCTGTTACGGTTCCTGCAAAAAAGGCCCTTCGCTGGGCTTTGTTTTTAAGAAAAGGAACACCGGAGCAGGCAGTGCGCATTTTACGGGATCTGAAACTGGATAATGATACTATTTACCAGGTAAAGGTGCTGACCGGGTGGATAGAAAGGTCTATTTGTGGAGAGATCGCCCTTCCAGATGAAAAAACAGATGAAATGTGTACGCTGGAAGCTGCAGCGGAATTAGAATTTGTGCCAGGTGCTGAAAGTAAACCCCAGATCCGCAAGGCTATGAGCCAGATGGAACCGGAACTGTTTGATGATCTGTTAAATATTAAGCTGTGTCTGGCAAAAGGGCAGCAAGGATGATAGTAAAAGTGTGGCGAGTGCAGTTAGAGAAGATTTGCGCACTGCGGGATGAGATACGCGCTGACGGCAACTGTATTTCCTTAAAAATGCTTGCTGTTACGGGAAATGACCTGATAAAGGCTGGAATGAGACCTGGAAAAGAAGTGGGGCAGACGCTGCATCATTTTCTGGAACTGGTTTTGGAAGAGCCGGAGAAGAACACGAAGGAATATCTTCTGGAAATTCTGAAATTAGAGTTATATGATCGCAAAATGTAAAGCATTTAATATTTTTGTGAAAGAATATGCGATAGAATAAAATGGATAAAATAGTCTGCTTTAAAGAATATGAGTCACTATGTTTTACAAAAATATTTAGGCTTATAAAAAATAATCATGTATGTTTTTACTTGATTTAAATGATGTATGCGTATAAAAACATTGCAATATTTACAAAGGTTGACTATAATATTTGGTACAGGATGTTCTTTCGAGGTTTTCTGTATTCGATTTTGTGAGAAGATTTTTTGCCAGTTGTGCTCGAATTTTTGAGGCGTACGCGGCGCGTACGTTGATGAAATTCGGGTGCAAGTGGCGGAAAATCTGCCACAAAGGCGGGTGCAGAAAATCCCGAGAGGACATCACAGTTCAAAGGAGGATTTGAAAAATGAAATTGATCAACACAGAAAAAGCACCAGGCGCAATCGGACCTTATTCTCAGGGTTTTGAAGTAAACGGTATTGTTTATACTTCCGGTCAGATCCCAGTAAATCCAGCTGATGGCACTGTACCAGAAGGTATTGCTGCACAGGCTGAGCAGAGTTGCAAGAACGTAGGAGCTATTCTGGAAGCAGCAGGAAGCGGCTATGACAAAGTTATCAAGACCACCTGCTTCTTAGCAGATATGGGCGACTTCGCAGCATTCAACGAAGTATACGCTAAGTACTTTACTTTACAAGGCTGGAAGCGTGGCAGTTAAGTCTCTTCCAAAGGGTGTTCTTTGCGAGATCGAAGCAATTGCTGAGAAATAAGTAACAGTTGTAAAATGAAAAATGGCTGCAGCTTTCTGGAAGTTGCAGCTTTTTTGCTGTAAGTAGTCAGAAGGGTGGTTTAAGCATGAAGAATAACATCATGATCATGAATTTTAGCGGAGTTTATGAAATGCAGGGGCTGAAGACGGCGCTGGAGAAGAAAGTGGACAGTGTGGTGGCAGAGGCAGAGAATATGGCCGCAAAACCAGTGATCACCCAGCTGGATTTCCAGGATATTCCTGGAACCAACTGTTATTGCGATAGTCTGGCAGAGGAAGAGATCGGAAAGAGGATCATTCCTTTTGGGCCGGAGGGACTGCATTTTTTAGACTCCGGCAATTACCATTATCTGGACAACGTGCGGCAGGTTTGGTAAAAGACCCTTTGAACTGTTAGTATTGTTACCATGCGTATGCAGTGTCGGCACGGAGGGGATCGCGGCATCGCCTGGATCCGGGAAGCACTGGAGACCAACGATAATTTAAAGCATGTGATCCTGGTAGGACCGCCACAAGCTGCCATGGAAGAAACGAAAAAAGAACTGGCAGAAGATGGGGAAGAACTGTTGGGGAAAGTAACCTGGATATCTGAGGAAGAATTTCTTCAAAATGTGGAAAAGCCGAACTGGATACAGAAACTTTTAGGACAGTGCCAATGAACCGGCACTTGAGAAGCTGATGAAAAAGAACAGCTCCCATTGTATATCTCCATTGATAAAGATATTTTATCAGAGTCTGAAGGAAAGACCAACTGGGATCAGGGAAATGTGGTTTTGGACCAGGTTTTACGTTTACGCCAGGGTATCTATATCTTGACAGACACCAGGCAGACAGTTTATTGGCATGGATATTTGCGGGGAAGACCCGGAAGCAGACAACGAGGAAGTCCAGACAGTGTGCCGCAACACCAGTGAAAAGATCTGTGGTTTTTTCCTTTGTTAAGTTTCATGTTAAGAATGTAAGCTGTTTAATAGAAAATGAAAGCCATTGTGTATTTGGAAGCAGGCTATCGGATTCCGGAGGCAAGTGAAGTATTAAAGAGATGTCAGGGCACGCATTTATTCTCCAAAATAAGTTGAGTGTCAGTCTCTTTTGTATTGGAATATACGGGCTATTTATTAATCATAATATTATGCAGACTTGAAATGTAATGACGTTTGCGTTACACTATAGGCAGTAGGAGGTGTTATGTTATGGAAAAAACAGCTACATTAAATTTAAGAGTAAATCCCACTGTAAAAGAGCGTGCAGAAGCAGTTTTATCAAAACTGGGAGTTCCTATGTCAACGGCTATTGATATGTATTTAAACCAGATTTCCCTTACTGGCGGCATTCCGTTTGCAGTGACATTGCCAAAAGCTCCGGATGTGATCAACGCAGATCTGATGACAGATGAACAGATTCATGAAAAACTGCAAAAAGGATATGATGATATGCAGGCAGGAAGAATACAGGATGCAGCCAGTGCATTTGCAAAGTTCAGGGAGAAGCGCTGAGAATGGATAAATATAAAGTGCAGATCACACAAGAAGCGTTGGCAGATATGGAACAGCTTTATAATTATATTGTAGTTACATTGTTAGCACCAGAAAATGCAATGAGACAGTATAACAGGATTGCAGATGCAATTTTAAGGCTGGATATATTGCCAGAACGTTTTCGGGAGATAGGATCGGAGTTTGGGCGTGCTGAAAAATTACGAAGAATGGTCGTGGACAATTATTCAGTATTTTATGTGATACAGGAAGAAAGTGTTATTGTGACGAATGTACTTTATAGTGCGTCAGATATTGAATATAGATTAAAAGTAAAATGCTTATTGGATTTCACTGAGATCAGTGGGTTTTGCTATAGATTTTAAAGGATTTTCCAGGCCACCAAAGCCAGAATAATCAGAAAAATCACATTATAAAGTGTAAATACCTTCATATAACGTCCGGTATGTGCATTTTCTGTTCCTACATAAAAACGATAGGAGATCAGACTTGCTAAAGATGCAATCAGAGTTCCCAGACCGCCGATATTCACTCCATACAACAGAGGAATGACCTGGTCAGTGAAGCCTGAAAGAAGGATGGCAGCAGGTACATTGCTGATGCACTGGCTTAAAAGGATCCCGGCGCCCAGTTCCCGGCCCCGGATCAGTTTATGGAGCAGATCAGATACTGCGGGAATGTTTTGCACATTTCCTATAAACAGAAAGAAAAAAACAAAGGTTAAAAGAAGAAAATAATCTGCTTTTTGAAACAGTGTCCGATTAATAAAAAGCAAAGTTATAAGGACGAGAACCAACATAACAGGATATGGGATCAGGTGGGATACACATCCAAGGCAGGTCATAAAAAGTACCAGATAAACAGCTAATTTTTTCGGTTCAGGCCGTTCAGCCGCAGTCTGGGAAGCGATGTCTACTGGTGTAGAGGGGAGCATACAGGTGCAGCAATCCAGCAAAAACCAGAGACAAAGCTGTAAGGGGGAACATGCGTATTAAAAGGTTCCTGTGGAAAGGAAAATGCAGAA
>SCPN01001005.1_pt1 | contig 13993 bp, 14 predicted proteins | sample 6106831 | NCBI WGS metagenome assembly SCPN01 (sample SAMN10720447, study PRJNA508395) | human gut metagenome | isolation source: Participant 1, 0 month
TTTTTTAATGTAATGTGAACTACCATATAAACATCATCTAAATCATCATCAATATTTATACGATTATTCTTCAATTCTATGCCTATTTCAGCTATTCCGTTAATTTCATTACCTTCACGTACATATTGAGGTACTTTTGTATAATATTTAATATTCTCATTTCTTACCCCAACTTGATATTCAAAAAATTGCTCTTTACTTATAAACTCAAGATTTCTATAATCAGGTTCTTTTATTTCATCTTTAAATAGGGCAGCTTTAACCTGACTCTTATCTTTACTATTATTTTGCATACAATCAATTATGTTTTTCTTGGGCTTAAAACATATAAATAAAATCACAAGAACAACTAATATAACTAACATCACAGCTTCTTTTCGGGTCAATCGTAACATTCTCCGCATATTCCTCTTGTTTTTATTTATTCCTCTTTATCAGTACAAAACCATACTGTAAACTGTGTATAATCCTCCTCATAAGATTCACCTAAAAGACCTGCATTTGCAAATCCCTTCTGTTTTACAGTATTCAATATAGAATACGTATCTCCAGAATTCATCACATGCCTCCAGCTGTAATTAGAGCAAAGTGTCCAGTCATCACCGTTCCTGTTAGCACTGTTACTTCCAATTGCAGATATACATAATGGATAATTAGTACTCACACAATTTGCTACCATATCTGATTCATTATCCTTCCTATAGCAAAGTGATGTATCAAAGTCAATCCCTTCCCATCCATGCGTAAAAAGAAAGTCCTCATAATCCTCGCCATTTGCTTTCGCAATATTACCTGAAGACCCAGCACTGACTCCGGCTGCAACTGCTGCACATAAAATCACTGCTGTTCTGAGTGTTTTTTTCACACCAGACTTTTCTTTTGTACTACGCTTTTCTTTCGTACTTTTTGTCATTTTTGAGTTTTTCAAACTCATCTGTTTTCCTCCTTAATTAGAATTTTGTATCCGGATTACGGGTATTACCATATCATAAAAAAAGAGGATTTTTTCAAAAGTGTCAAAAACAGCAGTCTAGTGGTCAAAATTAGCATGTAATATATCACGCTGATTAATCATGTACTGCTTTATATATACAAAATAATATCTGCAATAAACTTTTTATTTTCTGTTTTAATAATCAGTTCACCATGATATTTCTCAACCGTATTTCTTACATTTGCCAGTCCTATTCCATGTTCAAACGAATCATCTTTTGTTGTGACAGGCAATACGTTTTTTGTTACATTAATATTATTGGCATATGCATTCATAACCAATATTGACATAACCCCGCGATTATATTTTATATTTATATTAATACTTCTTTCTTTTTCATCACATTCAAGTGATGCCCTGATTGCGTTATCCAGAATATTGCCAAGTATAACCGCAATATCATATCCATCCTTAATAATCCCTGCTGGAATTGTAATATCTGTTTCTGTTTTTATATTACTATCTTGGGCTTCATTAATTTTATTATTTAAAATCGCATCGAGTTCTATGTTTCCTGTATCAATTTTCTGCTCATTTTCATGTGCAATGTCTGCCAGCTTTTGCATATATAATTTTAATCTGTCATAATTTTTATCATCAAGCATCTGCTCCATGACAATCATGTGATTCCTCATGTCATGGCGTATTCTTCTCATTTTTTCGTTCGTCTCCGCCATTGTGCTGACCTGATTTTTAATTGAATTATATTGCTCAACCATTGCCTTTTTATTTAAAGCTATCTTATATTGTTTTATAAATTCATTATAAAATACTATCATCAGAATATTAATTACAACAATTACAAAAAACATTACAAGCTTTTCTTTATCATTAAATGATGCATTATTTAACATGTAAATTGTAAATGAAAAATACAATACCGGTATTATTATTATGAGAATTCCGGTAAATGTTACTGTTGTTTCTTTCATTTTAAGATACGCTTTAAATACTATATACTCTATGGCTGTAAACATTATATACGTTTCATATCCATCATCACAGCCTTTCATAAACATATATGTAAATGTATACAAGACGACAAGTGCTACAAGCACAGCACAATTTGTACCAAACATTTTCTTTTTATCAACATTATAATTTACCGACAATGCCATAAATCCAAGAAATACTATAACAGGAAACAATATCATTGCATATGGAAATAACATCATGTCCATAAGAAGAAATACATATACAGCATTTGTCAATATATTAAGAAGCACCCTCTTACATCTTTCTCCATATATATCTGTCGCCAGATCATTTGCAACAAAACAACTGAAGGCACATACTGCCAAATTAATTACAATCCTATACTGCATGATTTTTTTATTTCTTCCCTTCTCTGCCTGCTGACCGGTAAAATTACATTATCATCAAGCTCGACATTATCGTATGAATATTTTCTTATATAAAGATTATTTACAATATATGATTTATGAATAAATAAAAATCCAAATCCTTTTACACGCTCATATATATCATTTAATTTTCCTTTTAATTTATATTCGCCACCACTGTCATGAACAATAATATATCTTCCGCTGCTTTCAATATATCGGATTTCACTCACCGGAATTCGTAGCAGTTCCTTTCTGGCTTCAAGTATAAGAATATGTTTATTCGTATTTATTAGTTCTGCTGCTGTTTTCATAATTTTTTCTATGTCATTTTCATCAAATGGTTTTATCAGAAAATTCATAGGCCTTATTTCAAACAAATCCATTGCATATTTATTTTCAGATGATATAAAAACAATCTGTGTGATATTATCTTTCAAATCATTTCTTATAATTTTACCAACTTCGACGCCGGACTTTACCGGCATCATAATATCAAGAAAAATCAAATCATATCTTTTCCCCGCCGATAATTTCTCTGATAATTTTACGCTATCCGTATAAACTTCAATATCATAATTTTCACTTTGATTTTTCTCTAATGAATATAAAATTCTCATCAGTCTTTTTGTAATCAGTTCTTCATCATCACATATACCAATTCTTAACATTTTCGTTACCAAACTCCTACGAATTCAGGATATTTCAGTCCTAAAACTTCAAAATATTTTATTTTATCTTAGCAACAAAAAATATTGCACTCAAGGGTCTGATTTTTTATAAAATGTATGCAATTGCATGTAATGTATATAATCAATAAAAAAACATACATTTCTGAACCCTGCCACAATTGGTAAATTCAAAAATGTATGTTTCTATTAATTAATCTTCAATACCGGAATATTTTTCTGACTGAACTTTGATAAGCTGTGCATCATCAAAATAATTTATCTTCATCGATGCTTTTACTTCATTAAGCGTCTGCTGTGCAACTTCATATGCTGCTTCTGTACCTTTTCTTAATATCTCATATACACCCGGAATATCTTTCTCATATTCATGACGTTTATTACGGATTGGTTCAAGCTGCTTCTGAAGTACATTATTTAAGAACTTCTTAACTTTTACATCTCCAAGTCCACCCCTGCGGTAGTGGTCTTTTAACTCATCAAGATTATTATAATCAGGAAGGAATTCCTTGAAATCTTCTTCTGAACTGAAAGCATCAAGATAAGTAAATACACAGTTACCTTCAATCTTACCTGGGTCTTCAACTCTGATATGGTCTGGGTCTGTATACATGCTCATAACTTTACGTTTTACTTCTTCAGGTGTATCTGAAAGATATATGCAATTGCCAAGAGACTTGCTCATCTTAGCTTTTCCATCTATACCCGGAAGTCTGAGACAAGCCTTATTATCAGGAAGAAGAATATCCGGCTCAACAAGTGTTTCACCATATATAGAATTAAACTTTCTTACAATCTCTCTTGCCTGTTCGAGCATTGGTTCCTGATCTTCACCAACAGGTACTGTTGTTGCCTTGAATGCAGTGATATCTGCAGTCTGGCTGATAGGATATGTAAAGAATCCAACAGGTATGCTTGCCTCAAAATTACGAAGCTGAATTTCACTCTTAACTGTAGGATTTCGCTGGAGTCTTGATACAGTAACAAGATTCATATAATAAAATGTAAGCTCTGTAAGCTGTGGAATCTGTGACTGGATAAAAATATTAGTCTTTGAAGGATCAAGCCCACATGAGAAAGATAATCAAGTGCGACTTCAATTATGTTTTGTCTTACTTTTCCGGATTATCAGCATTGTCTGTAAGTGCCTGTGCATCCGCTATCATAATAATATTTTATCGAATTCACCTGAATTCTGTAACTCTACTCTTCTTTTAAAGAACCTACATAGTGACCAAGATGAAGTCTTCCTGTTGGTCTGTCACCTGTAAGTATTATCTTAGGATTATTATTTTTTATCATTGCCCATAGAACTGCTGTTAGACATAACGTCTCCCTTCTTAATGTTCGTATTAAATGTATTTTAACACAATTATTTCCAAAATAACAATTGATAAATCTTGCAAATACATGTAGAATAGCATACAGAAAAAAAATTAGGAGGCATACTATGAAGCATCTACTTAACCCACTTGACTTTAGTGTGGAAGAGCTTAATGAATTACTTGATTTAGCAAGAGATATATCAAATAATCCACAAAAATACAGCCACGCATGTGATGGCAAAAAGTTAGCAACACTTTTTTATGAACCAAGTACCAGAACCAGACTCAGTTTTGAGGCCGCTATGTTAAATTTAGGCGGTTCTGTTCTTGGTTTTTCTTCTGCCAACTCAAGTTCAGCATCAAAAGGTGAAAGTGTCTCTGACACAATCCGTGTAATTTCATGTTATGCAGATATCTGTGCCATGCGTCATCCAAAAGAGGGTGCACCAATGGTAGCTGCCCAGAAATCACGTATTCCTGTAATCAATGCCGGTGATGGTGGTCATCAGCATCCAACACAGACTCTTACAGACCTTATGACAATACGTGAGCTTCGAGGCTCACTTGACAATTTTACAATTGGTCTTTGCGGAGACTTAAAATTTGGACGTACTGTTCACTCACTTATCAATTCACTTATCAGATACAAAATGTAAAGTTCATACTCATCTCACCTAAAGAACTTCGTGTAAAACCTGACTACATAATTGATACTTTAAAAGAAAATAATGTTGAATATGAAGAAGTTGAAAAACTTGAAGATGTAATGCCTCAACTTGATATTCTTTATATGACAAGAGTCCAGCGTGAGCGTTTCTTCAATGAGGATGAATATCTTAGAATGAAAGATTTCTATATACTTAATAAGGAAAAAATGGCTCTTGCAAAAGAAGATATGTATGTGCTCCACCCACTTCCTCGTGTAAATGAAATTTCTGTAGAGGTTGATGACGACCCTCGTGCCGCATACTTCAAGCAGGTTCAGTATGGAGTATATGTAAGAATGGCTCTTATACTTACTTTACTCGGTCTCAATAAATAACAAAAAGGAAAAACAAGGAGGACAAATCCTCTCCTCACAGGAGTTCGGATTTTTCCTTCGGAAAAACAAGGAGGACAAATCCTCTCCTCACAGGAGCTCGGATTTTTCCTTCGGAAAAACAAGGAGGATTTTATGTTAAACGTAGGACAGTTAAATGAAGGTTTCGTGCTTGACCATATAGAAGCCGGCAAATCTATGATGATTTATAATAATCTTGGACTTGACAAACTCGACTGCTGTGTTGCCATCATCAAAAATGCACGCAGCAACAAAATGGGCAAAAAAGACATCATTAAAATTGAAGGTGGTCTTGATCTTGTAGACCTCGATGTATTAGGCTTTATCGACCACAATATCACAGTAAACATAATTAAGGATGGTCAGATTGTTGAAAAGAAAGCTCTTTCTCTTCCGACACAGATTACTAATGTAATTAAGTGTAAAAATCCTAGATGTATTACTTCTATCGAACAGGAATTAGACCATGTTTTCATTCTTACTGACGAAGAAAACAGGTTTACCGCTGCAAATTTGTGAAGAAAAAATATTCAAGATAATTTTAATAAAAAAGCTCCGCCCGGCATAAACCAACCGGACGGAGCTTTTATTAACCAACCTGTTCTGATAATTCTTCATTATCATTAAAAAATTCTTTATAAAATTCTGAATTTTCAAAATTCATACCACATGTATATGTGAGTTTTTCACCATATACTTTTTCATATATGTCTTTCCATACACGATAATTTTCTTTCATCATAATCATAGCATTTTCATGCTCCGACTTTGAAGCATCAGGATATATAGGCGATGCAACATGAATTGTATATTCCTGAACAGGAAAACCGTCTGAATCTATTATATCACTGTCCTGCATAGTCATAAATACCGGCAGTACAGGAACATTATTCCTTGCTGCAAACTTATATGCACCGGTCTTTAAAGGCTTAGGTTTCCTATAATTCCACCACATGCTCTGTTCAGGATATATAAGTATAAAATTGCCCTCTGACAGAAGTTTATTTACGGCAGAAATAAATTTCTTCATAGTATCCATATTACTGCTCAATGGAAGAGTATTACAATTTCTCATAAGGAATCCATAAAATCCCGGAAAACTTGTGTAATTACCTTCTTTGATAATACGATACAATTTTCTTGACTGTTGTTGTGCTTTGTCATAGACGAGCTCCATTGCAAAGCTGTCATATGCATTAAAATGATTACATGTAATAACTGCACCACTGTTAAGAGCTTTAAAATTTTCCACTCCCTCATAGCCTTTTATTATTACCTTTTTTTCTCTTATCATAGAATTCAGATACCATCTTGCAAACTTAAATGCATATCTTGTTCGGAATTTTTTCAAAAATTTATTAGATGTATAATCTATCTCTTCCGGAAGTAATACGCTTGAAGGTGGATCGTCCTCAACATCTTCATCGAAACGTCCTTCTCTTTCATATTGCTCTATTTTCTCAACTATTTCTCTTCTCTGCTTGGACTGTATCTGACTTCTATCGCAGATATTTTTATAATTATTCTCGTTATGAATCTCATCATGTGCAAGTTTATAAAGATTTTCACCGTATTTCTTATCCTGTTCCTCATCTTCTCTTGTAAAGTTATTAAGAACATCTTTTATTTCATCATATACAGTTGTCTCTTTTGCATACTGCCAGAAATACTTAGCCAGCTTGCAATCCTCATAATGCCATGGCTTAGCTGCAAGATTATAGTGAATAAGGCAAATATCTTCCTCATCACATGCAAGCTTACCAAATGTCTCACTATTCCACTTAGGATCTATCCAATAAACATGATTTTTACAGATAATATTAAGATAATCCTGGTCCTGTGCAACAACAAATGTATATGCATGAAGCAATTCAACAAACTGTCCGAGTATATCCTGCTCTCTGAACTGATTTATATTGAGTACAAGAACTCCGGCATTAAAATAATGATTTTGTCAATATCAAGAACCTGTTCAGCATAATTACCGAATATATCAGCCTGGGAAACAACCGATCACATGAAGTCCGACGTAATTATCACCTATATCATAATCAAAAGTTCTGATATATCTCCAAGCACTACTGTATCACTGTCAATATATCAATGCTTTTCATATTCCGAAACATTTCTGCAAGAAATAATCTGTAATATGTTGTATATGAATAATAACTTTAAAGGAAGTCTTTTTTCGAGTTCTTTTAAATATTCTGTTACATCATTAAAATATATATGGAATACATCATCTGCCATATCAAGTACGACCTGTTTCTTGTCATCATCTATTCCTGTATTCAGAATATGGATATTGTACTGTCTGTCTCTGTCTGCATTCATCATAAGAGACTTTAATGAAACCATAGTGTACTTTACAAATCCATTATCGCATGCAAAGAAAATCGGTATTATGTTGCTATTCATTTGTATTACCTTTTATATCCCTTTCAAATTTCTTTTTTAAATATATATATTCAAAGAATATGTCATCAAATGCATCATATCTAAATATTCGATAAACTTTACTAATCTGCCATTGTTTAATATTTTCTGTATGAGGATACGGTGTATAAAACAATCTCTTTGAAAAATGCCTTACAACAGTATGCTTATGTAAAAACTTCTGGTCATTAAACTTCTGAGGAAGCATAAGCTTTTTTGTTGTACTCCTGTAGATAGCAGACTGGTCAGCAAATAACAGTTTTTTTTCTGAAAGAAGCTTTCTTGCTTTTGAAAAAAGTCCTGTCTGCCTTATTTTTTTCATATTAAGCAAAAGCACACCTGCATTAATATAATTAGGATTAATCAGATATTTTCCATAGTGGTCTCTTGCTGCAGCATACTCGTAATCACTTATATCATGATTATACAAAAGTGTTATGTCCCTGTTAAATAAAATATCTGCATCAAGATATAATAATTTATCAGGTATCTCGTCCATCTCGTCAGCGAGAAGTCTTAAAAGTGTGTACGGAGAACAATATGTAAGCTCATTCGGGCAATTCGCAAATACTCTGTTATAATTTTCTATTACATCCATACGTACCACTTTGCTATCTTTGTTGTAGCTTTTGGCAATCGAATCAAGATATTCTGTCTTTTCCTCCGAAATTGCAATATAGCTGCTCTTTATATGGCTTACATCCATTGTAAATATGTAAAATGTAAATGGCTCTTTCGTTGTAGTTCTTAAAAATATTGAAAGCATACATGTAAGTATGCCATCAAAAACCCCATCATTACCGGCGAATAATACATTAATCATTATTCGTTCTCCAATCTGATATACTTTATTATCTCAACATTATTATTTTTGCTTCTTGCAGTCATTGCATCATAGACTTTATTTCTAAGATATGCTTTCTGTTCCTTAATCGGAATCAATGAATCAGCAATAAACGGTCCATCTACATATGTTATCATTCGCGGCGTCTTTCTTAATTTTCTCTTTCTGTATACATTAGTAAAACAAAATACCGGAGCATGATACTGAGCCGGGTATCTGAAAGACATATCCTTAAACGGCCTTATCTTCGTATAATATGGCCATATGTGAGCTTCTGGATAAATAACAATGCTGTCTTTTTCTTCTAGTCTTTTCCCTATAATATCTGTAAAATTCACAAATGCCTCTTTATTTCCGGGGAGAGGAACAGCTCCAAGATATGGTGTTATCTTTCCCAGAACAGGCATTGAAACATTATTGGGATGCACAATTACATATGTATCTTTTGGAAAACTCACCATGCTTGGAATAAATGCATCAGCTGCAGCATTAGTGTGATTTCCATATATGAATATTCCTTTATCTGAATATCCTTTTAATACTTCTTTATTTATAATTTTATGTCCAAATTTTATTTAATTCAAAAAAATATATGCCAGAGGTCTGGCAATAATCTTATACCAAAATGTATGTAGTATTTCCCCTTTTGTTTTCCTGTCATAAATGTAATTTTCATCAATAGATATTGGTTTTATCTGTGCCGACGAAAACTCATCTGACAATTCATCTTTATAATATATAACCCTGTTTTTTTTCACAACAAACCATACCTTAATTCATTTTCCAGCAGAAAGAAAATATTTATTTTTGTCATCTGTAAAATGTTTTAATAACTAATTTATTATAATGAGCAGCACTATAAGCCGGGTTATGTCCACATATAAATGTGTGATAATCATCTATCTAGTTGCATCGTCGCCGATACACTCAAGCGTCCTACCTAAAAGCACGACGGGCAGCCGTATAGCTTTTTCTTGGACTTGCTTCGGATGGGGTTTACATGGACCATTGCCGTTACCGGCAACGCGGTAGTCTCTTACACTGCCTTTCCACCCTTACCTGTAAAACAGGCGGTTTATTTCTGTTGCACTATCCTTGGAGTCACCTCCACCAGACGTTATCTGGCATCCTGCCCTGCGAAGCCCGGACTTTCCTCACCTGCTGCCTTTCGGCAATTGCAGCCGCGATTATCCGCACTACTCAATATCTTTAATTTTAATTATTCTGATTTTTTGTTCCTTCAAATACCATTCTGAATACCTCTATACGAAATTCGTCTTCAGGTCCTATTCCAACAAAACGGCTTCCATACATAATCTCACCATTCTCATCTGGCTGCTGTCTTACTATTTCAATAACAACATCAAGAATCTCATGGTTCGGCATTTGAATTGAAGTATTGTAAAAAGTCCCCTTTTTCAAGGTTTTTTTTGTAATAAAAGCTATACCACCCTTTGAAATGTCTACTGTTTCAACACTTATATCTTTTTGCTCACATGCATCATTTTCATCACTGATACCATTGAGTGACAATGTCACATTAATCGGGACTCTTGATGCTCTTCTTCTTTCTGCTCCCACTATTTTTCTCCTCCCATATCTTCTGCATTATTTTATAAACATAGCATCTCCAAAACTGAAGAAACGATATTTTTCTTTTACTGCAGTTTCATACGCATTAAGTACATTCTCACGTCCTGCAAGTGCTGACACAAGCATAACCAATGTAGACTCAGGCAAGTGGAAGTTTGTAATAAGACAGTCGATTGCTTTAAACTTATATCCAGGATATATAAATATCTGTGTCCAACCACTGCACGCTTCTATTGTACCATCCTCTTTAGCCACCGATTCAAGTGTTCTTGTACTTGTAGTTCCAACAGCAATAATACGCCCATTATTTTTACGTGCGTTATTAATTTTTTCTGCTGCTTCCTCATCAATTCTGTAAAATTCAGAATGCATATGATGATCAAGTACATTTTCTTCTTTAACAGGTCTGAATGTACCAAGTCCGACATGAAGAGTTACTCTTGCAATATCAACACCTTTTTCTTTTATCTCTTTAAGCAGTTCCTCTGTAAAATGCAGTCCTGCTGTCGGTGCTGCTGCCGAACCTTCATGTTTTGCATATACTGTCTGATATCTGTTTTTATCTTCCAGTTTATGTGTTATATATGGCGGAAGAGGCATCTGTCCAAGTTCATCAAGTATTTCCTCGAATATGCCGTCGTACTCAAATCTGATAATACGATTTCCCTCTTCTACAATATCAATAACCTCACCAATAAGTTTATCACCGCCAAAATGAATACGAGTTCCTATTTTTGCCTTTTTGCCCGGCTTAACAAGAACTTCCCATGTATCCTTCAAATCAGCTTTACGGGTGAGAAGCAGCACTTCTATTGCTGCTCCTGTACCCTCTTTTTCACCTATAAGTCTAGCCGGAATTACCTTTGTATCATTAATAACAAGGCAGTCTCCCGGATTAAGATAATCAACTATATCCCTAAATATTTTATGTTCTATTTCGCCTGTATTTTTATCAAGGACCATAAGCCTTGAACTTGAGCGGTCAGAAAGCGGATCCTGTGCTATAAGTTCCTGTGGCAGGTCATAATAAAAATCATGCAGATTCATAACTTTTTCCATGTCTGACCTCTAGTTACTTCTAAGTTCTATTCCCATTTCTGACAAATCATTAAGAATCTTCTCCATGATAGGAGCTATATCTTTATCTTCCAATGTTCTGTCATTTGCCCTGAATGAAATTGAATACGCAACAGATTTAAATCCAGCTTTAATCTGTTCGCCTTCGTATATATCAAACAGCTTGAAGCTCTCAACAAGCTTACCGCCGCGTTTTTCAATGACTTTTTCAACAGATCCAACAAGCATGTCTTTAGGCATAACCATGCTTATATCTCTTGTAACAGCCGGGAATTTGGCAATTCCTGTATATTTTCTGTCAAATGAAGCCATCGGAGTAATCTTTGATAAATCAAGAACAGCAATATATGTTCTCTCACCAAGACTATAATTATCAGCAACATCAGGATGTACTTCACCAAGATATCCGATAACAGTTCCATCATAGATTACATTTGCCTGACGACCCGGATGAAGATATGGCTTGCCTGCCTGTGGAGCATATTCAGGCTTATTTCTCATTCCTATTCTTTCAAGAAATTCTTCTACAACTCCTTTCATTGTAAAGAAATCTCCATCTCCAAAGAAACCAAGAGTAAAATCAACGCTTTCTGTTGGAAGTTCTTCTTCATTATCAGACGGAATATAAACTGTAGCAAGTTCATACAGCTTAACATTTTTATTTCTTCTGTTATAATTTGTTGAAAGTGATGTAAGCATACCATTAAGAGGAAGTGTTCTCATAATAGAGAAATCTTCTCCAAGTGGATTTGAAATCACAACTGTCTTTCTAAGTGGTGAATCCTTAGCAATCTTTAATTTATCAAAAACCTTAGGACTTTCAAATGAATATGTCATAGCCTGTGAAAATCCACAGAACTGTGCTATCTCGCCTGCAACATCCTTAACTGTCTGCTTGAACGAAACCTTACCCATTGTTGTAGCACCATGAGGAAGTGTTGTAGGAATGTTGTCATAGCCATAAAATCTTGCAACTTCTTCAGCAATATCAGCTGTTCTTATTAAATCCTGACGGAATGTAGGAATAATAAGCTCATTTGATTCTTTATCATATTCTATTTCAAGACGTTTGAAATAATCCATCATATCATCAACGGATACATTTGTACCAAGAAGTTTATTCACTCTTTCAGGTTCAAATACAATTCTTCTGCATTCTTTCTTAACAGGATAGATATTAACAGCTCCACCGACAACTTCGCCGGCACCAAGTTCTTCTATAAGCTGGCATGCTCTGTCCATTGCAGCCATTGCATTTTCAGGATCAAGACCTTTTTCAAACTTGCCTGATGCATCTGTACGAAGACCGATTCTCTTAGTTGTCTTTCTGATGTTTGTTCCGTCAAAAGTTGCAGCTTCAAAAAGCATTGTCTTAACATCATCTGTAATCATTGAATTTTCGCCGCCCATTACACCGGCAATACCTACGGCACGTTCACCGTCACAAATCATAAGTGTTGATGAATTAAGTATTCTTTCCTGACCATCAAGTGTGACGAATTTTTCACCATCAACAGCTGTTCTTACAACAATCTTTTTACCTGCAATCTGGTCATAGTCATTGCATGCATAGGCTGACCATATTCTTCCATAACATAGTTAGTTATATCTACTATATTGTTGATAGGTCTGATTCCTGCTGTCATAAGTCTGTGCTGCATCCACTTTGGAGATGGTGCAAGTTTGATATTTTTAACAACTCTTGCAACATAACGAGGGCAAAGTTCTTTTGCTTCAATATCCACACTTATGTAATCGTTAACATCCTCTGAATTGCCTGTCTTAGATGGCATTGGAGGATTAAATGGTTTGTTGAATGTAGCTGCTGCTTCTCTTGCAATACCGATTACACTATAGCAGTCAACACGGTTATTTGTAATCTCATATTCAAATACAGTATCATTAAGTCCAAGATACTCTACGGCATCAGAACCTACAACTGCATCATCACCAAGAATATATATACCATTTTCCGGTGCATCAGGATAAAACTCTCTTGATGAACCAAGTTCTTCAATTGCACACATCATGCCGCATGATTCTATGCCACGAAGTTTACCTTTCTTTATCTTAATTCCGTCCTCAGGAAGTGCAGAACCGTCATGACCGCCTGCAACACGTCCTCCATCAAGAACTACAGGCACTTTCTGACCCTTTGAACCAACTTCAATATTAGGTGCACCTGTTACAATCTGAACTGTTGAATCACCTACATTTACCTGACATACAACAAGCTTGTCTGCATCAGGATGCTTTTCTACTGATTCAATCTGTCCAACTACTATTTTATCAAGGTTCTTATCATATGCTGTGAAGCATTCAACCTTTGTTCCTGAAAGTGTCATGGCATCACGGAACTGCTGATCTGTAACATCATCAAGTCCGGGTACCATTGCTTTAATCCAATTTAAAGATGTATTCATGATTAATTATCCCTTCTGATATCTATAATATATTCACAACCTGTTATCTTAATTATTAGAACTGCTTTAAGAAACGTGCGTCATTTTCATATAAAAGTCTCATATCATCAATTTCATATTTGAGAAGTGCTATTCTTTCAAGACCAACACCAAATGCAAAACCAGTATATTTATCTGTATCAATTCCGCTCATCTCAAGTACGTGAGGA
>SCPN01000694.1_pt1 | contig 13986 bp, 12 predicted proteins | sample 6106831 | NCBI WGS metagenome assembly SCPN01 (sample SAMN10720447, study PRJNA508395) | human gut metagenome | isolation source: Participant 1, 0 month
TTTTCCGCGTTTACTCCCGCCTGGGAAGAATCCGTCGTGATCATCTCCACAGGGATATCATCCAGGTGCAGGTCATGGAGGATATATCCGTTTCTTGCCTGGATCTCCTTCCATGTATAGGTAAACCTCAGTCCGATAAACCTCCGGTATGTCTCCTCACAGTCCGCCTTGCAGCCGGATTCCTCTAATGCGTCTTCGGATGCAGCCCGGAGCTTTCGCTCATTTCCAGCACTTTTCTGGCTTCTCCCATCCGGTTCTCCGCTTTCCAGTACCTCCTGCACCTCATCATAAACGCTCTCATCCGCGAGCCAGTGAAAATGGCAGCCGCCTTCCGCCTCTGCCTCCAGGCTTCCATCAGCTCAAATCCTGCTGCTTTTGGCCTGTTATTATCCCTGGTCTGTTCCGCGGCCTCCTCATAAGCATCGCTCTTTTTCCCGTCCTTATCCCCGGAATCCCCATCTTCCTGGTCCTCCGGCATATTTGCCCATGACGGCGCGGCATGTCCGTCACAGTATGTCTTTTCATATGCATACTTTCTGGTATCTTTGTAGGTTATCTCCCCCTTTTCGTTCGTGGTTCCTTCCGAAAACACCTGAAAGCCGCTCCATGGGCGAAAGCTCAGGTTCTTTTCCGCAAGTTTTCCCTCGCCGTCCGTCTTTGAGATCTTTCCTCCGTCCTCAAACCTTTCATACAGATAGAACTGGCTTCCCTTGAGCGGCATTCCGGTCTCACCGTCATGTTTTACAAGCCTGACATTGTAATCCGCTGAAAATGTCTCCTTATGGCGATAGATCTGAAATTCAAGCGTCGGCGTCTCCACACCATATTCCGGTATTTCCCCGTCACCCAGAGTGCCTGATCCGCCGCCTTCCCCATCCTGGCTAATCACCAGATAAAACACCATATCAGAGGGAATGATCCTCATATCCGCCTTATAGAGTCTCCTGATGTTCCGGCGCGTTGATGCAGACCTTAAAGTCCATCCACTCCTGAGATATTCCGGTTCCAGCTGCCTTCCGTATACCAGCCGGAATTGCCTTTCATAGTGATCTTATACCGCACCGTTGTCTTGTTGTATTTCTCTTCATCTGTCATATTGCTTCCGACAGCATTCTCATTTGCGGTCACCGAACCATTATTGTGGATCCGGATCGCATCCCCGCTCCAGGTCACCTCATACAGATTTTGTCCCATCACCGATTTCGCGATATTTTTATCCTGGGATGCGTCGCTACATCCCACGTTTCCCCGTGGATCCATTGTCCCACACACTCTGGGTCGATCTTCGCGATATCCCGGATAAACTCTTTTCCGAGAACAAACTCCGTATCCAGGGCGCAGGTCCGTCAGAAAAGGCAGTACCTGAAATGGCACTGCCGTATCTTCGAAGTTGCTCCCCTGATCGCATCCGGCTTTCTTTTCCCCGCCAGCCGACGGAGGACGCCTGCTCCATAACAGCGATCGCGCGGTCTTCAATTTCCGGATTGTCAGCCACCCAGGCAAATTTTGTCCCTGCATCGTCTTTCACATACTTTACGATATTGGCACTGGACGTCGTAGACGCGATCTCCGCATAAAGACCCGGATCAAACTTTTTTGCCGCGTCCTTCAGTGCCGACCAGTTGTCCGGATATGCCCAGAATAACCGTTTCGCCTGCGTTTCCGTAAGCGGAGACGGCATTGTATCAAACTTATACATATCATACCGGTCGACCTTCTTCCAGCCTTTTCCCCCATCGAGGTAATACGGGGCCGTCGATTTCTGCGGCCACATCCGATGCCTCGACGGGAACGAGTGGAATCCCCACTCCGTGATCGTCATAATGACTGCAAGAAATCCAGCCAACCATCGCCTTCTTTTTTCTCTTCCATACTGATCCCCCGCCATTATTTCTTTCCAATCGTCTGTACCGCACCTCTGACACACCATGCGCCTGTCTCATCCACAGTGTAGCCGTCCGGCGTCACACAGTCCGCCAGCATATGTCCGTTTTTCTGGTCCATATAGTAGCATTTTCCATTGATCCAGTTCCAGCCTTTCGTCATCCGCCCGGTCGGTCCCAGGTAATACCACGCTTCTCCTTCTTTTATCCAACCAGTCTGCATTTTCCCCTGGCTTCCGTCATTTGTCTTCTGGAGATAATACCAGCTTCCATCTTTTTCATCGAGAAACCACCCTGTCTGCATCCTGCCGTCAGCCGCAAAATGGAACCAGGAAGTCTTTTCCTGTCCTTCTTTCGCATATGGGTTGTAGATCCAGGCCCACTCATTGGCATACGTTCTTCCGCCGGAAACAAATTTCCAGCTTCCATCCTCCTGCTTTCTCCACTCACCGGTGACACTGCCCTTTGGCTGTTCCCCTATGTTCTGGGCCTTTTTCAGCACATTTCCCGTTCTTCCGCCGCCGGAAGAACGTCCTCCTGAGCTGCCGGACCAGGTCTTATCCACAAGCTTAAACTTTAATTTCACAGGAATCTTTTTCTCCAAAGCCCCAGCACTGACCGTGATCTCGTCCTCATATTCCGCCGTATACGGATATTTCTTCATCCCCTCCGCGATCCAGAATGCCTCCGTATTTACTGATACCGCACCGTTTTCTACCTTTACAGCACTATTTTTTACGTTCCAGTTAAATTCGAAGCTACCGTCCCCATTTCCTTTTAGCGCTTCCTGCGGTATCAGCTTTGCCGTAATCTTCTGTGCATCCGCGCCCTGCCATATGACCGCCGGGTTATATCTCGATCCCGTTTTCGTGAGTATCAGGTCAAACACCAGCTCTCCCTGATCCACCTTGATCTCCTCCGGCATCACCACAGTCCTGTCATCTGTCACAAAATCCACTTTCACGCTGCAGACTGCCGACTGGATATTTCCAAGGGCATCCTTTGCCGCCATCACTACCTCCGTGCTTCTTGTTCCACACCCAGTACGTTTCTCATAGATATGTTCCTTATGAGCCGCTTCATCCGCCTCTATGAGATCCAGGATCCATCTCGTATCCTTTTTCGCCATCACCTTTGCGTTCCGGTAATCTCCGTCCGCGATTCCCTCTTCCACAAAACCGGCGTCCACCTGGATAATGGCATTATCGCCGACGGTCCAGCTGATATCTTTTTTATCGAAATAGTCCGGTGCAAAGGATCCTGACAGGATCTGCGGTGCGGATACCGTGATCGTTTCCTGCGGCTTTTTCCTGTCACCGGTCAATGTTCTTGTCACCATAAAATTCAATGCCGCTTTGTCGAGAGTCGCGCCTTCCGCTGCGATCTTCGTCCGGTCCTTGATCTGGAATGTCACCGGGATCCTGCAGTTTGCGGTCACAAACTTCTCCTCAAAGCTGGATGCCGGTCTCGTCTTTGCTGTCAGAACCGCAAGTCCGCCCTGGGTACCGTTTCCGTAGACCGTATCCTCAATGGGGTACCGGTACTGTTTCTTCGCCTGTTCTGTCTCCGCTTTCTCCACAATATCCTTAAAGAATCCTGCATTCAGGTTCAACTCGATGGATGCGCTCTTTTTCGTATATCCGGACTCGTCCTCATCATCATTTTTCTTTAAGATGATCAACTCATCGTCATCCACACTCCATCTCACCGCCTCATCGGCGACATCGTTGTTCTTATCGACCACAGCCTGGATCTTCACGTCCTGGACCTTCGTTCCCGACTCCAGCTTTCCGTTTAAATATCTCGCCAGCAATTTCCCCGCGGTATCCCTCACTTCCGTGGTGATCGACGGGTTCATCCGGTCCCCGGTGCGCTCCTCGATGACCCGGAAACCAAATTCCTGGGGCTCTACCCGCACACCTGCTGCCACTTTCTTATAGACCGCAGAGACCTCCGTATCATGTTCCGGCATCACAAACTGGTAGGAACCTCCTGTCTGATAGGTCGTCTTCCTTCTGCGCCCAAGAGAATCTGTATAGGTCGGCACACCATCCATCTGGAATTTCTCTGTCTCTGTGTTCTTCGGAGCCGTGAGGACTGTAACGGTATCTCCGGCAGCCACCGCGCCCCGGTATGCTTTGTGGAATTCCTTGCTGTAGGCAGACGGACCTCTCGCCGTCAACACCGCCACATCATAGAAATTCCCTGAATTTGCCGCTGTATCCACCTGAAGGACCGACAGCAGATATCCCCGCATTGGTCGTCCCACGGAATTCGGCGCGAAATGATCCGGAGTATAGAGATCCTGTCTCGCCGCAGCCTCGGTATCCACTACATGGAGAACGCCGTTCTCGAGTTCCTCATAGAAATAGAGTTCGTCCTCTTTCTTCGTGTTCTGTCCCTGCACCAATGTGTAGAAATTATCTCCTTTGTTCCAGAAGCCAATATGGGCATCGTAGGTGAACCGATTGTCATCCGAGACACCTGAGCCGCAGACACCGGCTGCAATCTTCTCCTCTGTATCCGCGAACAGGTACGCCACATCCGCTCCGTCCTCAACCCCATAACGGAAGTGGAAGCCAGTATCATGAGTTCCAATAAAAGTTCCCTCGCGCGCCGCACTTCCAAGCCCGGAAGATGCGATGGTCCCCTCAAACCGTGCCACCTTCATCTTTCCGGAAGCGTATTTTCCCGTGATACCGCCGATGGACTGAGAGCCGCTTCCGCCGATGGTTCCCATCACATGCGTATTGAAAATATCCGCGGAATTCTGGAATCCCACGATTCCGCCCACATAGCCGCCGCCCTGGATCCTGGCACTCAGACTGTCCCCTGTGTTCACCTACAACCAAGCGATCAAAGACTCTGCCGCCCGTCCGGCAATTCCCCCGGCAAAGATCTCCTTTCCGCTTCCCGTATCGATAGCCACATGGTCGGAAATACAGTTTTCCACCACAGAGTCTTCCAGGACATCCGCAATAACTCCACCGGCTGTACCGGTAGTCCTCAATGTACCGTTTACTGTCACGTTCCGGATCACTGAATGTTTCGCACGGCCCGCGAGAATTCCCCCATTCTCCTTTACCGTGATCACATGCCCCGGCTTTACCTTGAGCTCTGTGATCTCCGCGTTCTCCACTGCGCCGAACAGTCCCCCAAAGTCCCAGGACGGCTGGTACATGCGGAAATTGGACACAGTTTTTCCGTTTCCGCTAAAATGCCCCTCAAACGGCGATACTCTTCCGGCCCGCATATCCGCCCCAGTGTGATAGAATCCGATAGGGATCCAGTTCATTCCACCGAGATCAATATTTTTCCCTAACTCAAACCAGGCACCTTTATAATTTCCCGGATAAGTGCCCTCTCCACTTCCAACCTCCATTCCCATGGACGCAAGGACAGCGAGCCCAATGAGGTGCTCCTTCGTTGTGATCTGGTACGGCTTTTCCTTTGTTCCATCCCCAGTTCTTCCACTTAAAAAGCTCATATCGCCCACATCAGCGCCCCAGATCTCCTCATCCGCAGCGAGCACAGCAATATTTTCCACGGCATCCGATGCCGTCGCCGTTCTCTCCGCCGCTGTTTCCACACTTCTCAAAACTGCCATTCCTCTTACCGGTGTTCCAAGCGCCATGCAGAGTCCTAACCCTGCTAACATCATCTGGCTCTTTCTGCCTCTGTTTTTTCTGCTCTTCTTCATTTCTTTTCTCCCCTCTATGCCTGCGGCAGACAGAATGCCGGGCAGATCCCGATCCCAACATCTGACACATCCGCCTGTCTGAAGCATCCATTTTCAAGATCTACAACATACTCCCTGTTTCCATATACAAAACTGCCTCTTTCATCCACCTCATAAGCCGGTGTCCGAAGCCAGAACCCCCGGCTGTAAGAACTTCCCTTTCCTTCCGGATTCCAGATCTCATCCCGATACCGGTATGCTTCCTCCAAAGACAGCAGAAAGAATCTGTCCCGGCAGTCCTGGTATGGCAGCAAATGGCTCTCAAGACCATCCAGACGGCTGTCAGCAAAATCACCATCCCCTGTTTTCCCTGTAAATGCCGTCAAAGCTCCCGTGTATACAAAAGATGCATCTGGAACCGCAGTCTCCGCCTGTTCCCCCAGCCATTCTCTCACCCGGGATTTCTTATAATTATTGTTTTCTCCAAACGGAAGTAAGATCCGCTCCTCATAAGTACTGTCCACATCGGACCGAATCACGTTTTCCGCCAGAAACAGCGCACGTTTCCCATAACTGCCTCTGCCGTCCTGGTAATCATCATCGATACATCGAAACCGGCATACTTTTCCCGCAATCTCCCGCGAGACCACATCCCCGGTCCTCCATGCAGCCCGGTCTTCCTCCTCCCCGAACTTGTCTCCCGTTCCTGGAACGGTATTTTCCCCGGAATCCGGCGCCCGCCCCCGCCATTCAAAGCCGATCCGGCAGTCCGTAACCGTCTCACCGTTCACATTCCTGGTCCCCAGATCCAGCTTTGAAATATTTACCACTCCGGGAAACATCTGCGCGATCACCAGCGTATCGAACGAGCTGTCTTTTCCCGTTACCACAATTTCCTGCCGCCCTTCCCGTTCTGCGGCAGATACCGTCTCCATCAGAAACCGCCTGCCCGCTTCCCGATCCCTCAGGATCACAGGTTCTGCTGTCAGAAATTCTGACGTTCTCTCCGCCGCGTAGGGAACGAGTTCTCCCCGGCAGCTTGTGAGTACAGCAAGAGAACCGGCCGCAGCAAGCCACTTCGCCACTTTCTTTCGATTCATTTTTCCTCCTGGATATTCCGGCTAAAGCCGCCGGCGGCTTTTCGATAAAGCAGATAATATCTGCCTCCAAAGATTTTTAAGATTTGACTGGAACTCCCCAACCGGTTCGTTCCTCCGTTTGTCCATAACTATATCACAGGCCATACCCGGAATCCATATCGGATCCGTAAAACCAAAGCCCCATTATTTAGCCAGTTTCACGAAAATATTTTTGCATTTTCGTCACTTTTACCATACCATTTTTTCACCGATGCCAATAAAAGCATTATTTATAAGCATTTTTCGATGTCAAAAAAGACAGGACATGCCGCGCACGTCCTGCCTTTCACCTGTCTTACCACGTCTCCACCGTCCGCAAAAATTCCTCCATCGAAATCACTCCGGCGCACACAAGATCCGCCAGCTCTTCCCGCATGGTCCGCATCCCCTGTGTCTTCACCACATAATCCTCGATCTCCCACTCCGGCCGGTTTTCCGCAATCATCTTCTTCAGTTCCCGGTCCATCACAAATATCTCATGAACCGCAGTTCTTCCTTTGTATCCTGTATTCCGACAGAATTCACATCCGCGTCCGCGCCTTGCGCTCCGGATCTTTCTTCCAAACAGCTTCTGCTCCTCATTCGTAAGTTCCACCGTCTCCGCACAGTGCGGACATACCTTTCTCACCAGTCTCTGTGCCGCCATGCCGCATAAACTGTCCGCCGTGAGATACGGCTCGACACCCATATCTGCCATTCTCGTGATTCCGCCCGCCGCGCTTTTCGTGTGCAGAGTCGAGAGCACCAGATGACCGGTGATTGCCGCGCGGACACTGATTTTCGCTGTCTCCGGATCCCTCGTCTCGCCGACCATGATAATATCAGGATCCTGTCTCAAAACGGCACGGAGTCCTGCTTCAAAAGTAATCCCCGCCTGTTCATTCACCTGCATCTGGCTGATCCCCGGAAGATATCGCTCCACAGGATCCTCGATGGTCACGATATTCACCGGCTGTTTCGCGAGATATTCCAGGATCATATATAATGTGGTAGTCTTTCCGCATCCTGTCGGTCCTGTAAGATACAGGATCCCGCCCGGACTTCTGAGGATCCTCTTCATCTTCTCATAATTTTTCTCACGCATTCCAAAGGTTTTGCCATGATCGATCTCCGTTTTCATATTCAGGAGTCTCAGCACCATCTTCTCGCCAAAGATCGTCGGGACCACGCTGGTCCTCACATCCAGGCAGATCCCGTCGATCATCTCCTTAAAATGCCCGTCCTGCGGCACTCTCTTTTTCGCAATGTCCATTCCGCTGAGGACCTTCGCCCTCGTCACCAACGGCTGATGCATTTCCTTGTCATATTCCCGCACATGGAGCAGCATGCCGTCCAGCCTCATCCGGACAACCATCCGGTCTTCCTGCGGTTCCAGATGAATGTCACTGGCATTTTTCCGGTATCCCAGATTTAAAAGTTCCTCAAGGAGCTTCACCGCAGATCCGGCCTCTGCCCCATAGTTCTCCATCTCCTGGACCTCATTCTTATTTTCCTGTTTTCCTTCTCCGCCTAATATGCCCAACATCCCATTTTCCTCTTTCTATCATAACTCATTCCCCTCTCGCTGACGCAGACGGTTCGTGAGTTGCTGTCTGTACTTCGGATCCGCGGCTGCCGGGGATTGTATCCAGCACCATCTCCGGTCTGCACACTGCCATTCCTCTCATACAGGTCCTTTTTTCCATCCATCACCCGTACCGTGACAAGGACGCGGCCAGACCGGCTCTCTTCCACCTCAATTTCCGGTTTCAGCGTATCGATATGAAACGCGTCCATGGACAGTCCGTCCAGTTCTTCCACTTCCACAGCACCTGTCTCCAGCCGGTCCGCCACATATCTCCATGCCGCGTCCCCAAGCATTTCTGCCTGCTCCTGTGTCCTTGCGTGATCCAGTACCCACACCGCCATCCGCCGCATCGGAAAGATCATAAGGAGCAGCATACTGAAAAGCAGCATGACGATCATAACCTCAACCAGTGTAAACCCCCGTCTATGACCCTTCTCCATCTTTAATCTTTCCTTTCACCTGTCTCTTCTTCCGAAGTCATGGACACCCAGAATCCCGAGACCTGGACGGTTCCGGTATCCGACGTTTCTTCCGCGAAATATCCCGATTCCAGAAATTCTTCTCCATCAACCGCCAGATGGATCTCTGCCGGTTCCCCGTATTCCGCATCTCCCATATGGCGTTCCAGTCTGTTTCCTGCCTCATAAATCTCCCGATACCGTTTCACGGTCTTTGAATAGCCGGAGACACTGAGAAGCATCGCCTCAGCTACCAGAAGAAGGATCAGAAACGCCGTCATCAGCTCCACCAGTGTTGAGCCATTCTCATTCCGTTTCCATCTCTTTTTCATGGCTTTTCTCCCCGCCCGTTCCGCCGAAGACGGCGTACTCCACGAAAACAGGTGCCATGGGGATCAGTCTCGACGCACCTTCCTTCCGGTCATTTACAGTACAGACCGCCTGTAACACAAGTCCTGAACCGTCCTCTTTCCAATAGGAGGAGATGACTGTCTCGATCCTCTTTTTCTCCCCATTTCCAGTCTCTGCCCACACTGCCGCCTCCGTCTCCGGAAGTCCCTCCGGTCCCTGTAATTTTTCAAGGATTCCTGTCGGCTCCTCCTGACACATATTCTCCACAAGGATCTGCACCACCGCCTCGGCTGCCAGCCTCGCTTCCGTTCCTGCGGCAAAGTTCAATGCTGAACGATAGCGCCTTGCCCCAGACGAAAAGAGAAGTGAGGTAAATACCGTGACAAACAGCACGGTCACCAGAACCTCCGCCATCACAAATCCTTCGCTCCGGTTCTTTCTCACCGCCACTCCCTCCTTATCGAATACTTCCATACATGTTCCACATCGGCTCCATGATTCCAAGGATCAGGATTCCGGTAAAGATCCCGATCAGCAGGATCATTACCGGTTCCAGCAGGTTCACCAGCTTATTCAGCGCCAGATCCGACTCATGTTCATAGCTTCCCGCGATCCGCTCCAGCATTTTATCCAGGTGACCCGCCTCTTCTCCTGTAACGATCACCGCCGCCAGTTTCTTTTCAAATCCACCACTCTCCCGGATTGCCTCGCTCAAAAGTATTCCGCTGCTCACACGCTCCATGATCGTCCTGATCTCCCGGTCCAGATACATGTTTCCGGTCGTTCCTTCCGTATATTTCAGGCAGGATGTGATCGGAAGTCCACTGGAATAAAGGCTGGACATGTTCTCACAGAATCTTGCCGTACAGATGATCCTTATCTGCCGTCCGACCACCGGAAATTTGCAGATTACCCGGTCATAGCTGTAACGAAACCATACTCTTTCCGTCAGGATCTTCCATCCTGCCAGGATCATAACAGCCGCCACTGGCAGGAAATAGCGGTACGCATACAGAAAATGGCTGATCCCCATGAGGATTCTTGTAAGAAGCGGCAGCGTCACATCCACCAGGATCGGCTCTAACGTCGGCAGGATCTCCAGAAATACGAACAGCATTAGAAAGATCATCATCAGAACCAGGATCTTCGGATACAAAACCGCGCTGCGGATTTTTCCCTCTGTCCTGTGTTCTTTCTCATAATGGACCGCCAGCCGTACCGTCGTCCTGACAAGCTGGCCGCTCATCTCCGCTGCCCGGATCATCTGAATCGCCGGTTCCGGAAACCGCCCGGTTTCTTCCATGGCATCCCCGACGGTCTTCCCCTCAGTCATGAACGCTCCCAGTTTTCGACACGCCAGGCAGAACTCCCGGTCGGTATCATCCTGCTGCATGATCTCCAATGTTTCCGGAATTGATAATCCCGACTCCACCAGGACAGAAAACTGCCTGAAAAACTCCGACAGCCTTTCTGCTCCAAGCTTTTTACGCTTTTTCATACAAAGCTTTCCCCCCTATTTCCGTGCTGGGCGTAGTCGCCTGCGATAAAACAAAACGGCGCAGTTATCCACTGCACCGTGTAAAATCAATATTTTTATGATGTTATTCAATATTTTTATAATGTTATTTTACGGAATCTTACAAAACTTGTCAATGTATTGTCCGCAGACGGTCTACTTTCAATATCTTCGCCGTTGCTTCGCATTCCAAATCGGCAAATCCACTACCACCACTGTATTGTACGACTCATAGCCGCACCACCCGGTCACACACCTTCTCCAGAAGCTCCGGCGAATGGCTCACCGCAATCATCCCCATCTCCCGGCGCTTCAGTTCCTTCAAGACAAAATCCCAGATCTGTCCCTGTGTAATAAGGTCCAGCATCGTCGTCATCTCGTCCGCGATCAGAAGCTCCGTCCGTCGCCCCAACGCTCTCGCAATACAGAATCTCTGAAGCTCGCCGCCGGAGACCTCCACTGGGAACCGGTCTTTCCAATCGTCCCGGATCCCAAGTCCCGCCTCGATCCGTGCCCGCTCGCTGGGATTCTCAAAGGTCCAGTCGCCTTCCTCCAGAACCGTACTCAACCGTCTCTTCGGATTCACCGAGAGTTCCGGATGCTGCCATACCATCTGCACCGGGCAGTAGCCACGAAGCTCAAGAACCGGCATCCCGTCCACAAGAACCTCCCCCGAATCCGGCCTCTCGTACCCCGCCAGAATCTTGCAGAGCGTCGTCTTCCCGTATCCGCTGGGTGCCATGATCCCCACACTCTCTCCGGGTTCCACCGTAAGGTTCACATGATCCAGGATCTGTCTCGTCCCTTTTCCATATTTAAAAGAAATATCTCTCGCTTCCAGCCTCATCTGCCGTATTCCTTTCGCATGTCCTCTAAGATCTCCCCCATATCGCAGAGCTGTTCCCCATCCTTCTTCCAGTTCTTCGGCATGGACCGAAACAGCGCCTTCGTGTACGGATGTTTGAGATTCCTCTCATCCTGAAATGCCGCCGCATCTGTCTCCTCGACGACTCTGCCGCCGTAGAGCACGATGACCCGGTCAGCTGTCAGGAGCGCCAGCTCCAGGTCGTGGGTGATCAGCAGCACGCCTGCCCCATCGTCCGCCATCTCCCGGAAATGTCCCATGACGCGGGTTGCCGCCTCCAGGTGAAGTCCCGGTGTCGGCTCATCCGCGATGACGAGCTTTGGCTTCTCCATCACCGCCGTGGAGATCAGGACACGCCGCGTCATGCCGCCGGAGAGCTGAAATGGGTATTTTCCCCGGATATCCGGGGCTAAGCCATAGCGCTTCAGCACCGCCAGGCATTTTTCCTTCACAGAAACATCCTTTTTCCCGTTCTGGATCTGATCCCCAATCTTCATAAGCGGATCCAGGTAAGAAACGCTCTGGGGCACCAGAACGATCTCATGTCCCCGGAGGCTTTTGACCTTTTTTTCCGTAAGCGGCTCCCCAAGAAACCGTATCTCTCCGTCCATTTCACTGTTGTATGGAAGAATTCCCATGATCGCATGGGCCAGCAGACTTTTTCCCGAACCGCTGGATCCCACCACCGCGACGATCTCACCACTTTTTATTTCCAGGTCCATCTTCTCCACCGCGTGGAGCGTCCGCCTGGAAAATCCCCGTTCATACTGGGTGAAGGTGACGGAGAGGTCCTTAACTTCCAAAATCGTATCATTCATCTTCCCCGCCTCCTTACTCATGAACACTGCCCGGATCTAAAAGTCTGCAGAGTTCCTGTCCGATATAATGAAACAGCAGCACGGTCCCAACGAGGAAAAGTCCGGGAAACAGCGCCAGCCACCATTTTCCCATGGCCAGATATTTCATGCTCTCAGAGAGTATAACTCCGATGGCCGGACTCTCGGAAGACAGACCGAAGCCCAGGAACGTGATGCTGGCTTCATGCAGGATCGCATGGGGGAACAGGAGCACCAGACCCGTGATAAACTGCGGAACAAGATTCGGTGCCATATGGGAAAACGCAATGTGAAATTTCCCTTTTCCAAGCTTTTCCGCGATCTTCACATACTGACTCTGCTTTAACTGCAGAACTTCACCACGGATCAATCTCGCCAGGGAGGCCCAGTGAGTAAACGCGATTCCGCAGACAACTCCCCAGAATCCCCGCCCGCAGGCAACGGAGATCAGGATCAGAAGCAGCATATGGGGAATTCCCATGACGATATCAATGAACATCTGCACCACACCGTCCACATATTTCCCAAAGACCGCCGCGCTGAGTCCCAGCACGAGCGCCATCACTGCGCTGACCGCAGCCGTCAGAAATCCGATCCGGATACTTAAAGAAAGTCCCGCAACCGTCCGCATGAACATGTCACGCCCCATCCAGTCTGTTCCAAAAGGATACTGTATACACGGTGCCAGATTTTTTCTCGTAAAATCCGTCGCAATGGCAGCTTCCTGCCAGAAACCTCCAAGTACTGCAATGACCGCCAGCAGCACAGCCGCCAGGATCAACAGAGCGAAACTTTTCATTCTGCGATTTTTCTTCATCAGTGCTTCGCCCCCTCTCGGATCCGCGGGTCGATCACGCCGTAGAGAACATTCGCCGCAAGGTTTCCAGCCGCGACGATCACCGCTGTAACCACCGTGATCCCCAGAAGAAGCGGCACATCGCTTCCAAGTCCTGCCGTCACAGCCGCCTGGCCCAATCCCGGATAGGAAAATACCTGTTCTACAAGGACGGAGCCGCCGATGATCTCACTCACCGACGCGAACTGCAGCGTCATGGCCGGCAGAAGAATGTTCCGAAGTCCATGACGACGTAAGATCGACCAGTCCGACTCGCCTCTGGCTCTCGCGAACAGCACATAGTCGCTCTCCATGACCTCGATGAGCTTTTCCCTCGTGTGCAGGGCGATGGAGGAAATTCCCGTGATGCTGAGAGCCACCACCGGGAGAAGCGCATGGCGGATCCTGTCCGCAATGGAGATCTGCCCGGCATCCATGCCGATGGGCACACTGAATCCGATGGGAAACCAGTGAAGCTTCACCGCAAATACCATAAGCAGCACCATTGCCACCCAGAATGCCGGGGTGCTGGCCACAAACAGGGAATATCCCGTCACGATCCGGTCCATGATCCCACCGCGCTTTTTTCCTGCGAGAACGCCGAGGAAAAAGCCAAGAATACCAGAAAACAACCATGCCGTGAATAAAAGCCAGATGGAATTCATGACCTTCTCCCCGATGATCTCTGCCACCGGACGGCGATATAAAAGGGATGTTCCCATATTTCCGTGGAGAAAGTCTTTCAGCCAGTTCAGATACCGCTCCACCGGAGGCAGATCTGTTCCCCAGTAGCTTTTCAGCTTTGCGATCTGCTCCGGGCTCATAGAGCCCAGAGCCGTCTGTCCGACATTTGTCTG